>Ga0315533_1000010_pt1 | contig 310378 bp, 276 predicted proteins | sample SalMarSW160130MG_FD_203081 | JGI IMG/M metagenome (GOLD analysis project Ga0315533, IMG submission 203081) | Salt marsh sediment microbial communities from the Plum Island Ecosystem LTER, Massachusetts, United States - Salt Marsh Sediment SW1601-30 ...
CTCCCACGGGCTTACGCCCACCACCCCCTCAAGATGGCGTGTCTACCTATTCCACCACCCCGGCGTGGCAGGGGCGGCAGGATTCGAACCCACGACCTGCGGTTTTGGAGACCGCTGCTCTGACCAAACTGAGCTACACCCCTTAATCTAATTATAAATTATATCAAAAATACCCCTGGGGCGACTCGAACGCCCGACACGCGGTTTAGGAAACCGCTGCTCTATCCTCTGAGCTACAGGGGCACATTCACCACTCACCAAGCTTAAGCCGTAGGATCGCCATGGCTAGAAAGCCAACCGCTATACCAATGAAAAGAGCAGCTGGCATCCAATCCAATCCTATGCCAACTCCAAGACCAAGAAACAAACATGCTACGAAAACCAGTCCACTGATTCCCTTTCTCTTTTTCCGTTCTTCCGTCTCGTCGGCCATCTTTGTCCCTCCTCCTCAAATATGTTCCGGAATCCTTTGCTGTTAAGTGGAGCTGAGGTTACAATAGGTAGAACTTCTAAACTAGCTTTCAGCTGACTACCTAGCCCTACAGCTTTCATCAAAGGTAATTGTAGCAACAAAGCCCCCCAACCCGCAACTGAGCACAACGGTCAGGTAAGAATACGATGAATTATCAGATGCTATGGTAAACGCACAGCGCACAGAACGAGTCTCAGAAGATGCCATAGTAACTACACGGACACTCGTGAAGAATGCGACTCAAAGGAGATATGTCTTACCTCACTATTTCTTTCTTAACTACCCATTATACCGCCTTAAGACCACCCATTTTATTGCCCAAAAACACCTCTTTGGGGCTATTTACTCCTCAGGCTACGGCACAAAATTAAATCAATCCTGAAAAGAGCTGTGGACGAAGATTACAACCTCTGGGTGCTGCTACACCAGACTACGGATGCGGTACTCAGGGCGAGACAGAAAGAACTTGATCAATTCGGTATCTCATTTATAGAGGTCGGGGTTTTGGTGGTCATCCAGGCCATTGGTGAAAAGACAACGCCTTCCGAGATTTCCCGGCGGATATTTAGAGAGCCCCACTCGGTTTCCGCGCTTTTGAACAGGATGGAAAAGAAGGGGCTGCTGAGAAAGACCCAAGATCTGGACAGAAAGAACATGGTGCGGGTGAGTATAACGGAGAAGGGGCAGCAAGCTTACGACAGGTCAACCAGGAGAAAGTCCATCCGCAAGATAATGTCTTCGTTGTCTGAAGAAGAGCGCCAGCAACTAAGGTCATGCCTGGAGAAATTACAGAATAAGGCGTTTAAAGAGCTTATAGTGGAGTACAAACCGCCACCTTTGCCACAATTCTAGTGAACGCCCTGATCCGGGCGTAGCAACAGGCCGGGGACCGCGCTGAACGAGCTCAGAAGTCCCGAACCCACATATCCAGGCTGAAGTCCTCAAGAAACCAAGACATTCCCGCTGAACAGTCCGTCAATTTGTCTACTGCCTAGCATAGGGTATAATTGGTCTCGGAGGAATATGAGAGTTTGCTTTTGACAGTAGAGGAATACGCCCGAGGCTTTATAGATTTTGACGCGGTCTTGCCAGAAGGATGCGCAGTTGAACTCTGGACTAGAACTACCGACGAGCCTGGAGAGGAAGCTGAATGGACTGGCCCCTACTCAACTCCAGAAGGTGCTAAGGTTCTTTCCCCACCAAAGCCTTCTATACAATTGCGTGTAGAGCTGAAACGCGGTGACGACCCAACGAAGACGCCAATACTGAATAAAGTGCGATGGGAACGTGACGGCAAGGCCTTCATCTGGCCAGGTCCCTCAGGGTTTAATGGGCCTCCAGGCCCATTGAGCTTGGGCAGAGATTATGGTGTTTCCTATCGCTTAGTGTTTCAACCCCAAAGAGCAGGCTGGTCCGAACCTTTTGTAATTATTGGATGCAAGACTCGGATTAGATTCTGGAAGGGAGGCATCAAAGGACACAAAATATCCGGTTTTCATGATGCGGAACCTACGTCCGAAGGCGCTTTTTCAGTTGAAGGAGCTGTTGAAGAGGTTGAGGCAAGGGGAGACATAGTGGAAATACTTGCAACTATCCCTGGAAATAGTGAAGAGCAAACAAAGGAGAGAGCCAAGAATCACGTTGAGTCAGTCATTGGACTACTTGCTCTTTGTTTTGGTGAACAGATTCTAGGTAAGCCCATTTTCGTTGAATACTATTTCAGCGGTGCCACAGGAGAGGAAGGACATATTCACGTCCCTGTCAAGCATCTTGTCAAAGTATCTATCGAGAAAAACCTAGCTTCTTTAGTTGATGAACCGTTGGCAAAGCTTTACCATTCGACAATTGGCCCCTCAATCGGTATGGCACTACGTTGGTACGGGGCCGGCCTAAACAGCGACTCACCAGTCGATACGTACATCGCTTACTTCGTTGGCCTTGAAGCTCTCGCTAGTGGGTACTTTGCCAGTACTGACCCCAAACCAGTTAGGGAAAAATACGCTCAACTTGAAAAATACTTAGCAGAAGCACGACCGCCTATTAACCACAGATTAAGGGATGTTGTTCTAAGCCGTATAGCAGACTTTCCATTGTCCACGAAGTTTGAAAAGTACTGGAAAAGTCGATTTGGTCATGAAACTCGTGAAAGTAGTGAGTTTTCCAAGCTTAACCGTCTTAGGAGTGAGCTTCTCCACGGGAGAGCACGGTCCGTAACCTCACAACAAGTGAATTCAGTCAAAACTCTTCTTGAGAAGTCGCTAGCAAAAGAGTTCGGACTCGACAACGTCGTAACTACCCGCCAATCGGGCCCCAAGCTACTGGACTTTGTTCTCTCCTACGCAACAGTGCCTTCAAAAGAGAGGCCACAGTAGAATTCGTTCAAGTTTCTTGGTTCTCATTGCCCAACAATCAGCCATTTTGTTGCGTTGTAAACTCCCTTGAGTGATGGTAATCCTCGTTGACCTTGCAGGCCTACAGAATACGACTGAGCTCAAATCTACCTTTACGTTGCCACTAAGACTTAGCCGATAGGGTAAGGACATAGTGCCTCGAGGTATCCTTTTATCTAAAGTACCCTGAAAAAAGCAGCGGTAAAAGCCATAAACTGAGCTACACACGTCCAATATTATGAAGGTAAAAAAGGTTGAGGGGACACGCAGTCTTTTACGAGAGGGGCTACTTTGCTCCTTTGTTTAAAGGCTTCGTACATAACCACAGCGGCAGCTACAGAGGCATTAAGTGAGCTAATTTTTCCTTTCATTGGAATAAATGCTAGGGAGTCGCATCTCTTCCTGACCAATGCTGATAACCCCTTTCCTTCGCTTCCGATGACTATTGCCGTTGGCAGTTTGAAATCAAACTTAGTGTAATCTAATTCGCCGGATGGGTGTATACCGATGACCCAGACATTATTCTTCTTTAGTGTTTCCATCGCCTGAGCAATATTTGCTACCATTGCCACCGGCACGTACTCTACTGCGCCGGCTGATGCCTTGGCCACGGCTGAGGTAAGACCCACTGCCCTTCTTGAGCGCACAATGACCCCATGAACGCCAGTCGCCTCAGCAGTTCTTAAAATTGCGCCCAGATTCTGTGGGTCCTGGATTCCGTCGAGGACAACATATAGAGGAGGCTCAGGCCTTTCTTTTGAGATAATAAATAAATCATCTAAATCAACATATTCCTTTGCCGCTGCATAGGCGATAATTCCCTGGTTGACACCGGTTAAGCTCTGTCTATCTATGGTGTGTCTCTCCACATACTCAACTGGAATCCCTCCAGCTCTACAAAAGTGCAGTATTTCCGAGATTGTGCCATGCCTCTTTATGTTTCTGGCTAGCAATATTTTGCTCACAGGACGACCAGACTTCAGCGCCTCAAGTACAGGGTTTCTACCTTCAATGATGTCGGACATTATTTACCTTAGCCACATTACTGCCTGCTGTAAATATGAGTGAAGCTCGCCCAAAAACAGAATTCCCCCTCCTTTTACAGAAGGGAAGGGAGGACTGGTGACCAGGGTCCAAAACTCCCGACAAGCTGCTATTCTTTCAGAGTTGGCTTTGCCTCTTCCGCCTCTGGTGACTCCATATCGTGTCGGTAAATTCCCCTAGGGCCAGAACTAATCCCGTCGCCAGTCTGTCAAATAGCCCTTTGCAAATACGAGGCCTTAGATACTCTTCGTAAAACAGCCTGCATCTCTTACATGGCAAACCGAAATCAAGGAGTAGTCTGCGATCCCCATCCTCTAGGCGGATCTTGTTTTTGCGAATTTCATTGATGGCGCTGCAGAATGTCAATCGTACCATAGATTTTCCGTATGGTTTTGGCTGGTAATCACTGTATGAGAGGGATGCCTTTACCATTATCAGTCTAGCGTAATAGTGGATAAGTGGCAAGAGGTGGATAGCTGGGAGACATATAGACCTGTGGATGAAACACTTCATCGGATTGTTATGTTTGCCAGCAGGCCAAATCTCTTCTCAACAGCCGCTTTTGAACAGGATGGAAAAGAAGGGGCTGCTGAGAAAGACCCAAGATCTGGACAGAAAGAACATGGTGCGGGTGAGTATAACGGAGAAGGGGCAGCAAGCTTACGACAGGTCAACCAGGAGAAAGTCCATCCGCAAGATAATGTCTTCGTTGTCTGAAGAAGAGCGCCAGCAACTAAGGTCATGCCTGGAGAAATTACAGAATAAGGCGTTTAAAGAGCTTATAGTGGAGTACAAACCGCCACCTTTGCCACAATTCTAGTGAACGCCCTGATCCGGGCGTAGCAACAGGCCGGGGACCGCGCTGAACGAGCTCAGAAGTCCCGAACCCACATATCCAGGCTGAAGTCCTCAAGAAACCAAGACATTTCCTCTGAACAAATCGTCAACTTGTGATATAAGAAAGAGCAGAGTACGTCTATCTAGATGCCTATCGGTTCTTGAGTTTTCTGTTGAGTTCATCAGCGTTGAGAAGGAAGATTTGGTTAGCCGCATTGACTAGATCTTGAGAACACTTGGCCTGACCAAAAAACCTGCTGCCTGCTAATTCAACCCAAACAGGAGGCAAGTCGTTGACTTTGTGAACCATACCCCCACCCTCGTCAGGTGCAGCATACAAAACCGTATTGATTCCAGAGATTATCAGCCGCGCCAAGCACATGGGACAAGATTCAAGAGATGTGTAGAGTGTGTAGCCTTCCATGCTAGTGACACCCTGGTGAATGTCTTCAAAACTATCCATGACCACCATTTCAGCGTGCCGATTACTACGGAAATGTGGATTGAACACTTCATTATGCCCCCAGGCAACCATATCCCCGTCATCGTGGATCAAAATACATCCAACGCCAAAGTTTTCATCATTCACAGCTTTCAAAGCCAGGACACACGCGAGCCAAATATACCTATCATCTACATGTCTATCATCGAATTGGTAATCAGTAAGCCAAGTTTTCCACTGGCTAACACCGACATTCTTTGGATCGATTGTTGCAAGTTGCTCTAACCCCAACTGTCTGATCCGTCCACTAGTCATTATTGGAGACTCCTCTCCACCTCGATATTCCTTGTTATTGGTAGTCGAGTGAAGCACACTTCACAACTTCGCTGATAGCACAATGCGAGCAAAACGTATTCTAGTCAAAGTCAGCATATATCGCACTCAAATCTAAGTTACCAATCTTCACACCCTTATATTCATCCCTTTTCTGGACTTTCGCCTCAACAAGCTCTTGGCTTGAACTTCCGTTATCAATTCCTACAGACGCCTCTATGAAAGCAGCCAGATCATCAGCTGCCTTAACCAATGTGCCATCTCTCGGTTCATAGTGGTCCTCGTTGTAAGAATCAACGATTTGTTGACTTGTAACTTCTTGTCTTTTGCCTTCTATCGTTACAACATCGGTGAACTCATTCTCGGTAAAAAACTTGACTTGGCGACGCCATTTCTTTGGTAATAGGGAGTAAACTTCGCGTTCCATGAGATCCTTCTCAATGTCCACAATCAGTCCCCCCAGTCCAGGTACTGCGCCTTTTATCGGTGAGCTAATGTCTTTCGTCATAACCTCTGGCAAATCATGGAATAGGCCAGTGAAATAGTTGTTGATGAGTCTTCTGAAACAAGCATCTATGTGCAAGGAGAGCAGATAAGATATTATCGCCACGAATAGCTGATGTCCCATAACAGAGGTTTTGGGCATCCTATAAACATGTGACCACCTGATTTGAAACCTTAGTTCGCCGCATAAGTCGATGAACTGCTTATATTTGGAGTGTAGCGCCAGTTGCTGTATTCCCCTTAAATCGTAGTATCTCTCTTGTTGGTCGTCCAATTTCCTTCTTATCTCATCCATCTCGTAACCTCTTGGGTTAGCATGCTCAAGGATGCCAAACTCCCACCCTGTGGCATAAAAATGAGCGGCAGCCAAGATTCTTCTATTCAAGCCATCTTCAGTGTCAAATAAATAATCCTTGAATCTTTTCCAGAAGTCATTGCTGAACGGTTGTATGTATGGCTCTAATTGTGTGCAGACCCACTCGTTTAACTCTCTATACTTCTGTGCGTCTTCCTTTATCCTATACAGAATTGGCGGCTTCAAGTCTGTCAACACGATCCGCTGTAATAGCTCAAAAATGCCACCCTCTATAATTTCTACCCAATTGAAGCCCTTCCTGTTTTCCTCAAACTTTCCAACAAAGTAAGCGATTATCATTTTATGTCCTTGCTTGTCTAGCTCGTAGAGGTCTGCTGGACGCAGCTTATCATTCCACCTTTGCATGCAGGCCGCTTGGAATAACTTCAGCAGTAATGCCTTTCTTATCATAATCTCTTCCTAAGGCTCCGTAGCTGACTTGCTTCTCCTGTGTAGGTCTTCAGCGATGTTTCCACATTTTTGAGCAATGAATAATGTAGATGGTCAAACTTACTTTGTCAATACTACGCAAACCAGTTCATTTCCCAACGAAAGCTCGTTAATTAGCAACAAGCCATCTTGCTGGCTGCCACAGTAACAGTCGTCTTGTGGGTTGTTGCCCAGAGTCAAGTAAGCTAACATTGTTACAGAGACAAAGCTTAGTAGGAGGAACAGGATGAAATCATTAACGGAATACCTGTGGGTCAACACAGAGGAGCACCGGGAATTCATCAACATCACAGACAAGGTAGAGGACCTGGTAGGTCGCAGCGGCATTAAAGAGGGCTTCACCTTGGTATCAGCGATGCATATCACGGCTGGAGTATATGTCAATGATGCTGAGTCTGGATTGATCGCAGACATAGAGGAGTGGCTGGAGAAACTGGCACCTTACAAACGAGACTACAGGCATCACCTGACAGGTGAAACCAATGGAGATGCTCACTTGAAGAGCCTGCTTATCCACCACGAGGTTATTGTGCCCATAACCGAGGGAAAATTAGACCTGGGGCCGTGGCAGCAAATCTACTATGCAGAGTTCGACGGTCAGCGTAGAAAACGTGTTATCCTCAAGGCATTAGGTGAGTGACCTATTCTTTACGATGCAGCTAGTAAGAGGCTGGCATGGTAGAAATTGGAAGGCTCTCGGGACTTAATCCTCTTGCGCGAAGTGACAATCTCATCCAAAATTAGGCGAACGGCGATACTGCTATTAGCGGTTATACAGAAGTGATTGATATTCACTGTCACCTGACATCGGCGCGATTTAAACATGACAGGGATGCAGTCATTCAACAAGCAAGCCGGCGACTAGAAGCTGTCATCACAAGTGCGATACATCCAAATGAGGCTGAGAAGGTACTCAGGTTGTATGAGAAGTATCCATCATTCGTCCATGCCACTCTAGGCCTCCATCCCGTATATGCTGCTGAGCTGACAGATGAGGAGCTTGAAGCGTACTTGAACTTGATAAGGCGCAACAGGTCAAAACTCGTTGGCATTGGTGAGATAGGGCTTGATTATCATTGGATTAGCGATAGCATAAGAATCGGGAAAATGAAGAAGGTCTTTATTGATTTCCTGCAACTCGCGAGAGAACTGGACTTGCCTGTCGTGCTGCACTTACGGAACGCCATTGGTGAGGGATTGGATACAGTGATGAAAAACAAAATGAGGGAAGTTGTGTTTCACTGCTTTAATGGCACGACGAGACAAGCTGAGGAAATCACCAGGAACAACTATTACGTCTCCATCGCGACAAACATCCTGCGAAGCGAGAACATACAGAATGTGGTAAGCAAAGTGCCGCTACAGCGAATAGTGACTGAAACTGATTCGCCCTATCTCGGGCCCCACAGAAAGAGGAACGCTCCGCAAAATGTTAGCCTGGTTGTTGATAAGTTAGCTGAGCTTCAAGGGTTGTCCCCAACTGAGGTCGATGAGATAACAAGCCAGAATGCACGAAAATTCTTTAACATTGGCAGCCAAAACTCCTTCAAAACTTCAGCACTATGAATGTGGCAGGTCCAGACCCAAAACATCATGCAGCGCTCAAATACTTCCCACCACAAACCGGTGTCAGGTTCGTAAATCGTAGCAATAAAGGCTACAATAATGGCTATGAAAAACATATTCGCTATTCTGCTGTTAGCAGCGATACTGGTTGGTGGTGGAGGTTGTGGCGACAGCAGTCAGCCGACTACAAGCCATGATAGTACGATTGAATTCAGTCCACGTGGGTATGAACTGCTATTTACTCACGGGATTTTACATGAAATAGAGATTGTTATGACACAGGAAGAATGGGATGGTCTTATTCAGGATATGAAGGATTACGCCAGGACAGATCTCTTCCGCCAGGGGTTAACTGGTAACTACCGAGAAGCCACATTTATTTATAAAGGTCCTGCCGGTGATGCCATAATTGAGGAAGTAGGATTCAGGACAAAGGGTCATTACACACGGCCTATTCCTGAAGATGAACTGGGTTTCTTTCACAGAGCATATTTTAGAATAAGATTCAACGAGGTATTTGACCAGAAGGAAGGAACAGAGGAGTATGAAGCAAGAAAGGACAGGAGATTTGCCAGGTTAAGGACGTTGGAGTTGAGGTTGAATTTGCAGGACATTAACTGGGATAACTCACAGATAAGGGAATTATACTGTTATGACCTTATGAATAGGGCCGGAGCATATACTTCCAGAACAGGTTCGACCAGACTGACAATAACTATTGATGGTGAAAAACATTATTTTGGTATCTATACAATGATAGAGACGATTGACAAATCATATTTGACAAAAAGATATGGCAACGCAAACGATAACGGAAATTTGTATAAGTGTCTATGGGGTGATTCCGGGCCGGCAACTTTGGAACCTGTAGATGAAAAATTCACCGATAACCCAATTTTCCCGGAAGAAAGAGCTATTGGGGTAAAAGATTGGAAAACACATTATAGACCTACTTATGATTTGAAAACAAATGAAGATGCGGCAGACCATACTGAGCTATTGAAATTCATAGATAATATCAATACATTAAGTGGTGCTGAGTTAAAAGATTATCTGGACGCTAATTTTGAGGTGGACCGTTTTCTAAGGTATCAGGCAATGAATATGCTTATCGGGAAATGGGACGATTACTGGGCAATGGGTAATAATTATTATCTGTATTTTAATAATGCTGGTAAAATTGAATTTATGCCTAACGATTATGACATGGCCCTTGGCGGCGGATTTATGCTATTTGATACCTCATCCGTTGGAATCTATGAATGGGGAAATCATTGCAGAGAGTTTTTGCAGTTGTTTTTGCAGTTGTCGGCTATCCAAATACCTGAATCCTGGTTAGATGAATATTGTGTTTATCATTCTCCTCTTGCTGAGAAAATATTTGAGATAGATGAATATAGAGCTAGCTATGAACATTACCTGAAGGAATTCATCACTCCGGCGAACAAGCTGTTTGTCTATAGTGAATACGAGAAGAAGTTCAACATGCTGTATGAGCTGTATTCGCCTTATCTTGACAACGGAATGGATGAAGGCGAAGAAATGGTTAACGATGAACGTACTAGAGAGTATTTTCTCAAGAGAACAAAATCCATAATAGAGCAGCTTGGATTAAATGAAGAGGACTATGAGTTGCCTCCCCAACAGCAACCGGCTGTAGAGGAACTACCCGGAAAGGAACTACCCGCATATGAATATCCTGAGGGGCTCTCGTTTGAAGCTAAAGAGATTAAGAATGAGGAATACGGTTTCTCTTTCAAGCATCCCAGTGATTGGATCGATACTACGGCGATGGTGCTTTACGAAGCCACGGCGCCCATCCAGGTCACCGGGCTGTTCGTTTCGGTTTGGGATACCGCCTGGGGGCCCAGCCTGGCTGAAATTCTCACTAACACCCTCGTTGAGGCACCCGTCGAGATTCTTGCTTCGGGTGACACGGCGCTGGCAGACGGGACTCCAGCCGCCGCAGCGGAATATCACGCCACAATTCTAGGCTTTCCACTGCATTGTTACTCCATCGGAGTGATAAAGGATGATAAATGGATTACCATCAACCTTTGGAACGTTGACCAGTATGCGACATACGACAGAGCCCTCTTTGCGGAGATAGCACATACCTTACAACTCAACTAACAGGCGTTCGGAACAGCGCGGACAAGTTACGACGCCAGGAGGTAAGCAGAAATAGAAGTAGCTAAGGCACGAATAGACGAGACGGCTCCTGCAGACGTTCAACCTACTCAAAGGTTTGAGCGTAAGTTCTTTGTATTACCCAAGAATATCGGCTTTGCCTATACCCTGCTGCGGCAGGTCTGCCGCCCAGATAGCGAATACCCTGAAGGGCAGGTCAACAGTCTATATTTCGATACCCCTGACCTCGACCAATACCTGAGATCAACATCCGGTGACTTCAGGAAGGACAAAGTGCGCATTCGCTGGTACGGCGAGGCTGGGAATCATCAAGGAATGGTTCCCATATTCCTGGAGCTGAAATCCAGAGAGGGCTTTGCCAGCAGCAAACAGCGCCAGAGGTTGCTGTCATCAGCAGAGCATCTTGAGCTGGGTCGTCTGGGTGGCGGGATTGTCAGCAAAACGACGCTCATTGATACATTAGCCAGGTTTGGTCATCATCCGGAGCTACCACTACAACCAATCATCGTGATATCCTACTGGCGCTACAGGTTTAATGAAATGCTGACCGGGATGCGGATATCGTTTGACTACAACATTCGCTCTTCAGTGGTAACCCCAGAACTGGGCTATGGAGAGAGGGAACTGCGGCTACAAGGAGGAGTCATTGAGGTCAAAGGCCCAACCCTGGAACTACCACTAACGATTAGACGGATGAGACTGCTAGATACAGACTGGAGCAGATTCTCGAAGTACGGTTATTGTATTGAATCACACTTGTCACAACCAGGCACTGGGGGTCGGTTATGGCCGTCAGGAAGAATGGTTCTACCTTAGGTAGATTAGATAGAAAGGAGGACAAATTTTGCCAGAGGGACTAATAGAATATATCCAAGGTTTACAACCCCCGATAGGGCTTTGGCAAGCTGTTGTTGCTATCGGCTTTTCATTTGTAGCTTCCATAGTCGTTTACCTGCTGTACCAGTTGTTTTACGGGTCGAGATACATCGGCGCTGGGGTAGAGCGCACCTTTATCATCGGGGGACCAGCCATCACAGCGCTATTCCTGGGTGTACAGGCCTCCATCCCGCTTGGCCTGGGACTGCTGGGAGCACTGGCCTTTGTCCGTTTCAGGACACCCGTTAAAGACCCGGCAGAGATTGGGTTTGTGCTTTTACTAGCAGCTTGTTCGATTGGGGCGGCAACCAATACCTTCCTGGTAACGGGCATACTATTGGCCGGTGTATTCGTTGCCTTAGTTATCCAGTGGTTGACTCGAAACCGGTTTACATTATTCGGTCGGAGTCACCTTATGATTTCGGTAGACCAACCCTCCTTTCCAGCTTTGGAGGCAAAGCTGTCACGGTTTCTCGAAGAGCGGCTGCGTGGCCTCAGATTAGAGACTATGTCTGCTCTGGAGGACCGCATTAGTCTCCACTACCAATACCGTCGCCAAGCACGTTTCGACTGGACGGCCTTCACCAGTGATCTTAACCAACTTGCCGGCCCTGCCAAGGTTGAGATATTTATTGGATAGTAGCAGTGTCAGTACTGACACACAATGGAAGCATGCCAACTGAGATTTCTGCCAATGACGTGCCCCCAAAAAGGAGTCCAGTTATAATGTTAGTCTGGAAGGACATGGAGATGCCCCTTTCGCCATCATAGCTAGGGCGAATGGTTCGGGAGCTGTTACGATTGGTGGAGATAGGGGGATTCGAACCCCCAACCTCTGCGATGCGAACGCAGCGCTCTCCCAACTGAGCTATATCCCCTCAAATTCAATTCTAGCAAGCTCAAAATTCAAGGTCAACTAGCCTTCACTCCCAGGCTTAACCAGAGGAACACCAGCAGCACAAAGAGGACATGCTTCAGCAGGATAAACTATTGTCGGAACACGAAGACAACTAAATAGCGGAACATTGAAATTTATTTCCTCGGTGCTGCGGTCGACGAGAACCCCTATGCCGATGACAACACCGCCATGTTTATTTACTGCGTCGATTGTCCCCTTAATCGAGCCACCAGTAGTGAGGACATCATCAGCTATAAGGACATGGTCACCAGCGCTAAGCTCAAAATCCCGGCGGAAGACTCTTGTCTCCCCCTCTTTCTCAGCAAAGATGCTTCTTACTCCCAGCTGACGGGCTATCTCAAAACCGACGATAATGCCCCCGGTGGTTGGACCGGCAACCACATCTATTGACTGGTCCTTAAAATGCTGAACAATAAGACGGCAGACTTTTTCAGTATAAGCAGGATATTGTAAAAGACGGAACTTCTCCCAGTATACCGGCGAATGTAATCCAGAGGACAGCAAAAAATGACCTTCCTTTATCACTCCTGCATTTCTCAATATATCCATTACTTCGTTATTCAAATTCGACCCCAAATGTCTGCGAAACCGTCATTATTTCTTCCTGCTCGCTGGCTGACTCAGGATAATCGTAATTTCCCACCCACCCCCAATGCCGTAGTGGCCAATAGATAAACCAGGCCCTACCAATGATGTTCTCTCCAGGAACTGTCCCCCAGATATGTGAATCATCAGCACTGTTACGGTTATCGCCAAGCACGAAATATTCACCTTCAGGGATTCCCCGGGCTGGCAGAGTGTAACGAGGTGGCTCCGATATATAAGGTTCTGTTAAAGCGATATCATTCAGGTAGACTTTGCCGTCCTTAACCTCCATGGTATCACCAGGGACAGCAATAACCCGCTTGATAAATGGATGATTAGCCGGTATCGGGGGTTCCAAGATGACGATATCACCATGTTGAGGGTCGGAGGAAAAATAAGAAGCTTTGCTAACCATCACCCAGTCACCGTCCTCAATACCCGGCAACATGCACGATCCACGCACCATATAGCCTTGAAAGCTAACTCGAAGAAAGGCAAAGATAGCAATTGCTATCAGGATTGTTATACCAACATCACGAAGGATTTTCTTCAACAAAGCTATCCTACCACTCTTTTACAAGTTTCACTCAATGTTACTATCCCATTTCATTATGCCATTTCAGCCCAGTTTTTGCCTAATTTTATGTCGACTTTCAGCGGCACACAAAGATTCACTGCCTGGGACATCACTTCATTCACCATCTCCTTCATTGCACTCACTTCACTCTCAGGCACTTCAAACAGCAATTCATCGTGAACTTGCACCAACATTTTGCTTCGTAGATTTCGCTTCTCCATCTCATGTTGTACATTAACCATGGCAATCTTAATGATGTCTGCAGAAGTCCCCTGTACTGGAGCATTTACAGCCATTCTTTCTGCAGCCTCCCTCACCTGCCGATTCGGGGAATTAATTTCAGGTATAAACCTCTTTCTTCCCAGCAATGTTTGCACATAGCCCAGCTCCCTGGCTTGCTCTTTGGTAGTTTCTATATAGCTTCTTACTCCAGGATACCTTTCAAAGTACGACGAGATAAATTGGGCTGCTTCTTCTCTGCTGAGTTCAGTTGCCTGTTCCAGTCCATAATCACTCATGCCATAGATAACGCCGAAATTGACTGTCTTAGCCATCCTCCGCATTTCTGGATTCACCTCAACCCGTGAGACGCCGAAGAGTTTACATGCGGTTGCAGCATGGATATCTTCATCATTAACAAAGGCAGAGATAAGCCCTGGGTCATTAGAAAGATGCGCCAGCACTCTGAGGTCAATCTGGGAATAATCGCCGCTTAATAAATACGATCCCGATGGGACAATAATGGCTTTCCTTATCACCCTACCCGCTTCGCTCCTCACCGGAATATTTTGCAAATTTGGTTCACTAGAGGAGAGCCGTCCTGTAGCAGTGCCGGTTTGATTAAAATTGGTATGCACTCTACCTGTCTCAACGTTGATCAACGCTGGCAAGGCATCGGCATAAGTCGACTTAAGTTTGCTAAGCTGACGATATTCCAGCACAAGGGCAATTACAGGATGAAGTCCCCTCAATGCCTCCAAAGTCGATGCTTGAGTTGAATATCCCTTCTTAGTCTTGCGAGGTTGAGTTAACCTGAGTTCCTCAAAAAGCACTCTGGCTAGCTGCTGAGGCGAATTTATATTGAATCTGTGCCCAACACAATCATAGATTTCCGCCTCTCTGTTTGCTATTTGCTCACCCAATTGAGCTGAAAGCTTACCAAGTAAGTCAGCGTCTAAAGCAATGCCATTCCTCTCCATAACTACCAACACTGGAACCAGAGACATTTCCAGCTCACTAAAAAGCGTCCACAATTCCAGCTGCTTCAGTTCCTCCTCCAGGTTATCCCTTAATTTCCTTACAGTCTCAACACCCACACAACTATATTTAGCTACTTGCTCTACTCCTATCGTGGCCAGCGAAGTTTGGTTCTTGCCTGTCCCAACTAGCTCTTCAGTAGACATCGCTTCCACCCCAAGTCTGTTAAAGGCGAGTGCTTTGAGTCCGAGAGTTTTCTCACCAACGAGATGAGCAGCAATCATAACATCGAAATCTAGGTTTTCTAACTTTACCCCGTGATTGGCTAACACCATCATATTACGCTTACCATCGTAACTAATTTTCCCTATTTGGGGATTCTCGACAATCGGTTTTAGCCCAGCGAGCACTTGAGCCAGGGAAAGCTGCACTGGCTCAGTTAAACCAGAGTGTCCTAAGGGTATGTAAAATGTCTTTCCAGAAGCTACCGATATCGTTATTCCTACCAGCTTTGCCGTCATAGATTGCTTGCCTGCAGCTTCAACATGGATAACGAAATCCGCTACTTTCCTCAGCTGGTTGACAAGCTGATTAAAGACGCTCTCAGTATTTACCACCTGATAATGGGCTGTAATCGAGACTCCACTCCCAGCAACGACACCTTTCTCACCTATGTGTTGCGGAAGCCTGGGAAGCAATTTGGTGAACTCAAGTTCACGAAAAAGATCCACGACCTCGTTTCGGGCATAAGTACTCACATCACAGCTTTCTTGGGCAAAGTCAACAGGAACATCCCTGACTATAGTGGTCAGTTCCCTGTTCTTGAAAGCCCGAGGAAGATGTTCACTCAATACTGTGCGCAATTTCTCGGGCATCACTTCCCCAATATGAGTTTGTATTCCCTCCAGATTGCCAAACTGCTGTAGCAGTCTAGCAGCGGTTTTCTCTCCCACTCCCGGTACGCCGGGAATGTTATCGGAAGGGTCTCCAACCAGTGCTTTGAAATCAGGAATCTGGACTGGCTTTACTTCATACCTGCCTTGAACTGCCTGTTCGTCATAAAGGGTAGTATCGGCGAAAGCTCGCTTAGGAATAAGGGCCTTCACCCCAGGCGATATCACCTGAAGTAGGTCGTTATCACCGGTAACAATCACGACCTCGATTCCCTGCTCATTTGCTTTCCTTGCCAGAGTTCCTAAAATATCGTCTGCTTCAAAGCCATCGACTTCAAACGCAGGGATGTGGAGTGATTCCACAACCCGATGAACCAATTTTATTTGCCTTTTGAGTTCTTCCGGTATTTGAGGCCGCTGTGCTTTGTATTCCTCAAATTCCCTATGCCTGAATGTAGGGGTAGGACGGTCAAAAGCACAAGCCCAATAGGCAGGCCTGAATTCACCAGTTACTTTGAGCAATGTGTTGACAAAACCATAAACAGCATTTACCATCTCGCCTGTTTTGGATACGGTTAACGGAGGCAAGGCGTGAAAAGCACGATGCACTATGGAATTGCCATCAAAAAGTAACAGTAAAGGCTTGCTTCCCTGAGCGAACTCCTTGCTTTTGGCGTTCACTTCATCCATTATAACACCTGGTAAGCGTGATATACTAAACTCCACTTTGAGGCCGATGATGAAAAAGGATTTCCTTTCAGTATCTGACTTCAGCCCCCAAGAGATTGAACAAGTCATAGAGCAAGCTATGATTTTCAAAGGGCGGGATTCACCATCTCTCCTATCGGGGAGAATCTTAGCTCTCGTGTTTGAAAAGCCTTCCCTGCGCACCAGAGTAAGCTTTGAGATAGCCATGCATCAGCTAGGTGGCTATGCGATCTATCTATCTCCCCAAGAAGTAGGATTAGGCAATCGAGAATCAGTCGCCGATGTCGCTAAGGTGTTGAGCCATTACGTTGATTGTATTGCCGCTCGCACCTTTTCCCACGAGACATTGGTTTCCCTGGCCAGATATTCACAGGTGCCAGTAATCAACGCGCTCTCTGACCTGGAACATCCCTGCCAGGCACTCTCCGATCTCCTCACCATTTATGAAAAGAAGGGGAGATTGGCTGGTTTAACTATGGCATTCATTGGTGACGGCAATAACGTAGCTAACAGTCTCCTCCTTGCCACTTCGCTCACCGGCATGAGTTTTCATATCGCTTCGCCTTCAGGATATGAAATCAACCAGGAAATATTAGGACAGGGCAGGAAATTTGCCTCTTCCTCCAGGAGCGAGATCAAGCTGTTCAGCAGCCCTGAAGAGGCTGTCACAAGCGCTGATATAGTATACACCGATGTATGGACCAGTATGGGACAGGACGCGGAAGTAGATAAACGTCGTTTAGCATTTCACGATTATAAGGTGGATGAGACGTTGTTATCCTTCGCCAGGCAGGATGTTCTATTCATGCACCCCCTGCCAGCTCACCATGGCGAAGAGATTTCCCCGGGATTATTAGATGACCCAAGGTCAGTGGTCTTTGATCAAGCAGAAAACAGGCTTCACCTACAAAAAGCACTGTTAGCCAAAATCCTTTTATAGACTGAATCAATGGGTAACAGGTAAATGGCAGAACCAGTTGTTGCAATTGTGGGACGACCCAACGTAGGTAAGTCAACCTTGCTTAACCGGCTGGCAGGGAGACGCCTTGTCGTCACCAGTGATTCCCCTGGAACTACCAGAGACCGAATATTTACTTCCACCACCTGGCAGGGGCAGGAACTGACTGTAGTTGATAGCGGTGGATGGCAATTAGAGCCTCCCTCTTCACTGCAACAAAAAGTCAAGCAACAAGTTGAAGCAGCTATCGCTCAAGCAGATGTCATCATCTTCATGGTAGACGCTAAAGACGGCGTCATTGCTGCTGATGAAGAACTAGCTGATATGCTACGCACAGTTAACAAACCGAAAGTGCTGGCAGCAAATAAGATTGACTCAGAACAGCAAACAAACAAGGTAGCCGATTTCTACCGCCTGGGCATGGGCACACCATTAGCTATCAGCGCCTATCATAATCGAGGGATAGATAAGTTAATGAACACCGTGTTGGCCCTTATTCCCTCAGTGAGTGTTCCCATTACCCAGACAGAAGATGTGAAATTAGCCATCGTGGGGCGCCCTAATACAGGCAAATCAACTTTGTTAAATGCCTTGATTGGCGCCGAAAGAGCTATCGTTCATGAAGCACCAGGGACGACTCGTGATGCCATCGACACCATAGTTAACTGGAATAACAGGAACATCTTGCTTATTGATACTGCGGGGATCAAACGAAGAGGCCGTGTAGATGCTGGAATTGATTACTACAGCTTGATTCGTGCCATTCAAGCAATTAACCGATGCGATGTGGCTCTGCTGCTGCTCGACGCCGCTGAATTTATTACCGCTCAGGATTTACATATTGCTAACTATATCCTGGACGCAGGCAAAGGAATAGTGCTTTTAGTCAATAAATGGGATACCATCCCACGTATACAGAAGAAAGAATTCAAACAACTCCTAGAAAAAAGGATCAGATTTATGTATTATATACCTATGCTTTACCTTTCAGCTAAGTCAGGAAAGGGAGCAGAGCACGTTTTGCCTCTAGCCTGTCAAGTATGGCAGGAAAGGCAGAAGCGTTTATCAGATTCAGCAGTCAACAAAGCCATCGAAGAAGCAGTGGATATCCATTTACCTCCGCGGGTAGGTACAAAACGGTTGCAAATTATGCGCGCTTATCAAGATGAATCGAAACCAGCAAACTTTGTTTTGCAGGTCAACGACCCTAAGTTGATTTACCCCCCATACCAGAGGTATTTAGAAAAGAAGCTCCGTTCGAAGTTTGGCTTCCGTGGCGTGCCATTACAGCTAAATTTCACCAAATTTAGTCACAAAAGCGGTAGAAAGATAAAGGTGGCAAAGTGATAATCAGTAAGTTTGTTGCTGTAATAATCATCGCTTACTTGCTTGGCTCCATCCCATTCGGGTTGATAATTAGCAAGGTATCTAAAGGTATTGATGTCACAAAATATGGCAGTGGCAAGGTTGGTGGCAGTAATGTGATGCGCGCCGTGGGAACAAAAGCGGGCATTTTAACCATAGTTCTTGACATATGTAAAGCTGCCGGAGCGGTTATCTTAGCCACAGTGATTACTGGTCCGGGTATGTTAATCGTGGCTGGAGCGAGTATCCACTATTACCAGGCAGCTCAAGTGATGGCTGGACTTGCAGTGCTGGCAGGACATAACTGGTCAATATTCCTGAAATTCAAAGGCGGGAGTGGAGTAGCCTCTTTCTTTGGCACGCTAATACCCATTTTCCCACCAGCAGCTATATTTGGTGGCGAGGTTCTAGCTCTAACCGCATTGAATAGCCGCTACATGTCACTAGCCTCAATAATGGCAGTTATTGCTACATGGTGTCTATTGATACCCATGACCATTGCCTATGACCTCACCCCCATCTACCTTGCCTACAGTTTAGTGGCGATAGCCCTGGTCATCTATCAGCATCGTGGGAATATAAGAAGGCTACAGCAGGGTACAGAGCGACGGCTAGGTGAAAAAGGCCAGGAAATAAGCTAGTCAGGTGATGCCTAAGGCCACCATCATAGGCAATACCACCTGGGGCAATACTCTAGGAACTCTATTAAGCAATAACGGCGTAACAGCAACGCTGTGGGCAAGAAGTGAAGGCGAAGCTGAGCAGCTAAACCACGAGAAACATAGTTATGCCTCCACAAGTGACATTGCAGAAGCCACCGACGGAACCGAGCTGGTAATATTGGCAGTTCCTTCCCAGAAATTCAGGGAAAACATCACCCACATTAAACATCATCTGAACAACAGAACGATATTGATGAGCGCCGCTAAAGGATTGGAGGTAGATAGCGGCAAAAGAATGTCCCAGATAATCGAAGAGGAAGTTCCTCCCCTGAAAAAGCAGATCTGCGTTCTTTCCGGCCCCAATCTGGCAAAGGAAATTGCTCAGGGACTGCCGGCCGCTTCAGTACTTGCTGCTCAAGACATCATCATTGCCGAAAAGGCGAAGGATTTGCTCCGGTCACCCCGATTCCTCATATTTACCACGGATGACGTTGTTGGTGTGGAGCTAAGCGGAGCATTGAAAAACATTATTGCTCTGGGCGCCGGAATGATTGATGGATTAGGACTAGGCGATAACGCCAAGGCTGCTTTTGTTGCTTTGAGTTGGAATGAGGTTGTTTCCCTGGGATTAGCCTTGGGCGCTAAGAAGGACACTTTCTATGGGCTAGCTGGTTTGGGTGATTTAATAGCTACCTGCGTTAGCACTTTAAGTCGCAATCATTATGTTGGTTATCACTTAGCCAAGGGACGTTCCCTGGCTGAGATATCCACCTCCATGCCACAAGTTGCTGAAGGGGTGACCACCACTTTAGCGGTTCATCAGCTAACCAAGAAACTCAGTCTGGAAACCCCGATAGCAAAAATTATCCATGACATTCTGTTCCAGAACAAGCCAGCAACTGAGCTAATTGCAAGCTTCAGCAAAATAATAAAAGACTAGCCAGGTATTCCATCAGCCTTCTTCTTAATTTCAGCAATCCCTTGGTGCAATTCTACAAACCTCCAGCTTTATTTATCTGGTTGACCTCTTTATTCAATCTATCTATTCCCTCTTCAGTAAACGGGCTTCACTTTGAAGAATTGCTGCAATCCTAATCGGGCCGCTGATTTGCATCACGGCTTCTTCTTGGGAAACTATGTTCCTTCTTACCAAGTCGGTCACCGCCTGCTCCATAGTCTGCATGCCGGCTCCGGTAGACATTTCGATACAAGGGGTTATTTCGAAGAGCTTCTCGTCACGGACGAGTGTCCTGATCACGCTGTTAACAATCATAATTTCAAAGGCAGCTATTCGCCCCCCCCCAATACGGGATAAGAGCCTCTGCGATAATACTGCCTGTAATACCTGTGACAACTGTAGCCTGATTTGCCGTTGCTGCGTTGCTGGGAATACATCAATTAAACGATCAACAGTCTGAGCAGCGTCAATCGTATGTAGTGTGCCAAGCACCAGATGCCCCGTCTCGGCCGCTGTGATAGCTGCAGTTATCGTGGATAAGTCACGCATCTCTCCGATGACAATTACATCCGGGTCATGCCGGAGGGCGTGTATTAATGCTGTGGAAAAGGACCTAGTGTCTGTCCCTAACTCCCGTTGATGTATGATACATTTTCGGTCACGGAATAAGTATTCAATCGGGTCTTCAATGGTAATGACATTCCGCATCTTATTTTCATTGAGATAATTGATCATCGCTGCCAGGGTGGTCGACTTGCCACTGCCAGAAGGGCCAGTAACCAGGATAAGCCCGTTTGGCTTGAGAGTAAGCTCCTTACAAATTTGAGGCAGTCCTAATTCATCAATGGAAGGAGCTTTAATTGGGACGAGCCGGAAGGCCAAGCTCACTGTGCCTCTTTGCCGCAGTACGCTAACTCGGAATCGAGCTAAGCCAGGAATAGAGTAAGCAAAATCTAGCTCACGTTCCCTAACGAAAGCATCCCTCTGCTCTTGAATAGTAACTTGTTCAAATACGAATTCGATATCTTCAACTGTAAGTGATGGCAAATCTTCTTGAAGGGTAAGCATACCATCAATACGTAGCACCGGTGGGCTTGGCACCTTGAGATGCAAATCAGTGGCACCTTTGTCTACCGTTAGTTTTAGGAGTTCATCTATTTGCATTCTATTACCCTGCAGTTTTAACAACCCTCAACTCTGAGCTAATCTGAGAGCTCTTAGAGCCTGGATGCGATGACATCGAGCAAGAGTCTGAATTCATATATGGCATTCCTCCTATTGTTGAAATCCTACCGGCCCTTCTAATACGCTTCTTACAATCAGATTAATCTCGTCAGCACCGAACGGCTTATGAAGAATCTCAAAACTTATTCCGTCTTCCGCGGCACTTCCGAGTTGATCCAAAAATTCTTTGTGAAAAGCTGTTATGATGTAAACAGGTACACCTGGGTCAAGTTCCCATAGCCTGCGCAAAGTTTCAACACCGTTTAAACCGGGCATCTTGAGGTCAAGAAATACCAAGTCATATCTAGTCTTTTGTTCCAGCTCGATCCCTTGCTCACCCGAGTTGGCCGTATCTACTTGATATGGCGTGTCTTTAAGCATTTCAACAAATAATTTTCTTATGGTTTCCTCATCGTCAATTACCAGTATGCGCTTGCTCATGTTGTTATCTCCTTCTTAATTTCAGCAACCTCTTGGTGCAATTCTACAAACCTCCAGCTTTATTTATCTGGTTGACCTCTCTCTTCAATCCGTCTATCTCATCCCTGGTAAATAGTCTCCATCCTCTCCTATCCCTGCGCTCACACTTGTTCAATATGCCCTGCTTGAGCCAACGAAACAAAGTAGCTCTACTTATACCAACTGTCCGACAAACTTCGACGGTTCTATAATATGTTTGACCGTTTATTGTTACAGGCATACTAGTGAACCTCCAATACTATTCAACTATACTCATATAGTGACGGATACTCTCCGTTTTATGAATCACCCATTGGTACTGTTTTGGCTGGTATTCTAGTACCCCGTACCACAGCCTGAGTCCTGGTGCTGTTACATAGCCAGGTGGGGTGAATTAGAAGAGATTTTGCGGTTATCTATGATCTCCGTAATTTGAGACGCAACCTGACGTGCAAAGCAGAATACGCTTAGCCGGCACATAGATTCTTTCCTTCGCCGGAACTATTTAATCCCCAGAATCGTTCTAGGGCTGCTTAGGCTTAGATAACATCTCAGCCAGCTCCTGGAAAAGACGCTTTTGGCTTTTATCAAGATGTTCCGGAGTGACTACACGAACGACGACAACCTCGTCACCCTTGCCGCGGCCATCAGCATGTGGTATTCCCTTCGCCTTAAGACGGAAAGACCTTCCATTCTGGGTTCCTGGGGGTATGGCTAATTTTATTCTGCCATTCAGGGAAGGTACTTCCACCTCATCGCCCAGGGCAGCCTGGGCAAAATTGAGGGGTAATTCATAAAAGATATCGATTCCTTCCCTGTGGAATATCTTGCTCGGCTTCACCGACAGACTGGCATAAAGGTCACCAGGTCTCCCACCATATAGGCCAACATTGCCTTCGCCATCCAAAACCATGGCATAGCCATCATCCACGCCAGCGGGAATATCAACTACCAATCCCTTCTTCACCTTTACCCGTCCTCTTCCACGACAATGACGGCAAGGATTAGTTATTATTGTCCCGCTGCCTGAACAGCGGGGACAGGTGGTAACATGGGTAAAACGTCCAAAGAAACTTTGGCGAACTCTCCTCACCTGTCCTGTGCCCTGGCATTCAGGGCAAGTTTCAGGACTTGTTCCTGGCTCGGTACCAAGACCACGACATAAAGGGCAATTCTCGACGCGTTCTACCTCAATCTCTTTGCTACAACCGAAAACCGCCTCTTCAAAGGAAAGGGTAATATATGCTCTTAGATCACTTCCTCTCTGTGGAGCACGCTGCGCAGTGGCAGTGCCAAATGGGCTCCCACCAAAACCGAAGAACGATTCGAAAATATCGCCAAGTCCACCGAAACCAAAGTCAGGAAAACCCTGTATTCCCTCAGCCCTACCATAACGGTCATAATTAGCTCTCTTCTCAGCATCGAAAAGAACCTGGTAAGCCTCACTTATCTCCTTGAACCTCTCTTCTGCCCCAGATTCTCTGTTATGGTCGGGATGGTATTGAAAAGCTAACTTACGAAATGCCCTCTTGATCTCCTCCCCAGTAGCATTTCGAGGCACTCCAAGCACCTCGTAATAATCGCGTCTCATCGGCATAAGTGTCTAACCCCCAAACTTTCAGTATAGCTCTTTAGTTTCTGCATTAGCAAATTTTATACATGATATAATCCTAAAGTAATGAAACAGAAAATCAAGCAAATTCTCAGTTATTATGACAAGAAAAGGATCAATAGCAAGGATTTAATTCCCTCAGCAGTGCTTGTTCCTCTATTTTATGCCCACGGAGAGTATCACCTTCTATTTACTGAGAGGAGTGGGAGGGTAAACTTCCATCAAGGGGAAGCATGCTTCCCAGGAGGAATCCGCCAGTCCAGTGATGCCAGCCTTATCAGCGCCGCTTTAAGAGAAGCCGAAGAAGAGATAGGCCTGGCCAGGAAAGACGTTGAATTTCTGGGCGAACTGGACGATGCCATCACTGTCACCAGTGGTTGCGTTATCTCCCCTTTTGTAGCCTTCATCCCCTATCCTTACCCGTTTAAAGCAAATCCTGATGAGGTACAGCAAATTTTCTCTATTCCCCTATCAGCATTGATGGACAGGAGTAATTTTAACCAAGAATATGCAACCATCAACGAGCAAACTTTCCCCGTCTACTTCTATGAATATCAAGGACATACTGTCTGGGGAGCTACGGCTTACATCGTCAGACAATTTGTGGAGTTATTGCAACAGAAAGGCTTGTAGCATAACTATTTACTTCTTGCTCTTGGTTTCTTGGCTTTGACTTTGATTACCTTTTGCTAAAAGACTCGCCCTTAGCTATAATTAGCGTATATTTTAACATAAGGAGAGGAGACCCTCAATGGCGATGGAAAGATTTACCGAGCAAGCACAGGAGGCTTTAGCAGCATCACAGGAGCTAGTCCGCCGCTATCGACACAGCCAATGGGATGTAGAGCATATCCTGCTAGCTCTGCTCGAACAGGAAACAGGCATAACCCACCAAATATTGGACGAGCTTAGTATAGATGCGGAGGAAGTCAAAAGTCGTGTGGACAAAACATTACGAAACTATCCCCAAATAAATTACGTAGGGGTACAAATTTATGCTACGCCGCGTATTTCTCAACTAACGGAAGAGGCCGCTCGTGAAGCCGATAGGTTAAAGGATGAGTTTGTCAGCACTGAACATCTGCTCATCGCCATCGCCGGTGAGGGCAAGGGTGATGCCAGCAAAATCCTGGCGGAGTCGGGTATCACCCAGGAAAAAATATACCAGGCTCTGCGCCGCATTCGTGGTCCCCATCGAGTTACCGACCGCCGTGCTGAAAGCAAGTATCGTTCCCTGGCAAAATACGGGCATGACCTCACCGAGTTAGCCCGCCACGGCAAGCTGGACCCTGTGATCGGCAGAGAAAGGGAGATCAAACGAGTAATACAGATACTCTCCCGACGAACCAAGAATAATCCTGTGGTGATTGGCGATGCCGGCGTGGGCAAGACAGCTATTGCTGAAGGTCTGGCCCAGAGAATTGCCGCTGAAGATGTCCCTAACTCACTTAAAGGGAAGAGGGTAGTCGCCCTGGACATGGGGGCACTGGTAGCAGGAAGTAAGTTTCGCGGTGAATTCGAAGAAAGGCTGAAAGCAGTTCTTGACGAAATTCATCAAGCAAGCGGAGAGGTAATTCTGTTCATTGATGAGCTCCATACTGTGGTAGGTGCCGGTGGTGCCGAGGGGGCAATTGATGCCAGTAATATGCTCAAGCCAGCGTTATCTCGAGGTGAGCTTCAATGCATTGGAGCCACCACTCTGAACGAATATCGAGAGCACATTGAAAAGGACAAAGCTCTGGAGCGGCGTTTTCAACCCGTTTTCATCGATGAACCAAGTGCCGATGATACCATAGAGATGCTTAAGGGTCTAAAGCCGAGATACGAAGGTCACCACAAGATAAAAATCGATGATTCAGCTTTAGTAGCAGCAGCAAAGCTCAGTCAACGCTACATTACTGATAGATTTTTGCCTGATAAGGCCATTGACCTCATTGATGAAGCTGCCAGCAAGTTACGTATTGACCGGGAAACCGCGCCCCCAGAGGTCACTGAACTGGAACAGAAGGTAAAGCGTTTGCGTGATGAAGAACAGGCTGCTTCACAGCGAGGGGATTATGAACAAGCAGCGGAACTGAGAGCGGAAAGATTACAATTAGAGCCGAAATATAACGAATCCAAGACAAAATGGCTTCAAGGAATAAAGACGGACGCTGTAGTTAACGAAGAGGATATCGCCGAACTTATCTCACAATGGACAGGTATTCCCGTTTCACGAATGCTTGAGACCGAGAGTGAGAAATTGGTCCACATGGAGGAAAGGATTCACCAGAGGATAGTAAACCAGGAGGAAGCTGTGGATGCTGTCTGTGAAGCAATAAGGCGAGGCAGGGCTGGCCTCAAAGACCCCAAACGCCCCATAGGTAGCTTTATTTTTCTGGGACCTACCGGGGTGGGCAAGACCGAGCTAGCTCGAGCTGTAGCTGAATTCCTGTTCGATGACGAGAACGCCATGGTCAGGCTCGATATGTCAGAATACATGGAAAAGCATACCGTATCACGCCTCATTGGAGCACCCCCAGGCTATATCGGATATGAAGAAGGAGGACAATTAACGGAGGCGGTGCGTCGCCGACCCTATCGGGTCATCCTGCTCGATGAAGTGGAAAAGGCACATCCAGAAGTATTTAATATCCTGTTGCAGATATTGGAGGATGGCAGGCTCACCGATGGGCATGGTAGAACTGTGGATTTCAAAAATGCCGTCGTTATTATGACCAGCAACCTGGGAACAGAGGAATTTCGCCGCCAAGGTGTCGGGTTCCTCCAGCGTGACAAAGATCAAGAGCAACAGTTAAGAAGCAATATCGAAACTGCGCTAAGGAGCACCTTCCGCCCTGAGTTACTTAACCGGGTAGACGATACCATCATCTTTCACACTTTAACTGAGCAACATTTGGCGAAAATTATCGACTTATTGATCAAAGACGTGGAACAGCGCCTCGCCGAACACAATATTGCGCTAAAGGTAAACGATGAAGCCAAATCATGGCTGATAAGCAAAGGCTATAATCCTGAATATGGGGCTCGCCCGCTACGGCGTGCCATTCAACGCTATGTGGAAAACCCTCTCTCAACAAAGATACTCAAGGGCGATTTTAAGGAAGGAGATACCGTAGCTATCAGCGTCGAAGCAGAAGAGCTGAGTTTTACCAAAACAGAGCCGGTAAAGGCATAGCCCAGAACCAGTCCAACCGTGAATTTAGCCTCAAAAGTTAAGAGCTACTTTCCCAAGGAACTCCTTGAGTTACTTCGTGATACCTCCAAGGAGGCTAGCAAGCTAGGACAAAGAGTTTACCTTGTCGGGGGTATAGTGCGAGATTTACTGCTAGGCTATCATAGTTTCGACCTTGATCTGGTAACCGAGGGCAATGCTGCTGAACTGGCTAATCAGATAGCTAGAATCAGCGAGGCAAGATTGGTGCTACATCCCCGCTTCAACACTGCCAAAATCAACAGCGGTGACTTCGCCATAGATATCGCGACCGCCAGAAGTGAAACTTATGCCAGACCTGGTGCACTACCTACAGTCACGCCAAGCCGTATTGAAAAGGATCTCTTCCGCAGAGATTTCTCCATCAATGCCATGGCGATATCCCTCACCACTGAAGATTATGGACAGCTACTTGACCCTCATCATGGCAAAGATGACCTACATTCACATCTCATCCGTATCTTACACCCTGATAGTTTCAGCGATGATGCTACCAGAATCTTACGAGCGATACGCTATGAACAACGATTGGGATTCAATCTTGAGCGTGAGACTGCCCGATTACTCAAGCGAGATATTCCCATGCTGGATACTATAAGCGGCGACCGAATAAGGCACGAACTGGAGTTAATCTTCAGAGAGGAATATCCTGAACATGCCATTAAGCGACTTGGAGATTTGGGAGCATTACAAAGGATAAACCATTCTCTCACTGGCAATACGTGGCTCGCCGGTAAATTCAATGATGCACGCCAATTAGGTAAACCAGGTGAACTTCCAGCACTTTATTTTTGTCTCCTTGCCTCCCCACTCAATGGGGAACAGCTTAACCAGTTGGTAAGCCGCCTTAACCCATCAGCAAAGCTAACCAAGACATTGAAGGATACCGCTCGACTTAAGCTGCACATTACCCAATTAGATAAACCGCAGTTGAAGCCCAGCGATATTTATTACTTCCTTCATGAATATGACCCATTAGCTGTTAAGGCTAACACTATAGCCGAAGACAAGCCCGAGATTCGTCATCATCTTGAGCTTTTCCTTTCTAAGTTACGTTATGTAAAGCCTTGTCTTAATGGGGAGGACCTTCAAAGACTGGGCATCCCTGCAGGAGCAAGGTTGGGAGAAATCCTCGAGATATTGCACAAGGCAAAATTGAACGGCGAGGTTACCACCAAAGATGAGGAGGAAAAATTAGCCCGGCGGCTGAAACCATAATGGAAGGAAATGAAGAAGTCCAAAACCAAAATAACAAAACACAATGTACTTAGGGAATTTGCCCGCCCAACACGCCAACAGAAATTTCCATAGCGGTAATCTTGATACTCCGGCGGTAAGCCCGGCGATATCAAATGGCAAAACGGGCTGCAGAGAAAAGAGGAATATCGCCAGTAGCCCGTATCGATTAACCCAATCCACAAATCTGTGATAACCCGGTATGTCTCTAGTGATCGCTATCCTCTTTCCGAGGTAACCAGCATAGTAGCCAGTCATTTCTCCCAGGGTTCCAGCAACACTTGCTACAAGAGCCACAATAATTGGATCCCACTGCGAGGCTGCTGCCATCATAATCGAACCATGCAAAGCCACAGGCACCAGAATGCTGGCGTTACACAGAAAACTAACGAGAAACACAACAGAATAAGCACCAGGGGCAAAGTCGCCTAACGAGATGTTGAAGTGAACGATCAAATACTGAAGAAGATAAGCAAGAGCAACGCTAAGCGCGATAAGGCCAGCACCATAAAGCGTTAGCACAATCCATCTTTTTTGTATCTTAGTCACTTGGTTCACCTCTAGGAAGCGAAGTTACCACATAACATTCCAGTCCCCGTTTCTGCATAGATAGACACACTTCATTGGCTTTTTCTTTGTTCTGAACGGGAGTAAACAGGCAGGGGCCTGAGCCAGTGAGGTGGACAGGTAAGCCCGCTGCTTGCTCAAATATTTCCTTATATTTATCAAGCTCGGGAAAGATATCAAAAGCTACCGCTTCAAAAACATTGAACATTAAAGAGGACGGGAGCGTTTTCCCCTGTTCCATAGTCTGCAAGGCGGCATGTATAAACTCGCCATGAGTGAAGTTCCTGCTGCTCAATTTGCCATAAAGCTTGCTTGTCTTGTCTGGTATCCTTGGTACTGACGGCACGTATAAGATGAAGTATGTTGGAGGCAAATCTGGCAACGGAGTCACTTCCTCCCCACTACCCTCCACAAGAGTGGTGCCCCCGTAGACAAACAACGGGACATCCGAACTTATCTGTGAAGCTAAATGAGCCAACCGCGATCGAGGAAAGTGCACTTCCCACAGAGTATTAAGCGCCACGAGAGTGGAGGCAGCATCGCTGCTCCCTCCGCCTAAACCCGCGGCCCACGGTATATTCTTGCGAAGCCTGATTCGCACACCCTCATGGCAATTGGCAACCTCCTGGAACAGTTTAGCTGCCTTTATCACCACGTTTTCAGCTTGCAAGCTTGATTCGTTGCATTCCAAAGATATTTCTTTTCCTATCTCAAAGCTAAGAACATCGTATAAGGTTATCGTCTGGGCAATACTCCTGATTTGGTGGTTATTATCATCATACTCGCCCAAAACTTCGAGAACGAGGTTTATCTTTGCCGGTGCGTAGACAGTCAGCATAATGATTGTGTTCTGAACGGGGCAAAAGCTTTCGACAGCTTTCGCCATTCCTCCAAGCTCAGAGTTTCCGCTCGCCTTGTAGCATCTATTCCAATCCCTTCAAGTAACAAGCAGACCTGGTCAGGTGATATTGCCAAACTATGAGCCAGGGAGTTGCGGAGTTGCTTGCGACGCGAACCGAAGCCACAATGAACCATGTCAAAAAAACCTTGGACATCAGATACCTCAACAGGTGGTTCAGAATAAACGTCGAGACGCAGGACCACAGAATCTACCTTAGGTGGGGGACGGAAATCCTTAGCTAGCACATAAGTTATAATGGTCGGCTTACTGTAAAATTGGACACCAATGCTGAGCTGAGTCATCTTGCCAGGCATGGCAGCTATAGCCTCGCCAACCTCTTTCTGCACCATTATCACCATCAACGATGGTTTCAGCTTAGCACGAAGGAACTGCCACAATATTGGTGAAGTAATATAATAAGGAAGATTAGCTACTACTTTATAACTTTGTCCGCTACTCACTGGAGTACCAGGTTTTCCCTTCAAAAGCTCCTCAGGAGTGATTTTGAGTATATCAGCATGCACAATCTCGACATTTGGAAAAGAAGCCAGCCTTTTGCTCACCATATTAACCAATTTAATATCAAGTTCCACAGCAATCACCCTGGCAGTCCGCCGAGCCAGCTCTTCAGTTAATATGCCCATTCCCGGACCTATCTCCACAACAATGTCAGCCCTATCAAGTTCAGCTGCAGAGAGAATGCGCTCCACCACGCTTTCGTTAATCAAGAAATGCTGGCCTAATCTTTTTTTCGCCTTGAGATACATCCAAATATCAATTTAGGTCGTGCACCTGCTCTCGGTTTCTATGGTGCAAATTACTCTTGCCAGCCAGCTCCGTCCAGGCACCTCTATGTCACCCAGAGAATGTTACTTACCGCTGCTTCCTTCCGGACCTGACGGGGTTCGTAGTTCTCCGTCGCATAGAACCCAAACTTCACCACCGCTTAACAGAAAGCAACCTTGCACCTCGAAATCTCAAGCAGGAATTCAGCCCCGCTATAGCGGATTTCGGGTTCAGGGCACCGCTAGCTCCCCGCCTAGCACGACCTACCGTAAATGTTACCAGCAACAATCAATCTCATCAAGACTGATCTGGCAGACTTTCCCATCATGTAACCTTGCCCTGGAGATGAGAAATAGGATGGTTACAGGCGTTGCTATTGGTAACGAGATTTCTTAGAATTAGTACCTCAGTTCCAATATCGATAAGTGGAGGGAAAAATGGAGACAATAGTTAATCAAGTCAAGCTTTCGTTAATTCAAGGTGATATTACGCAGCAAGATACTGACGCTATAGTCAATGCTGCCAATCCCAGTTTGATGGGTGGCGGGGGAGTAGACGGAGCAATACATAGAGCTGGCGGGGCAGCTATCCTGGATGAGTGCCAGCAAATTGTTGCTAAACGAGGACCATTGCCAACAGGAAAAGCTGTAATTACCACAGGGGGAAACATCAAGGCAAGACACATCATACACACTGTGGGGCCTATCTGGCATGGTGGCGACAGAAGTGAATCCGAGCTTTTGGCTAGCGCTTACCGTGAAAGCCTCAAACTAGCAGCAGAGAGGAATTTGACCAGTATCTCCTTTCCCTCTGTAAGCACAGGAGCATACGGCTATCCCCTGGATAAGGCAGCCAGAGTAGCTCTTAGAGCTGTGGCTTCGTTCCTTAAAGAAAAACCTACCTCCCTGAAGGAGGTGATTTTTGTCCTTTTTGATTCGTCAACCTATGAAAGTTATTGTTCCGCATTGAAAGAGTTAATACAAAAATAAGAAACGCAACGTGTTAACTCACCTCAGCATAGCAACATAGCTGTTCAGCGGTATTCCCAGCGAGTTTGCCACCGGTCTGCACTTTGCCATAAGGCAGTAAAACACTTTCCCTTCCTCAGGAAGTTCACTCAATGCTTCATAATGTCCCATGCCTTTAGCGAATACAAGGTCTGCCGTTTTAAATTCCTGCCTGAATTGATTTGAAGCTAAGTCAAGAATTACCCCAGGTGAAGCCATACCTGTAGTCATCACCGTTCCAAATTCGCCTTCCAATCCAGCTTCTTTGACATCCTCTACCGTGGCATCATTTTGAACGGGTGAAGGCTTAACCACGTATTTAACATCAACTAATTGCCTCATCTTTTTGACCAAAGGCAAGTCAAAATAAATCTCACCAATATTATCCGCCAAATACAAAACTTTGGACGCCTTTTTTAACTCTGCTTTAAACCGCTGGGAATCATCTATGGCAAATTCCACTGGTTTCTTCATATCCTCGGCAACATCGTCGAGACTCCTGAAGAAATCTATGGCATTAGCTACAGCAGCAAGCTTAATATAATCGTTAATAGTATCTCCATACTCAGCCTGCACCTTAGAAAACAATCCCGCGGCAACGGCCAGCTCATTTGCCTTCACCGTTCGATAGGGGTCTGGATTACCAGTTACGTCCCGTATTATCTTATGGATCTTGGTAGCAATTGCGATAGATATCTGCTCACTAGAAAACTCCTGGTCAAGGATGTTTTTGGCTTTCTCCACCGCCTTTTGCCTGAGTAATTCATCGTTTGTAGCCAGCCTGCCCGCCTGGCAAATTAGCCTTCCTAAGCAATCATAGCACTCCGGGTAAACCCTCATAGCAACATTACCCCTTAAACCTGTTTGAATACGGTTCGTGGGCTATATTATAATACCCTTGAAGAACAGAAAGGTTAACCAACAGCCATGTTCGACAAACTGGGATTAATAGAAAAGCGCTACGAAGAACTGGAGCAGATGATTGCCCAGCCTGAAATAGCTACTGACCCAAAACAGCTACAGGAGCTGATGCAGGAAAGAGCTAACCTCAAGGACATCGTCACCCAATATCAACAATATAAAACGATTTCCGAGGAGTTGGCTGATCTAGAAGCTTTGCTCAGTGATGACCTTCAGCCTGAAATGATTGCTCTTATCAAAGAAGAACGAAACAAGCTAGAACAACGTCGGGATGCCGTAGTTGATAAATTAAAGCTTTCTTTGGTACCGAAGAACCCCAACGATGACAAAGATGTCATCGTTGAAATAAGAGCGGGTGCTGGCGGTGAGGAAGCAAGCCTTTTTGCCGCCGATCTGTTTCGCATGTATAGTCACTATGCTCAGAGTAAAGGATGGCAAATAAATATCATGAATAGTAGTCAAACTGACGTTGGTGGTTTTAAGGAAGTGGTATTCGAAGTTAAAGGCAAAGCTGCTTTCAGCAAGCTGAAGTATGAGCGTGGAGTACATAGAGTGCAACGAGTGCCTATTACCGAAGCCTCAGGACGGATTCACACCTCGACAGCTACTATAGCTGTCCTTCCCGAAGCAGAGGAAATCGAGCTGAACATAAAGCCAGAAGAGCTCAGGGTAGACCTCTTCCATAGCAGCGGTGCCGGGGGGCAAAATGTGAACAAGGTAACCACGGCGGTACGCATCACACACATCCCTACAGGGATAACAGCTACCTGCCAGGCTGAACGCTCTCAATTGAAAAATAAAATGAAAGCTATGTCGGTTCTTAGAGCAAGATTATTCAGCCTAGAACAACAAAAGCAATCAGAGACGCTCGAAAGGGAACGGCGAACACAAGTAGGCACAGGTGACCGAGCAGAAAAGATTCGCACTTACAATTTCCCCCAGGACCGGGTCACCGACCACCGCATTAATACCGTTTTTCATCACTTAACTGAAATCCTGAACGGTGAGCTTGATGAACTCCTTGAAGCACTATCCACCACAGAGCAAGCTCAACAACTGGAAGCAATCCTCTCATGACCTCGAGAGAAGCTTTAATTCTAACCAGGCAAACACTGGCATCGGTAAACTCCGACGAGGTTGGTATTGAATCTGAGCTTTTGCTTTGCCATGTGCTGGGAATATCAAAAACAAAATTGTATAGTGAGCCACAAAGAGTATTAACCCCAACAGAAATAAAAGAGCTTCAGCACTCCACTAATCGCTGCCTCCTTCACGAACCTATTGCCTACATCCTGGAGCATGGCGACTTTTATGGTCACGATTTTTATGTCAACCATCATGTCTTTATTCCCAGACCAGAAACCGAGCTATTGGTCGAAGAAGCAATTAATTTCGCTCACAACCACAGTATTTCACAAAATGAATTTATCCTCGCTGATATTGGCACTGGCAGCGGTGCTATCGCAATTAGCGTTGCCTTGGCATTACCACAGGCGAAGGTCTATGCCATAGATATCACTACTTCAACTCTCCATGTAGCCCATATAAATTGCCAGCGACACCACGTTACCCATCAGATTACCCTCCTGCAGGGTAATCTGCTCGAACCACTGCCTGAGCCTGTGAATGTAATAATAGCTAACCTACCTTATGTCAAAAACCATGAATTGAGGATGTTAGCCCCGGAAACAATAGATTTTGAGCCTTCGGTAGCTTTAATTGGCGGAGAGGATGGCTTGAATGTAATACGCCAGCTACTAAATCAAATTCAGGGGAAGATCTGCCCAGGTGGTTGCCTGCTTTTAGAGATCGGCTATGGACAAAAAGAGCCAATAACTTCATTGATAAATAGTCACTTTGCCCAAGCTTCCATCGAGATAATACCTGACCTGGCTGGTATTGAGAGAATAGCCAGAATCATTTTATAACAGGCGTTTTCTTTCGCAGCACATATTGACCCTTGTTAACATACGATATAAAATCTCCACCTGTTGCCCGAGAACTTGGGCGCAAATCTAGAAATCTCTTAAAGGAGGGAAGGTGATTTGTATGCACTGGGAAGACATCTGTTACTAGAGTTAAGAAATTGCAATAAGGAGGTGTTAAATGACCTAGATTTTCTTAGAGATTGCTTGAATCAAGCTGCCCTTCAATGCGGCGCCACCATAGTTGGTGAATCCTTTCATCAATTTTCTCCTCGTGGGGTGAGTGGAATAATTAATATCGCTGAATCTCACATCGCAATTCATACCTGGCCTGAGTATAGCTACGCGGCTGTAGATGTGTTTACTTGCGGAAACAATGTAAATCCCGAGGAAATAGCCAATCTAATAACACAAAGCTTACAGTCCCAAAACTATTCGGCAATCGAGTTGCGAAGAGGCATGGTAGAGGAAAGTAAGGTTAGGAGTATCGCAAAATAATGAAGGCCGCTGAACCTGACAAACATAAATGGTTCCACGATTATGTCAACCCCGACACTACCATATCGTACAGGGTCAGGGAGTTGACATATTCGGGGAAGACCAAATTTCAGTCTATAGATATCATTAATAATGAAAGGTTTGGGAAATGCCTTGTGCTTGACGGCAAGATTCAATCAAGCGAAGTTGATGAATTTATCTATCATGAAGCTTTAGTACACCCTGTCATGATCGCCCATTCCCACCCCGAGAAGGTGTTTATTGCTGGTGGTGGTGAGGGAGCTACGTTAAGAGAAGTGCTGGCCCACAATTCAGTCAAGAAAGCTATCATGGTAGACATTGATGAAGAAGTAGTGGATATTTGCCGCCGCTTCTTGTTTGCATGGCACCAAAATTCCTTTGATGACCAGCGGGCAGAATTGCACTTCGCCGACGCCAGGGAATACCTTGAAAAAAACGATGATAAATTTGATGTCATCATCATTGACCTGCCTGACCCTTTACAAAAAAGCCCAGCTCGTCTGCTATATACCCAGGAATTTTATCACCTGGTTAAACAAAGGCTGCAACCAGATGGCATTATCTCGGTTCAATCCGAGTCCGCCGATTGGACAGAGTTAGAGAACTTCGCGGACATCGTTAATACGCTGGCGAACGTTTTCCCCATAGTTCGCCCCTATCAAGCTCATATACCTTCATTTAATAGCCTGTGGGGATTTGCCTCCGCATCCCAGAAACTTGACCCGGGAAAATTAACGCCTGAAGAAATTGACCTTAAAATCTCAACAAGAATATCAAAAGAATTGAAATCCTATGATGGGCTTACCCATCAATCGATGTTTACCATCCCTAAGCACTTGAGACTGAAGTTATCCGAAACCAGAAAAGTCATTACCGATAAAGAGCCCATTTCCATTTACTGAATCGTCTATAAATTCCACGAAATCACCACCCTTCCTATCTCATTTGTGCCTTCATATATTTGAGTTATCTTGGCATCCCTCTAGGATAGCGCGGAACTCTCTAATGGCTAAGAATTACTAAGCTTCTCTGCCTAGAACCAATAAAAAGTAAAAGATAGCTCTAAGCTAGCTCTACTCTAAAAATCAAGTAAGTTATTCTCTTTGGTTGGTTAATTTCAGATAAAACATTAAAAATAGCTGCACAAGCCCAAATTTTAACGTATAATCTTTAACGCCAAAAACGAGCAGCATTATTTATCTTAGTTAAGAAGATAATAGAACCTCTTTGTATTTGAGTTTAAACTAGAAAGGAGAGTTATAGGAGATGGATTTTGAGTTTACAGAAGAGCAAAGGATGTTTCGAGACGCGGTACGGGATTTTGTAGCAAAAGAGGTTACTCCCCGTGCTAGCAAGTGGGATGAAACTGAGGAATTTCCATCTGAGACGGTTAAAAAGATGGCTGAAGTGGGAATGTTCAGCGCTGGCTTACCTGAGAATATCGGAGGAAATGGGGACTTATTAAGCAATACTATAGCCATTGAGGAGATTAGTTATGGAAGTAGTGGCTTGGGTGTGATTTACTTGGTTAGCACTGGCTTAGCTATCTATCCAATCTTAATGTATGGCAACGAGGGACAAAAGAAGAAATATCTCACACGCACAGTTAATGGAACGATATCTGCCTTTGCTTTGACTGAGGCAATAGGTGGTAGTGATGTTGCTATTCTACAGACAAGGTATACACAAAATGGCGATTACTTTATTCTTAATGGCAACAAGCTATTCGTAACCAATGGTGCTGAAGCTGAGTTCATCACGACTTTTGCTACTAAGGATCCATCTTTAGGATATCGCGGAATCAGTGCCTTTATCATAGATAAGGATACCCCTGGTTTTTCTGTGGGCAAGTTGGAAAGGAAAATGGGTATGCATCCTAGTTCAACAGCAGAACTAATTTTTGATAATTGTAAGATACCAATTGGGAACCTACTGGCAGCAGAAGGAAAAGGATTCAAAATAGCTTTGGAAGCAATAGATGAAAGCCGAGTTGCTATAGCTACTCAGGCATTAGGCAATGCCAAGGCAGCATATGATGCTGCTGTCGAATACGCTAAAGAAAGGGAAGCTTTTGGGAAGAAAATTGCTCAACATCAAGCAATCCAATGGATGCTTGCTGATATGGCAATAGATGTTGAAACATCTAAACTGCTAATCTACGAAGCAGCTTGGCTAACACAAAAAATAGGAAAGTCCCCTCTTAAGGAAGCAGCCATGGCAAAGGTTTATGCCAGCGAAGCAGCTCATAGAGTATGCCACAAAGCGATACAGATCTTTGGTGGTTATGGCTATACTAAAGATTTCCCAGTAGAACGCTACTACCGCGACCAAAGATTATTGGAAATATACGAAGGAACATCTGAGATGCAGAGATGGACAATCGCGCGAGAAATAACAGGCTTAAAATAAAGGCCTAAAGCTAGATCTAGGCGATATCCAGACTACTTGCGGTCCCTGCAATGGTGAAAGCCGTCGAATGTTCGCCGGTGCTTAGCTGTTGAAAGGACCGTCAGAGGAACTTTAAAACAACGACATGATATCCTGGGTTACTAATTCCACCGAGATCAATAGGGTATTATAAACGAGTTCTGCGTATATTACACAGTATCAAACAATGACGCCCGAGGTTGTTAGCCTGGTGTTAGCCCTTTACCCCAGCTTAAGCCCCGTTCTGACGGTACCAGCACAGGAAGTCACTTCATAGGATCAACCATGGCCACATCACTAGCGAAGTGGAAATGGACAAACAGAAAATGCAAGGCATGGCAGAGCACTAACGGAAAAAGGTGAACTAGATTATTTGATGTTCTAAGGTTTGGTCACCTTGCGGAGTTACTTCCCATAGTTTGTCGTGGCTTTCTATGTGGTCAACATATAGAATGCCATTGAGATGGTCTGTTTCGTGTTCCAGAGCCTGCGCCAAAAGCTCTTCTCCCTTAAGCCGAACCTCCTTCCCTTGCCTATTTTGCGCCTTCACCTTGACTACTTTTGAACGCTTAATCTCCCCATAATAACCAGGATAGCTTAAACAACCTTCTTCAACCACCCGCACACCCTCCCTCCTTACTATCTTAGGATTAATCAAAGTAATGACTTCCTTTTCAGGGATCTCGATGACCGCTATGCGTAGCGACATACCTATTTGCGGAGCAGCTAACCCTACACCGTGGACAGCCCGCATCGTATCAATCATGTCGTCGATTAGCTTCTGAATCGAGCCATCAATATTAGCCACCCTTTTTGCTTTTTGCCGCAACACCGGGTCAGGCAAAGTACGAATCTCCAAAACTGCCACGCCTCAATTATAACTCAGCCCTTTTACAACGTAAATCTAGACCATCCCCACAGGATCAACATCCACAGTCCAGCCTTGAGGTAAGGTTATGTCTGATACAGCTTGAGCAGGATTGGAACCACGAACGATAATCTGCCAGCGATATCTCCCCCTAACTCTGGAAGCAAAAGCGGGGATGGGACCGATCAAGTTCCAATCAGGCATCTCCTCCCGTTTTTTCTCCAAGAGTAAACTACTCAATTTCTCCGCCTCTTTGTGACACAATTTCTCATTGGTATGAGTATAAACCAGACGAACGAACCGACTAAAAGGAGGATAGCTATATTGCTGCCGATAGTCTATCTCCTGATTATAGAAACTGACATAATCGTGTTTGGCTGCAGCTTGAACAGCGTAATTCTCCGGAGAATATGTCTGAATGATAACCTTCCCCACTTTAACTCCACGGCCAGCCCGACCAGCTACTTGACAAAGAAGCTGAAAGGTGCGTTCACCAGCACGGAAATCAGGAAAGTTAATCCCAGTATCGGCGTTAATTATCCCAGCAAGAGTTACCCAGGGTAAATCTAGCCCTTTGGCTATCATCTGAGTGCCAATGAGTATATCAGCTTTACGATCGCGAAAAGTACTCAATAATTCTTCATGTGCATATCGTCTTTTGGTTACATCCCTATCCCAGCGAAGCACCGCCGCCTGCGGGAAGAATCGCTTCACTTCATCTTCCACCCTCTGCGTGCCGATGCCCAAGAACCTGAGGCGTGAACTCAAACAATTTGGACAATTTACGGGAAGCAGCAAAGTATAATGACATCTATGGCAAACTAACTTCTTCTCCACTGAATGATAGGTGAGCGCTACTGAGCAACGCGGGCAGCGAAAAACAAAACCACAACGCCGGCACTGGACAAAAGTGGCTGTGCCACGGCGGTTAAGAAAAAGGATTATTTGTTCCTTTTGAATCAAAGCTTCTTTCATCGCACTTAGTAGACGGCGACTAAACATGCTGGTATTTCCAGCTTTGAGCTCTTCCCTTAAGTCCATTATGCTTACTTCAGGGAGTGGTGAATAACCATGAGAAGTAACTCTTTCCTTCAGCTCCACTAATCTATATTTTCCCAGCTGTGCTTTGTGAAAGCTATCAACATCGGGTGTGGCACTACCTAAGATAACAGTAGCACCGCTCAACTCCGCTAATTTAAGAGCCACATCTCGAGCATGATAGCGAGGAGATTTATCTTCCTGCTTATATGTCCATTCATGCTCTTCATCAATAATGATCAGCCCAAGGTCAGGTTGAGGAGCAAATAAAGCGCTTCGCGGACCAATAACCACATCGCACCCTCCCTCCCTTGTCCGTTGCCATTCATCAAATTGCTCACCTAAAGAAAGTGCACTATGCAATACGGCTACCCGACCTGGGAAACGGCTGGCAAAACGTTCCACCGTCTGTGTAGTAAGGGAAATTTCAGGAATAAGGCAAATACCACGCTTGCCTTCAGCGACGGTCTTAGCTAGAGCCCGCAGGTAAATCTCTGTCTTTCCACTCCCGGTAACCCCAAAAAGAAGAAAAACAGTGGATTTACCCCCGCTATGTTCTATCTTGCTCCAAGCAACTTGCTGAGATGAGGTAAGAGACACCGGGGGCATTGGCTTGATATCGAAATGCGCCAATGGGTCACGCCTGACAGTAACCAATTCTATAGAAAAGAAGTGCCCACTTTCCAGAGCCCTGATTGTTTCAAGCGAGCAATTAACTCGCTTCCTTACCACGCTGACGGGAAGTGGCTTAGATTCCCCAGCCAGAAATTGTAATAACGCAGCTTGCTTATGGGCTCTCGTTGTTTTTAGCCGAGCTATTTCACTAACAATATTGTCCTTACTGGCAACAAGCTTGATATAAGGAATTATTTTTGGTGCTACCCTCGCTTTCTCTAACTCAGAAAACCTAACTACGAGCCCGACATTAACAAGCTTGTCAATGATTCGCTCGGCTTTGCTTACCCCCAACTTTCCCCCCAATTCCTTGAGGCTTACCCTTCCCCTCTCCCCAATAAAGTGAAGGATCTTGGACTGCTCTGGCGTAAGCAATGATAAACCACTTTGATCGCCTGATAGACGGAAGTAAGTGGCGAGTTTGCGCTCAAACCCAGGTGGCAACATTAGAGCCATGGCATCAAATAAAGAGGAAAGATAATGCTTGCTTATCCATTGGACGAGCTGGATTTGAGTGGGGGAAAGTAAAGGGTAACCAGTAATAACATCAACTATCTCCTTAACCACATCAACAGAAGGAATCTCACCCAACTGCACAACAATGCCTTGCACGATTCTGGAACCAAAAGGAACCCAGACTGCCTGCCCTGTGTGCACATTCAAATGAGGAGGAATGGCATAACAAAAGGGGGAGTAGCTTGGACACTTAACCGCTACATCGGCATACTTCATTTAAGGTGCTTGGACTTTCTCTTGTCTTTCCGCCAATCGAGCCTGCTTAGCACTCAGTTTTCGGATGTAATAAAGCTTTGCACGACGCACCTTACCATGCTTAAGCATCGCTACATCCTGTATGAGCGGAGATTGAAGGGGAAAAGTACATTCCACTCCAACCCCGTAACTTACTCGTCTTACCGTAAAATTGCCGCCATCAATGCTTTTCCTCAGCCTGATTATTACTCCCTGAAATTGTTGAACTCGCTCCTTACCGGCATCTATCACCTTCAACCTAACCTTCACCGTATCACCGGGAGAAAGTTGAGGAATATTGGGGTTTATTCTCGGCTTAACTAGCGATCTGATATCCATTTTTACTCCTTAGCAGATAAATTCCATTCTTTAGCGAGATCGGGACGACGTTTCACAGTTCGCAAGATAGCCTGCTGCCACCGCCAGCGAGCAATCTCTTCATGGTTTCCCGAAAGCAAAACTGACGGCACCACCCAACCTCGATATAGTTCCGGTCTTGTATATTGAGGATATTCCAGAAGCCCGTTGCTATGGGAGTCATTGTGAAATGATAGTGGTGAGCCAAGTACCCCTGGTATCAATCTAACCACAGCATCAACAACAACCATAGCAGCTAATTCCCCAGCACTGAGCACATAATCACCAATGCTAATTTCATCATTAACGAGATGCTCCCGCACTCTCTCATCCACACCTTCATAATGACCACAAATTAGCATTATATTTTGATGTAGAGCCAACTCCCTAGCGACTTGCTGTGTGAAAAGCCTACCTTGGGGAGTGAGTAAAATAATCGGCAAATCACTGTAATCAACCTGCTCTTTTATTGATTCCGCCGCTTCGAAAATTGGCTCGGGCTTGAGCACCATCCCTGGACCACCCCCATATGGATAATCATCCACGGTGTGATGCTTATCATGACTGTAATCTCGAATATTATGAACCACGACTTCCACTAATCCACGCTCTCTAGCCCGTTTAACAATACTGCAATCAAACGGCGATGCGAGCATCTCAGGGAAAAGGCATAATATATCAATTCTCATTTTCGCTGTTTTATCTTATCACACATTTGTTAATCAGTTACAGAACCATTTCTTTGTTTTCATTTTTCCCAGAATGTTTAAGCATCTTGATGCAAAAATCAAAAAAAATTAAGCAAAAAGAGGGAAAAGGTATTGACAAAGGAATCGGGGTAAAGAGTATAATGATTGTGGGGAATGGTGGGAAATTGTGGGGAAAGAAGGCAGGTGGAGGTTATTATGAATGCGAGCGAAGCAAAGGTAGTTACCGTTCTAGAACCATCGGCTCATACTTTTATAGAACAGAGAATCCTAACTTTCTGCACCAGGCATCCCAAAATGAAATTCACCCTTGAGTGTATCCTAACCGACCATGAAGGAAATGAATTTGACCTGCATGAAGAGATAGAAGACCTGGTAAATGATGGGATTCTCGAAAAGCAAATAAGCAATGCAGGTACTGTTTGGTATTACATACTAAATTGACATGAAGGAAAGTCTCTTCTACGGCACATATCGGTATAAGGTTGACGAAAAGGGGAGAATGCCCCTGCCCCGAAAATTCAGGGAACAATTAAAGGATTCAAAAGGTGGCAAGCTGGCCAAGGGGGCAGACAAATGCATCGTCATCTACCCTTTACCAGAATGGATAAAACAAGCAGCTGACCTAGAAAAAGCAGTAAGACCTCCCGATGTGCAAAGAAAACTAAGACGCCTTTTCGGCGCTAGTACTTTCGATTTTATCTTCGATAAACAGGGAAGAATAGCATTCCCCGCAGAGCTGCGCAACTACGCTGAAATCACCGATAGCGCTGTCGTCATCGGCGCTCAGAAGTATGTGGAAATTTGGAATCCGGAACTTTGGGAAGAACAAATAGGCGAATGGGACCACCTAGATGAACTTTCGAACATGAAGGAGAGTAAGTGATAGCCCTGGACGTTCCTTTGCCTACTCATGTACCTGTCTTGGTTAACCAAATAATAGAGGGACTTGAACCTCAGCCAGGAGAACGTTTCATTGATTGCACTGTGGGTTTGGGAGGACATGCCTCAGCTATCCTAGAGAGGATCTTACCCGATGGGAAAATCTTAGGCATTGATACTGACCCGCAGGCTATTGAGCTAGCCAATGCCAAACTGGCGCACTACGGTGAGGCAATTATCCTGGTTAACGATAACTTCATCAATATTGAGGATATTTGCAAGCAACATGATTTCCATCCCGTTGATGGTATTTTGTTCGACCTTGGTGTTTGTTCTTTGCAACTAGACACAGCACAACGTGGCTTTAGCTTCCACCTCGAAGCACCTCTGGACATGCGTTTTGACACCAATCAAGGGTTAACCGCCGCTGACCTGGTTAATACCCTGGGCGAACAGGAATTAGCGCGGATCCTTCGAGAATATGGTGAAGAGCGCCACAGTCGAAAAATAGCGCAACGCATCGTCCAGAACCGCCCCATTCACACTACCTTGAAACTCGCTCGGGTAGTCAAGCAAGTCCTGGGTAGCAAGCATGCCAGAATTCATCCTGCTACCAGGACTTTTATGGCACTTCGTATCGCTGTCAACGGTGAATTAGAGAACCTGGAGACAGCCCTTGGGCAAACCATCAACCTCCTTCGCCCCGGCGGTAGGCTAGCAGTCATTAGCTATCATTCTCTGGAAGACCGCATAGTCAAACAATTCATGCGTCGAGAATCTAGCACTGAAATGCCTACCTTAAAGCTCATATCAAGGAAGGTCATTAGACCTACTTCGTTGGAGACAAAATCCAACCCACGCAGTCGCAGTGCTAAATTAAGGATAGCCGAGCGACTCAGCTGATATACAGAGAATCCCAAAAAAACAAAGGAGGTGAAAATGCCAAGAAGGAAGATTATCTCAGCTATTGATGTAGGCACGACTAAAATAGCCACCATCATGGCCGACGTTAAAGCAGAAAATGACATCGAAATCCTGGGAGTGGGGGTCGTTCCTTCCCATGGTTTACACAAAGGTACAGTAGTCAACATGGATGAAGCTAGGGCATCTGTTCTTTCCTCAGTGAAGGAAGCTCAAAGAATCAGCGGCATACGCATGGATTCGGCTTATATCGGCGTTACTGGCAGACACATAAGCTGCTTGAATAATCAAGGGGTAGTATCCATTCCGCGCACTGATCGACTAGTGCGTCCTGAAGACCTTAAACGAGCGTTATCAGTAGCTCGCAGCATTTTTGTCCCTGAAGGAAAGAAACTACTTCATGCTATCCCTCGCTATTATGCCCTAGATGGACAGGAGGGAATAACACAACCAGTAGGCATGCATGGCACTAGACTTGATGTAGAAACACATATCATCACCGCTTCAGCAACCGCAGTGCAAAACTTGGTTAAATGTGTTCGCAGTGCTGGTATCGAAGTTGAAGATCTAATCCTAGAGCCACTAGCTAGTAGTGAAGCCGTGTTAACACAAGAGGAAAGAGAAGCCGGCGTCATAATGGCCGACATTGGTGGTGGCACAACAGACATTGCAGTATTTAAGGGTGGCAACATCTATCACACCTCTATTATTCCAGTAGCTGGCTACCAAGTAACCAGCGATATATCAATTGGATTAGGCTTGCCTTTCAGCATAGCCGAAAAAATGAAGAAGCGATATGGTAATGTCACTCCGGACTTGGAGGTCGACCAAGAAGACCAGGTAGGTATCGAAAATGGGCATAGTGCCTCTTACCGTGACTTATGCGATATCACCCGTTCTCGCATGGAAGAATTACTCCAACTCATCCTTCTGGAAATGCCTACCAGCGATTATCGGTCATTAGCCCCATTTGGCCTAGTGCTCACCGGTGGAACTGCCAACTTAACCGGGTTTGAGGAACTAGGACGTTCAGTGCTGCAAATACCTGTGCGCAAAGGACTCCCTTTGAATTCGGGAATCTATGGCATCTCCGATATCTTGAATGATTCGGCCTACGCCACCACTCTTGGACTAGTCCTGTGGCCGATCAATGGCAAAGAAGGAGCTGCCTTCCGAGTGAAAAGGGCCGGAATCTTGGGTGGCTTTGTGAGTCTTGTTAGAAGACTACTCCGCAGCTAACTAATGAATTAAAAAGGAGGTTAGAATGGCAAAACAAATTTATACTCCGTCACCAGCAAAAGTAAAGGCTATAGGCATTGGAGGAGGCGGCTGTAATGCCGTTACCCGAATGGTCCGGCAAGGGATAAAAGGCGTTGACTTCATAGCTATGAACACAGATGGTCAAGCATTGGCTCTAGCTGAAGCACCGACCAAAATCCAGTTAGGGGAGAGACTGACCCGAGGTTTGGGTGTCGGTGGCGACCATAAAGTTGGAGCTAAAGCAGCAGAGGAAAGCCGTCAAATTATCGAGGAGCTCTTTGAAAGTACCGATATGGTATTTATTACCGCTGGAATGGGTGGTGGCACAGGAACTGGTGGCATACCCGTAATAGCTGAACTAGCCAAACAGTCCGGTGCTCTGACCATCGCTGTAGTAACCAAACCCTTCAGTTTTGAAGGGTCACATCGGTCTCAGGTAGCTGAAGAAGGATTGGTCTCCTTGTCAGGTAAGGTTGATACGCTTATCATCATCCCTAATGATCGGCTTCTTCAACTTTGTGATGCCAAGACAAACGTGGATAGCGCTTTTGCATTTGCAGATGACGCTCTTCGATCAGGAGTAAAGGCTATCTCCGAGGTGGTCACCGTTCCAGGGTTAATTAACCTAGATTTTGCTGATGTCAAGTCAGTGATGAAAGATGCCGGCCCAGCTTGGATGTCCGTGGGGAGAGGTAGTGGGCAAAATCGAGCTGCTGAAGCTGCTAAAGCTGCTTTAGCCAGTCCACTGTTAGACGTGTCCATAACCGGGGCCAAAGGCGTACTGTTCAACATCACTGGCGGGACTAGCCTAACACTCTTCGAATGCAATGAAGCTGCTGAGGTAATCAGCCATGCAGTGGATCCCGGCGCCAATATAATCTTCGGAGTAGTATATGACCCGAAGATGGATAGCGAGCTACAGCTCACTATTATCGCCACTGGGTTTACCAGCCAATATGGTAAAGGGATAAGTAACGCTGAAGAGCTTCGTCACTTGATAGCAAGCGGTAGCGAAAAGCTTGATGTTCCTTCTTTCCTGCGGCGCAATCAACGATTCCCCACATCTCATATAGGTACCACTTCCAAAACAGCCAAGATAGGAACCCCAGAGCCAGCTAAGATTTCCTACCAGTAAACCTCCCGCCTCATTTAGGAAAGGGGGTAGCGGGCGCTACCCCCTTTCCCATTTCTGAAGAAAAGGCTATAATTATAGACAGAATGGGGAGGTGCCATCTTCCTGAAAGCTAAAGGAATAGCACAATTAGCTACTGAAGCTGCATCACAGAAGCAAGCAACAAACATCGTCATGCTGGATGCGAGGAAGGTGTGTTCATTTACGGATTATTTTGTCATTTGTAGCGGAGATTCAGATCGGCATATTCAAGCTATCACGCAAGGCATTAACGAAACAATGAAAAACAAAGGGGTTATCCCTCACCACAAAGAAGGCACCCCTGATTCAGGTTGGATGCTTACTGACTTCGGCTCGGTAATTGTTCACATATTCACAACGATACAGCGAGATTATTATCAACTAGAAGGACTCTGGGATAAGGCAACCCCCATAATCAGAATTCAATAGAAGGGTCAACAATTTCTTCAGCCGAAAAGAAAAGAGCAATCTCGCTTCCAGCGTTTTCCACCGAATCGGAGCCATGTATCAAATTATGGCTGATGTCTCCACCAAAGTCACCTCTGATAGTGCCCGGCATAGCTTTTGCCGGGTCAGTTTCACCCATCGTTTGCCTTATCACTTTCACTGCGTCATCATCTTGTAAAACCATAGCGATGACAGGCCCAGAGGTAATAAAATCGACCAACTCATTAAAGAATGGTTTATCTTTATGAACAGCATAATGCCGTTGAGCTAATGCTTTATCCATACAAAGCATTTTCACCGCCACAATTTTGAGTCCCTTATTTTCAAGCCAAGATATAATTTCTCCAGCTAATCCTCTTTGTATAGCATCAGGTTTAATGAGAACCAGGCTTCTTTCCATATCTACTTAATCAGCAAAAATATCCGTAAGATCAACTCGATAATTGCTATTTTATTAGAGAAGAAGTTACAATCCAAAATTCTTCTTTCCCAAGGCACGCGATAACAGCCGTAAGATACCCCGGACACCCACCTTTTGAAATCACTTCTCTAACAGAGAAAGTCATCTACTTCTAGATTGAGCAAAATCCAACACACCACCATAAATTGTAGAATATGGCCAAGCCTGATCCAATTTCTAGCGACCCGCGATCACTTTGATCACATTGGCATCGCTGCTGCCCTTGACAAACAAGCAACCTCACTCATTCCACTTCCATATAATGTGCTTGTCGTCTAATTGGTAAGTCAAGTAGTTGTTGTCTATCAACCTCCCAATCTCTGTCTTGACAAACTCAAGAGGAAAAGAAAGGGTATTCCACACTCGCGTTTGCAATTCGGCACTGTATTTCCCCACTTCTGAAGGATTACCATCTATCCTTATCTTTCCCTGTTCTTCAATCACTTCCTGGTGCAATAATTGCCATACCAAGTTTTGCGATTCCTCGCCCTGCCATTTTTTCAGTTCTTTGTCAGAGAGCTTCTCTGACAAAGCATCCCTGACACGCTGGTCATAATACATCTGAGTAATTCCATCAACTACTTTGTTTAACGTCTCCGCCTTTATCCCTTCAGTGTCGCATATAGCTTGATTGCAATCATAGCGTTCCCAATCATTGGTTAATATGTTGAGGCCAAGCTCTGCAGCCTTCTCCCTGACCTCCGTTCCAAAGAAGGGAGACAAAATATGAAACCCCCACCCACCTTCACCAAGGCTTTCGGCAAATTCCACACTCTGCCTCAAAGTATCCTCAGTTTCACCGGGAAGCCCAGCAATAAAAGAAGCAATGAAATCATACCCTGAATCCTGGCATAGCTTAATAGCTTCCCTTATCTCCGCTAGCGTGATCTTTTTATGAGCTAAATCCAAAATCTTCTGATTGCCACTCTCTACCCCAAAACACAGAGCAAAGCACCCAGCCTGTTTCATCTTCTCCAGCAAAGGTTTATCTACCGAGTCCACCCGAGCATAAGCTGCCCACATGACATCTAACCGCCGAGCGGTAATTTCATCACAGATGCCCGTACAATGTTTATGGTTAACAGTGAAAAAGTCATCTTCGAAGGCCAGTAACTTGAACCCCAGTTTCATGATATGCTCCATTTCATCTATTACTACCCTCGGGTCACGGTATCTTACCTTTTTCCCAACCATTCGGTGTCCCACACAAAAAGAGCAATCAAAGGGACAGCCTCTACTTGTCGATAAACCACACGCCGCCTGCAATGCTAGATATCTAGATACGGGAAGCAAATGTCTTGCTGGAAATGGAAGCTTATCGAGATTTTGGATGAATGGACGCTCAGGAGTGACCACTATTTCTGAATCTTTTCTAAAAGCTATCCCCTTAACCAGGCTCAGATCGGTGTCCCTCGCAATGGTTTCCACTAGCTCCACCACCGTCTCATCTCCCTCCCTTACCACCACGATATCTATGAACGGTGATTCACGCAGGGTCTCCTCCACACTAAAAGTTACATGAGGCCCCCCTATGATCGTGATCAGCCTATGATCTATTTCTTTACAAGCTTTAAGAATCCGACGAGCCGCAGGATAATTAAGGGTAACCGACGTCGCCCCAACAATATCAGGCTTAAATTCCCTTAGCTTCCTCTCAAGGTTTTGGAAAGAGTACTTGCTAACCAGGAAATCCAAAACCTGTACCTCTACCCTTGCCTCCTCCAACACTGCCGCTATGGAAGGTATGCTTAAGGCAACATGAAGCCCTTCAGCTTCTGGGTAAGGAGGATTTATCAATAAAACCCGCATTACTATCTCGAAGAGTCGCCCTTGATTCTACAATGACCCTACAGAAATCGGCTAATTCTATATCTCTATTGAAGCTAAAGTCAATAGTTTGTGCCACAAGGCAACAAAGATATCTTTGACGAGGTTTTCCTCTCTGTTTATACTACACTCAATTGTTATGGAATTGCTTTTTGGTTCTGCGGGGGTTCCTAACAGCGCCAAAGATCGCTCCACAGAAGGTGGCATTCGCCGCATCGCCGAGCTGGGACTTGGTTGCATGGAACTGGAGTTTGTAAGAGGGGTAAAAATGGGGGAGTCTACTGCTCGGAGCATAGGAAAGTTGGCCAAAGAGAAGGGAATTGCCCTTAGCTCGCATGGACCTTATTATATAAACTTGAATGCCAGGGAAGCTGAAAAAATAACCGCTAGCCAAGAAAGATTACTAGACACAGTTCGAATTGCCTCTCTATGTGGAGCAAGAACCGTAGTCTTCCATGCCGCTTATTACATGGGTGACCCGCCAGATAAAGCCTATTCCGTGGTGAAAAAGAACCTGCAAGATATAATGCACAAGCTAAAATTCGACCAAAATCAGGTTTGGGTTAGGCCTGAGGTTACTGGAAAAATCAGCCAGTTCGGCACTTTGGAGGAGGTGTTAAGTTTGAGTAGCGAGATTAAAGGAGTTGCCCCTTGCATTGACTTCGCTCATTGGCATGCTCGTGCCGGAAAGTTCAACTCATATGCTGAATTTGCCAGCATCCTCAAACAAATAGAGCGTCAATTGGGAAGAGCGGCTCTGGATAATATGCATATACATGTTTCAGGAATAGCCTACGGCGCAAAGGGTGAAATCAAACATCTGAATTTGAAGGAATCGGATTTTGATTATGTTGGCTTAGCTAAAGCTTTGAAAGATTTCAACGTCAAGGGATTGGTTATCAGTGAAAGTCCTAACCTGGAAGGAGATGCTCTATTGCTCCAGAGAACCTATAATTCTCTTGGTTAGCTCGACTCCGTGTTCACAATGATATTAACGGCTTAATTTTACATTTATACCATAGTTGCTATAATAAACATAAGGTTATGAAAACTAAATGGTGGCGAGGCGGATTCTTTTACATACTGCTTTTAGTGGTAGCAATTACCCTCATGTTTGTCCTCGTACCGAGGATACAGCAAGGTCCCACAAAAGTAGAGTTACCTGAGTTCATAAGCTATGCCAAGGAGGGGCAAATTGATCTCATCAAGCAAGATGGGAACACCCTCATTGGTATTAAAGATGACGAGACATTGTATACCACGGCATTTCAAGGTAGCACGCTTGAGCTCTCTAATTACCTCAAGGAAGCGGGAGTAGAGGTTCCTATCGACGTCAAACCCAGCAGCACCAACTGGGGGATGATAGCGTTACAAGTAATATTGCCTATTACATTACTTGGTGTATTATTTTATTTCTTTTTCCGCTCAGCTCGTGGAGCAAGCATGCAAGCATTCAACTTTAGCAAAAGTCGTGCTCGATTAAATTCCCCCGCTAACCCTAGGGTGACTTTTGCCGATGTCGCCGGGATTGAGGAGGCAAAAGAGGAGGTTCAGGAAGTAGTGGAGTTTCTCAAGACGCCTGAGAAATTCCGCGCCTTAGGTGCTCGGATCCCCAGGGGCGTTCTCCTGGTAGGTCCGCCAGGAACCGGTAAGACTTTATTAGCCAAAGCCATAGCTGGAGAAGCCAAGGCGCCTTTTTACTCCATTAGCGGCAGTGAATTTGTGGAAATGTTTGTCGGCGTCGGCGCCTCTAGAGTTAGAGACTTATTTGAACAAGCAAAACGTACTACACCAAGCCTCATTTTCATGGATGAGATCGATGCCGTTGGCCGCCATCGCGGCGCTGGATTAGGTGGTGGACATGATGAAAGAGAGCAAACTTTGAATCAAATCCTCGCCGAAATGGATGGCTTTGATACTAATACTAACGTTATAGTCGTAGCTGCTACTAATCGTCCTGATATACTTGATCCAGCTTTGTTGCGCCCCGGTCGTTTCGACCGCCATATCCTTATTGATACGCCAGATATCAAAGGGCGTAAAGCTATCCTGGAAGTGCATGCCAAAGGCAAGGCACTAGCACCAAAAGTTGATCTAGAAGTGATCGCAAGACAAACTCCTGGCTTCAGCGGGGCTGATTTAGCTAATCTACTTAACGAAGCAGCTCTCCTGGCAGGCAGACACAACCGCAAAGATATCACCATGAAGGAGCTTGAGGATGCCGCCGACAGGGTTATCGCTGGTCCGGAAAGAAAAACCCGCGTAATTACCAAAAAGGAAAGAGAAACCATCGCTTACCATGAAAGCGGACACGCTTTGGTAGCCAAGATGTTGCCCAATGCTGACCCAGTGCACAAAGTCTCTATCATCGCTCGAGGAATGATGGGAGGCTGGACGCACTTCCTGCCCATCGAAGAGCACCATCTCTGGACTAAACCTCAACTCGAAGACAGGTTAACAGTTAGCTTAGGTGGACGAACTGCTGAAGAAATTGCCCTTGGTGAGATAAGCACAGGAGCACAAAATGACCTGGAACAAGCAACTAAATTAGCTCGCAAAATGGTTACTGAATACGGGATGAGCGATAAGCTAGGACCACGCACTTTAGGAGAAAAGCATGAGCTTGTTTTCCTGGGCCGCGAGATTAGCGAGCAAAGAGACTATGGCGATAAGATAGCTGACGAGATAGATGAAGAGGTGCACAATCTTATTCAACGTGCTTACTCCACTGCCAAGAAAATCCTGACCACTCACAAAGCAAAACTAAAGGAAATGGCGATTGTCCTTATCGAGCGAGAAACCTTGGAAGAACCTGACCTGGATAAGCTATTTGAAGGGCTATTGCCAAAACCAGCTACCAGCTAGTTTTTCATCCTTTCCTTCGCACAACGTAGTGAGCTAAATCAACCAGATGGGAGCGAGGAAACTTGTCAGGCAAAATTTCCAATGCCTGGCAGGCTTGGAGCGAAAAATGCCGAGCGATATCAATACAGTCTTGAATAACCGATGATTGGCAAATCTTATCCCTAACCAATTCCATATGTTCGGCAATTTCACTTTCCAGAATTTTCTTTACCGTATCATCGTTGGGATAGCGTTCCAGAAAGATTATGGTTGGTAAAGTCAATACCCCTTGACTTAAGTCGGAGCCTGGAAGCTTACCTAGCTCTACTTCATTACCAGTAAAGTCCAAAACATCGTCTACAACCTGAAAAGCCATGCCCAAATTATAGCCATAATCTCTCAAAGCATGAATTGCTTCTTCAGGAGAATTAGCCAAAATTGCTCCCGACTCGGCTGCTGCTGAAAAAAGAGAGGCGGTCTTAGCTGCAATCCAACGATAATAATCATCCTTATTCTGTTCCCCGTTAAACGAAAGCTCTTTTTGTCTTAACTCGCCTGAAGAAATGACCATAACAGTGTTGCTCAAAAGCTTCATAACCTCGATATTTTCCGTCTCTGCCGTTAATTCAGCACATTTACCTAACAGATAATCCCCTACCAATACTGCACTTGTATCACCCCACAATTTGTTTACTGTTGCTTTACCACGCCGCTGTAGCGAGTTATCCACAACATCGTCGTGAACCAACGTAGCGGTGTGCAGCAACTCCATTGCCGTGGCTACAGGAAGCAAAAGTCCCAAATCGTAGTTATAAAACTTCCCGCTAAATAGAGTAAGAGCAGGACGAATCTTCTTACCACTAGTTTTGATTATGTAGTCCAGTAGCTTCTTTAGAACCGGTATATTAACATCGACAACTGAGACTAGACTCTCCTCCACCTTCTGTAAGTCCTCCTGGATAGGCTGATAGATAGTATCAAGCTCCATTTATCTCACCAGTCACACGCTGAGCCAAGCCGACTACTCTCTTGCTCAGCGATATCTTCATCCAGCTTGCTAAATAATGGCTGCGGTTGGCGTAGCTTTTGCCCCTCTGCCGGCAATTGAAATTTCCAGCCGACCTCACTGGGGCTTCCTTCAAAACCAAGAAGAGAATGAAGCTTTTCGGAACTGAAGGGGAGAAAGGGATAAAGAGCAGTTTTCAACGCTGATAGGCTCGATATTGCAGTATAAATAGATCTAGCTGAAGCTTGACGATCCTTCTCAATCGTTTTCCATGGGGCCTGGTTGTCAAGATAACGATTTGTCTTTTGAGCCAAAGACATAGCCTCTTTAATTGCCTCCTTGAATCTACAGTGGTAGAGCAACCTATCCACCTCGTTAAGCATCGTCTCCGCTTCATGAAGCAATGTTTGGCTCTGTGAATCAACGTCACCTGGGGAAGGCACCGCTCCATCAAAATTGCGATAAGCGAAGCTGAGAACACGATGAACCAAATTACCATAGGTGGCCACTAATTCATTGTTAGCTCGACGAACGAACTCACGCCAGGAAAAATCACTATCCCCAGTCTCAGGCATATTCACTGATAGAATATAGCGCAATGGATCAGGGTCATACCGTTCCAGATAATCAGGAAGCCAAACCGCCCAATTACGGCTGGTAGAAAGCCGCTTTCCTTCTATAGTCAAAAATTCATTAGCAGGAACATCGTAAGGTAAGTTTAGTCCACCATAGCCCATCAGCATCACTGGCCAGACAATGGTGTGAAAAAAAATGTTATCCTTACCTACAAAGTAGAAGCTTTTTGCATCTCCCTGCCAGAAAAGCTTCCAAGCTTGCTCATCATGATGCAACTTCGCCCACTCTTTAGTTGCGGACAAATAGCCAATAACTGCCTCAAACCAGACATAAATTCGCTTCTGCTCAAATCCTGTTTGTGGTACAGTTATACCCCAATTTAGGTCGCGAGTTATCGCCCTATCCCTCAATCCCTCATTCAAAAACTTCCATGTAGTGCCAGCCACATTTCTCCGCCAGTGAGATTGAGCTACTACCCATTCCTTTAGCTTATCCTGAAAAGCGCTGAGTCGTAAGAAGAAATGCTCGGAAAACTCGAGCCGTGCTGGAGTACCACAAAGAGAACAGTGTAAGTCCTTAAGTTCCGAAGGGCTTAACGGTCTACCACACTGGTCACATTCATCCCCCCTTGCCTCAGAAAAACCACAATAAGGACATACACCTTTAAGATAACGGTCAGGAAGAAAACGTTGACACTTAGGACAATAAGCTTGCAGTGCCCTATCCTTATAAAGATAACCCTTATCGAGCAAGGTTAGAAAAATATCATGCACAACCTGAGCATGGTTTTGAGTGCCCGTGGTGGTAAATAAATCAAAAGAAATGCCTAACTTTTGCCAGCAATCAAGGAATTGTTGGTGATACCTGGACACCAACTCCTGTGGAGACCTGGATTCTTGGTCAGCGCGAATTAAAATTGGCGCTCCATGCTGGTCACTACCCGAGACCATAAGCACTTCGTTGCCCTTAAGGCGATGATAACGAGCAAAGATATCAGCAGGCAGATATGCTCCGGCAATGTGCCCAAGATGCAAAGGCCCATTAGCATAAGGCCAGGCTACAGCGATGAGAATACGCTCTTTCAAGATTTCCCCAAACCAAATACTCTATTATACCTGCCATCTCCAAAAAAGTAACACCAAAAGTCAACTCGGTAGCGTTTCCGTCTCCAATATTGCCAGTGAGCCAGATACTTTACTAGCACACGGCATATAAGCTAAACTTACTTAATAAAGACGGGAAAGATTAATAAGAAATTTCCTGATTCATAACTATGTGGCAGGATGTAGTTCAAATACTTGGGACTGTGACGGCAGGCAGCTTATTAGGGCTGGCTATTATATTTTTGCTTGCCATGCTTACCGAGATGGGTCTGCCTACATACCCAATCATAGAAGGCCTAATAGTTTTTGCCGGCTTCCAGATTGTCCATGGGACAGGTAGTACTGCCTCCCTAGCTCCCTTCTTGATCCTAGCACCTGCGGGACGCTTGTGTGGTTCCACATCAACCTATTGGTTTTCACACTCCTTTGGAGACAGGCTCGTGGACAAATTTGGCCAGCGTATCCGAATCACAAGGGAACGCCTGGAAAAGACAAGGCAAAAAATCGCAAAGTTTGCTCTACCCAACCTGATTATGGCAAGACTTACCCCGGGGCTTGGAGTTCTTGCTTCAGTTACTTATGGTACAACGCGCATTCGTTTCCGATACTTCTTTATAGGTGTGCTTATCCAACTGCTAATCTGGGAGGGGATTTACCTCGCCTTAGGAGCTTTTGGGGGTGGCCTATCAAAGCTCCTCGCTCCAGAATTTCGTCCCCTCTTCATCACCAGCCTGGTGATAGCAGTAGTCGGCATAGGAACGCTAGCTTGGTATTTCTTTTTCCGCCAAACCAGGAAAGAGCAACCGCAAGAAACATCTACTGCTAAGGAAAACAAGAATTAGCATGCTTTATGTCAACTTAATAAGCGTTAACTCTAAAGTAAATGTGGAGCTGATGGGATTCGAACCCACTACCTCCTCAATGCCATTGAGGCGCTCTCCCGATTGAGCTACAGCCCCACAGCTAATTTAGCACGGCGCTATAAGGAATTCAAGCGATAAAGATAATGCCAGATAAAGATTGTCAACTTAAAGTACTCATCAGCAGAGAGGAAATAAAGAACGCCGTAGCCAAACTAGCCAATGAGATAAAAGAAGATTACCGGGGCAAGTATCCTTTGCTTATCGGCGTCCTCAAAGGCTCCTTTGTGTTCATGGCTGACCTTATTCGCCAACTGGATTTGCCAGTGGAAATCGATTTCATCAAGCTTTGCAGCTATGGCACTGGCATGCAGAGTTCAGGCAAAGTCAAGGTAGTTCAAAGACTTAAAACACCTGTAGAAGACAGACACGTCCTTGTGATTGAGGATATTGTGGATACCGGGCTTACCATCTCTTTCTTGCTCAATTATTTAGGAAAGAAAAAGCCTGCTTCCTTAAAGCTTTGTGCTCTAACCGATAAGCCATCCCACCACAAGGTTCCGGTATCTATTGACTACCTAGGGTTCACCATGCCTGATAAATTTATTGTTGGTTATGGGCTTGATCTCAATCAGAAATTTCGCAACTTACCAGATATATGTGTTTTTGAGGACGATGAATCTAGCTGAACTTATTTCCGTGGCCAGAGGGGATTCTCTACCAGACTTGCTACTAAAGAACGCCCACATCATAAACACCTTCATCGGCGAAATAGAGCAAGGCAACGTAGCTATTTACGATGGCAAGATTGCCGGGATCGGAGATTACACCGAGGCGAAGGAAATCATTGACCTGGAAGGCAAATACTTATCTCCAGGGTTAATCGATGGGCATATCCACATTGAAAGCTCCATGCTCCATCCCGCTCGATATGCTGAAGCAGTCGTGCCCAGAGGAATCTTAGCCTCAGTCACCGACCTGCATGAACTTGCCAATGTTTGTGGCATCCAAGGAATAAGATTTGTTATTGATTGGGGGGGAAACTTGCCCATGGACATATTCTTCATGGCTCCTTCATGTGTGCCATCAACTTCTCTTGAGACATCAGGTGCCAGAATCAGTGTGGAAGAAATAGAGCAAATCCTCACCCTCCAAAATGTTATCGGACTGGGGGAAATGATGAATTTCCCCGGCGTAATAAATGGCGATAACGAAATACTACGCAAAATTAATGCTGCACAAGGCAAAATAATTGACGGACATGCCCCAGGACTAAGTGGCAAGAAACTCAATGCCTATAAGGCAGCGGGAATCCTGTCCGACCACGAATGCACAACTTTTGAAGAAGGTAGCGAAAGGTTAAAACGGGGAATGTATCTCATGATTAGAGAAGGTTCCTCAGAGAAGAACCTTGACGCCCTTCTGCCACTAATCAATGACAACACTTACAAAAGATGTTTCTTTGTAGTGGATGACCGCACTTGCTCCGACTTGCTCCGGGAAGGTGATGTCGACGCCGTGGTGAGAAAAGCCATTAGCCATGGACTAGCCCCAATTCGAGCTTTGCAATTGGCTACCATAAATGCCGCCGAATATTTCCAACTAGGTAACCTTGGAGCTATTGCTCCAGGCTACCTGGCTAACCTCATCACCTTCACCGAACTTCCCAAATTAACCGTAGATATGGTGTTCTATCAAGGTAAGCTGGTAGCTAAAAAAGGTAAATGCCTATTCTCAACACCCCAAATCTCACCTAGATTGACAAATACAATACATATTAAGAAGCCATTTACCACTGAGCAAATTAGACTAACCACCAACAGCGAAACTCAGCCAGTTATCGAAATCGTGCCGGGACAAATAGTTACCAGAAAAAGACTGCAAAAGGTGAAAAGCGACCGAGGAATAATCGTCTCTGACATTGAGAATGATATCCTGAAGCTCGTGGTGGTGGAACGGCATAAAGCTAGCGGAAACATTGGGGTCGGACTGGTCAAAGGCTTTGGCTTGAAGAAAGGAGCTTTAGCCTCATCAATAGCCCACGATTCCCACAACATAATAGCCGTAGGCACTAATGATGCCGACATCTTTACTGCAATCGAGCAGATAGAAAATTTACAAGGTGGACTTGTCGTCTGCGCTGCGGGACAGACCCTAGCCTCCGTGCCACTGCCTATCGCTGGATTGCTCTCCCCCGAGCCTTTGAAAACAGTGGTAGTTCAATTTGAACAACTAGAAAAAGCTGCTGCAAGTTTAGGCAATTTGCCGGCCGCACCGTTTTCCATCCTTTCCTTCCTCGCCTTACCGGTAATTCCCGAATTGAGATTGACCGATTTGGGATTAGTGGATGTCGCGGCGTTTAAGCTAATGAAGTAGCCTGACGTAGAGCAGCCTTATTTCTGCCTTGTTGCCCATAGGGAAGAGACATCAAAAGGTTCACCATTCAGCTTGGCTCGCAAAGTTTTCTCGAGCTCCCCTATAGGCACCCTGATTTGTGCCAGGCTATCTCTATCTCGAATGGTGACTTGGTGGTCCTCCAGAGACTCAAAATCTATGGTAACACAGAACGGCGTGCCAATTTCGTCCTGACGCCGATATCTTCGCCCAATGCTCTGAGAATCATCATACCAGGTCATGAAATTAGAGCGCAGTTGCTTATGAATTTCCCTGGCTAGAGGAGTTAACTTTTCGTTCCTGCTCAAAGGTAGAACAGCCACCTTTATGGGTGCTAAAGAAGGACAAAGACGTAAAACCACCCTTTTTTCCCCCTCCACCATCTCCTCTCGATAGGCATCAATGATGAAAGCCAAGAAAGAACGTTCAACACCAGCCGAGGGCTCAATAATGTAAGGAATATAGTGCTGCCCACTTTCGTCGTCATAATAGCTGAGATCCCTACCACTGTATTCGGCATGCTGACTTAGGTCATAATCTCCGCGATTGGCAATACCCTCTAGTTCCGACCATCCCATGGGAAATAAATACTCAACGTCATAGCAATCTTCAGCATAATGAGCTAGCTCTCCTTTACCATGCTGTCGCAAACGGAGATTTTCCTTTCTGATGCCAAGATTGGTATACCAGTTAAATCGTTCCTTCACCCAATAATCAAACCAATACTTAGCTGTATCCGGCTTCACGAAATATTCCAGCTCCATATGCTCAAATTCTCTAGTCCTGAAGATAAAATTGCCCGGCGTAATCTCATTGCGGAACGATTTGCCAATTTGAGCAATGCCTAAAGGTAGTTTCCTCCTCGAAATAGTTACAGCATTATCAAAATTGACAAACATCCCTTGGGCAGTCTCAGGGCGGAGGTAAATAGTGCCTGCCTCATCCTCAACAGGACCCATAAGCGTTTTGAACATCAGATTAAACATACGGGGCTCAGTTAGCTCCCCTCCGCATTTGGGGCACCTATCCCTATCTACCTCGGTAGCCCTCCACCTCAGATGACATGACTTACACTCCACCAAGGGGTCAGTGAAACTAGCAATGTGTCCGCTTGCCTCCCAGATTTTTGGATGCATCATGATGCTCGTTTCCAGACCAACCACATCCTCTCGCTGTTGGACAATAGTCCTCCACCAGGCATCCTTAATATTACGTTTTAGCTCCACCCCCATAGGTCCATAATCCCAACAACTGGCCAAACCACCGTAGATCTCACTGCTGGGAAAGACAAAGCCCCTTCGCTTGCACAAAGAAACAATCTTCTCCATATTCACGTTGCTAGTCATTTCACTCCTGAATCATGTAGCTTACCAATTTTGCTCGCAATCGTCAAAGGAGGCGGCTGTGCTACGAAGGTTAACGAAAGTAAAGATTTCCCTTCCACTGACCGTATGAGATACTATAATAGCGATAACATTAATGGATATGGGGCTGTGCATAAATTATTAATCAAGCAGACTGCTAACTAGCAAGGATAGGGAGAAGACCATGGAAAAGATAAAGCTGTTTTTTAACCCCGGCAGTGTAGCTGTGGTTGGAGCTACAGATAGGGAAGGCACAGTAGGAAAAATAATTCTAGAAAATTTGTTGCTGGCTAAGGATAGCCGTAAAATATATCCTGTAAACCCCAATAGAGAAAAAGCACTCGGCATAAAATGCTATCCTGACATAAATTCATTACCTGAACTTCCTGATCTCGCTGTCATTGTTACACCTGCTAAAGGCGTTGCTGATTTAGTCGAAGAAATTGGCAAGGCTGGTGTTAAGGCCATCATCATCATTTCCGCTGGTTTTAAGGAAATAGGAGCGGATGGAAAATCGCGCGAAGATAGAATAGCAAATATAGCCAGCAGATATGATATTAGGATAATGGGACCTAATTGCATGGGCGTAATTAGACCCAGCGCTAATTTAAATACAACATTCACCACCAGAATGCCTGAACCTGGACACGTGGCCTTCTTGTCACAAAGCGGTGCACTAGGATCCGCCGTCCTTGATTGGGCGACCAGTAAAGGTATTGGTTTCAGTGCCTTTGTTTCACTGGGTTCTATGCTAGATATCAATTTCGGTGACTTAATAGATTACTTTGGTGAGGATCCTGAGACCAGAAGCATAATTATATACTTAGAATCCATAGGAAACGCCAAGAAATTCATGAGTGCTGCCAGAGGTTTCGCTAGAACAAAGCCGATAATCGTATTAAAGGGGGGAAGGTTCCAAGAGAGTGTCAAGGCAGCCAAGTCCCATACAGGAGCTATGGTAGGCGAAGATTCGTACTATGATGCTATTTTTCGTAGAGCTGGTGTCGTGAGAGTAGAAGAAATTGAGGACCTTTTCAACTGCGCTTCTATACTGAACACCGCTAAGCTACCTAAAGGACCAAATTTAGCTATAGTAACCAACGCTGGTGGCCCAGCAGTGCTAGCCACGGATACCCTGATAGACAGAGGCGGTAACTTAGCTCAGCTCAGCGATGTGGCGCTCACCAAATTGAATGAGTTTTTGCCCCCTAACTGGAGTAAATCTAATCCTGTTGACATTCTTGGAGATTCAGATTCCCAAAGATATACGAAAACTATCGGGGTTATCGTTAAAGACCCTGGAGTTGACGGCATCATAGCTATATATACACCGCAAGGTGGAGCTGGGCCCACTGAAGCAGCAAAGGCTATTATCAAGTATGCCAAGAGTAACAAGCCTATTCTGACCACCTGGATGGGTAATGGAGAAGTAGCCAAGGCGAGACAGTTATTTTACGAGAGCAAAATCCCCACTTATGAATTCCCCGAAGAAGCAATTAGAACATATTTATATATGTATCAGTATGCTCGTAATCTGGAGTCATTATATGAAACCCCTGAAGAATTACCACTTGACACAGGACCTTCTAAAAACTATCTAAAAACACTCATCCGCAAGGCAGTGAAGGCGGGGAGAACAGTTTTGACTGAGGAAAACTCAAAAAAGTTCCTGACAACATATGGAATCTCCTCTGCAATTGCATATGTAGCTAAAGATACTAAAGATGCTGCCAGGATAGCATCACAAGTTGGTTATCCAGTGGTAATGAAGATATCCTCTCCCGACATAACCCATAAATCAGACGTCGGAGGAATCAAGCTAAATATTCCCTCCGCTGATGAGGTACAAAAGGCATTTAGCGAAATAATGGAAAATGCCAGGAAATGCAAACCTGATGCTGATGTCGAAGGGGTTAGCGTGCAGAAGATGATTACAAATTATGATTATGAACTCATTGTTGGCAGCAAAAAGGACTCAATTTTTGGTCCTGTGATAATGTTTGGCCTCGGAGGGACAGAGGCAGAGTTCTTCAAGGATATTGCGGTAGGACTACCACCTTTGAATCAGGTACTAGCTAGAAGACTGCTGGAACAAACCAAGATTTATAAAATACTATCCCAGGGATTCAGAACCAAACCGCCTGTTAACTTGCGACTGTTGGAGGAAACGTTAGTAAAGTTTTCAAACCTGCTCATTGATTTTCCAGAGATAACCGAAATTGATATTAATCCATTAATTGTGACTAGTAATGCCGCTATTGCTCTAGACGCAAGAATAATTCTTGATGAAGAGGCAATACGAAAAGGAATGCAGGAATATGGCCATTTGATAATATCTCCCTACCCAACTAGATATGTCCAGCCATGGAGATGTAGGGATGGAAGAGTTGTTTTGTTAAGACCCATCAGGCCTGAGGACGAATTACTCGAAAGGGAACTCATAGCAGAGCTTTCAGAACAATCTATGAGGTTTAGATTTTTTTACTCAATCAAAGACATAACACATGGGATGCTCACCAGGTTCTGCAACATTGACTATGAGCGGGAGATGGCTATTATAGGTGAATATACCTCGAACGGTAAGAAGAGGAACGTGGGGGTTGGAAGACTGATCATTCAATCTGGTGGCGAAACAGGTGAATTCGCTGTTTTAGTTGCTGACGATTTCCAAGGTAATGGTTTGGGGCTAAAACTCTCCGACATGTTGATAGGTATAGCTCAAGAGAAAGGGCTAAAAAGCATCTATGGGGTCGCGTTACGTGACAACACAAAAATGCTAAGACTAGCCAAAAAGCTCGGTTTCACGACACAGCCTTATTCTTCAGACGAAATCAAAATAACCCTAGAACTCTAGCAAAGGTAGAATCGCATCGTTGAATTGAAATTTGTGGTCTAGCCTTGCCTTTTTTGCCATCGATTGCTAGAACTGCACCATAGTTACAATAAGAGGCTACCAATACACAGTTGACCTTAAAAGAAGCACAAGGTAGAATTGCGTCATCGCGCAACGAGCCCAGCTATTAGCAACGAATTATCACGCTAAAGCCGAGGAAAAACAAGGAGGTGTCCTATGGATTTCGACTTAACTGAAGAGCAACGGATGTTCAGGGATGCTCTTCGAGACTTCATGCAACGGGAATACGGCCCCATAGTTGATAAAAGGGACAGAGAAGGGCCGTTTACCAGAGAAGAGGAAATAGAGATAAACAAGAACTTCCAAACGATAGGGATTGGCCTTGACCCAGAAAACATGCAGGCATTTTTGGACCCGATGCTATTCGGGATAATGTCAGAAGAGGTATCGAAGGTTTGGGCAAGTTTATTGCCGCTTCCCGGCATGGGTGCCATTCCAGCAACTTTTGTCCCGATAGCCTCAGATGATTTGAAGAGCAGGGTACTTCCAAGGCTTGAAAAAGGAGAGTTCGTCGGGGCTTTCGCCGAGACTGAACCTGAGGCAGGGTGTGATACCCGAGACATTCAAACCACGGCCAAGCTCGACGGAGACTATTACATCGTTAATGGCACAAAAACCTGGACAAGCAATGCCGTAACTTGCGATACAGCATTTGTAGGGGTAAAAGATCCCGAAACAGGAGCACAGACTTTCCTTCTAATAGAGAAAGAGGTTTCTCCATGGGAGACAAGTCCGCTACACAAGATAGGATGGAATGCATCAGACACCGGAGAAATGTTTTTTGATAATTGTAAGGTTCCTAGAGAAAATGAGATGGGTGCCATATTGCAAAATGCGGCTTCCAAAGGCCAGATGCCAACGATGTCGCCGGGCTACGCAAAATTGTTCACCACGATGACACCAACCACCGCACTGCTCACACTGCCCAGGGCAGGAATGGGATTGATGTCAGTGGGGATAGCCCAGGCAGCTTTTGAAGCTTCGGTAAACTATGCTAAGGAAAGAGTTACATTTGGGAAACCTATCGGCAGGCACCAGCTGATTCAGAATATGCTCTATGAGATGAACCTTTTGATTGAAACAGCAAGGCTTCTAGGATATAAAGCTATTGATACAATTAACAAAGGAGACCCAGATGCCAGGAGACTCTCATCAATGGCCAAAGTATATGGAGGTGAATCGGCGGTCAAAGTGACATATCACGCTATACAAATTCACGGTGCAAATGGGCTTTCCCAGGAGTTGCCCTTAGAGAGATACTTCAGGGATGCCAGAATGCAGGTGATCCCTGATGGCACAAGCGAGATGATGAAGCTAATAAGTGGTTACACTATCCTGGGCAAGGGATTCTCAGCATACGCTTAGAGAACCAGGGTGTGATACCCTTTTCCTCAATGAAGAAAAATAAGGGCAATAGTTCCAGCCCTCGGTAGTAGGCAGGGACAAATTTTATCAATCACGGAAGACCTGAGTTCTGTGGCATGATTGCAAAGTCATAGAAATTCTCCGTGGAATCGTAATTAGAGTGATAACCAGGAAAGTAAAATTCCCCTGTGGTGAGCTTTTCCTAGAGGGCATACTGGGCATACCTGAAGATACAGAGCCTTTTCCCGCGGTGATAATCTGCCACCCTCACCCACTCTTCGGCGGCAGTATGAATAATAATGTGGTAGTCAGCGTCTTTGAAGCGCTTGGCCGAAAATCTCTCATCCCATTCAGGTTTAACTTCCGTGGCGTAGGTGAAAGTCAAGGTGAGTTTAGTCACGGAATTGGCGAACAAGAGGATGTCAGGGCAGCAATCTCCTTTGCGACTTCAGTGAAGGAAACAGACGCACAAAGGATTGGACTCGTTGGCTATTCAGCCGGTGCCGGCTTCGCTTTGCCTGCTTGCTTCAATGACGAACAGGTTAGAGCCCTGGCGGCAATTTCCCCACCTCTTGCTATGTTCGATTTCCAGCCCCTCAGAGATTGCTTCAAGCCTAAGCTTCTTCTCTCCGGGAGCGAGGACAATTTCACCCCTCTACCCCAATTCATTGAATTCTGCCAGAGCCTCCCCGAGCCTAAGAAATGGGAGAGCATTGAAGGTGCAGATCACTTCTGGTGGGGATATGAATCAACCATTGCTGCAAAAGTAGCTGCCTTCTTTGATGAAGCACTATAATGCAAAAACTCATTGACGGCGCTCAGAAGCTGGGTATAAATCTCAATGACAAGCAGATAACCCAATTTAAGCTTTACTATCAAGAATTGGTGGGTTGGAACAAGAAGTTTAACCTTACCACGATAACAGATTATCAGGAAGTGCAGCTAAAACATTTCCTCGATTCATTGACTGTGATTTCGGCTTTGACAGAAGAGGAATTAAGACAGCCTGGATTCAGCATTATCGATATAGGTACTGGCGCCGGTTTCCCTGGCATACCTCTTAAGGTTTTTCTTCCTCAGTCGAGATTGGTGCTTCTCGATTCTAAAGCCAAGAAGGCGACTTTCCTTCAGCATGTTATCGAGCAACTGGAATTAGACGATGTGGAGGTAGTAGTTGGCAGAGCTGAGGAAATAGCCCACCGGCCGCTGTTACGTGAAAATTTCACCTTAGTTGTTTCCCGAGCCGTGGCTTCACTGCCAACACTAGTGGAACTAGCATTGCCCTTCTGTCAAATGGGGGGAAAATTCATAGCTCAGAAGAAAGGACAAATCGAACAAGAACTGGTCCAAGCAGGTAAAGCCATTGATGTTTTGGGGGGAGAACTGAACCAGGTAAAGAAAGTAGAGCTGGAAGAACTTAGCGATGAGCGTTATCTGGTAATCATTGATAAAATATCTCCCTCGCCAGAAAAATATCCACGGCGTGCCGGCACACCAACGAGACGTCCAATCATAGGAGGTGAATAAAGGTGTGGCGCAGAAAGTCCTGGAGATTCTATTTGGTTTGCCACCCTTCGGCTTCTACTTTCATGGGATAATGCCTTTCCCAAGTAAAGAGGAGTACCTCAGTATGCTTGAGGATTATAAGAGGGAATTAGAGGAAGAACTAAAGGAGGTGGGAAGGGAAATCGAGGAGACAAAAAAGGAGCGTTAGCTTATTTTTGATTTTTGTCTCACGCTCCCTTATAATGAAATTGGTATGGAGAAAGGTAGCTGGAAAGTCAAGACCGGGTTAGCGCAAATGCTAAAGGGCGGGGTGATTATGGATGTAGTTACCGCGGAGCAAGCTAAAATCGCTGAGGATGCTGGCGCCTGCGCCGTTATGGCACTGGAGCGCGTGCCCGCTGACATCCGTGCCACCGGCGGCGTGGCTCGCATGGCTGACCCAGCTATAATTTTGTCTATAATGCAAACAGTAAGCATCCCAGTAATGGCTAAGTGCCGCATTGGACATTTTGTTGAAGCCCAAGTGCTTGAAGCGCTAGGGGTAGATTTTGTTGATGAATCCGAGGTGCTCACTCCCGCTGATGAGAGCCATCATGTCTGGAAGCATGATTTTAAGGTTCCCTTCGTTTGTGGATGTCGTGACCTTGGCGAAGCATTGCGCCGTATTGCTGAGGGTGCAGCTATGATTAGAACCAAAGGCGAAGCAGGGACAGGAAATATTGTTGAAGCTGTAAGGCATATGCGGGCAGTTCAGGATGAAATCCACAAACTTCAGTCCCTGCCTCAGGAAGAGCTGGTGGCCGAAGCGAAAGCCTTAGGCGCACCTTTTGAGTTGGTGACCGAGATGCATAACACAGGAAGGCTGCCCGTGGTGAACTTTGCTGCTGGCGGTATAGCTACGCCAGCCGATGCTGCTTTGATGATGCAGCTTGGAGCTGAAGGTGTGTTTGTTGGCTCAGGTATCTTCAAGTCAAGTGATCCCCCAGCCAGGGCAAGAGCCATAGTCAAAGCAACCACTCATTATCAAGATCCATCAGTCATTGCTGAGGTATCCAAGGGATTAGGAGAACCTATGCGTGGCCTGGACATAAAAGCTATACCCAACGAAGAATTGTTGGCCACTAGAGGGTGGTAGTGAGAATAGGTGTCTTAGCCCTTCAGGGCGATTTTGTCGAGCACATTGCAGTGTTATCCCAATTAGGTGTTAATGCCCTTGCGATACGCCTACCCTCTCAACTTGATGAACTAGCCGGGTTGATAATTCCAGGCGGAGAGAGCACGACTATGAGCAGGCTTATGGAAGATTATAATTTAACCAGGCCAATAAAAGAGCTCGCTTATCAGGGCTTACCTATTTTAGGAACGTGCGCTGGAATGGTGCTTCTGGCGAAGAAGGTAACCAATTCAGTAAATGGGAGCTTGGGAATTATGGATATTGAAGTTGAGCGGAATGCATTTGGGCGGCAAGCGGACAGCTTTGAAACTGACCTACCAATCCCAATGCTGGGGGATTATCCATTCCATGGCGTTTTCATCCGGGCTCCGCTAATTAGAGAGGTAGAATCTGGAGTAGAGATACTGTGCCAGCTATCAAACGGTGCAATAGTGGCGGCCAAACAGAATAATTGTCTCGCTTGCTCTTTTCATCCTGAGTTAACTGATGACTCGAGATTTCATGAATACTTTCTTAATTTCACTAAGGAAGGTGTATTTGCGAAGAGAAATTACTGACGACCTAGACGCACTGGTTGATATTTTGCCACCCCATATTCGTGAACCACTTTACCAGCAACGCGACCGTAGCGAGCTAATAGAAGTAGTACTAGACCTAGGTCGTCTTCCCGAAGCTCGCTTCCCCCACCGGGAACTGATCATTAATTCCAAGGAAGTTAGCCACGATGACCTTGACTATGTGGTGTCACGAGTTGGTGAGTTTACTGGAGACAACAGGGCTGGGATTGAACGCACCCTTCATCGCATTTCAGCAATACGAAACAGAAACGGCTATATAATTGGATTAACCTGTCGTGTAGGCAGAGCAGTGTTTGGCACGGCAAAATTGATACAGGACTTCGTTGAGTCAGGGAAAAACGTTTTACTCCTTGGAAAGCCTGGTATAGGCAAAACTACCATGCTAAGAGAAGTAGCCCGAGTATTAGCTGATGATCTCAAGAAACGTGTTATCGTGATTGACACTTCGAACGAGATTGCCGGAGATGGTGATATTCCCCATCCTGCTATTGGACATGCCAGACGAATGCAAGTAGCTACTCCTGCCAAACAACACGCCGTAATGATCGAGGCAGTAGAGAACCACATGCCTGAAGTAATCATTATTGATGAAATAGGCACTGAGCTTGAGGCTCAAGCGGCTCGAACTATCGCTGAGCGTGGAGTGCAACTCATAGGCACAGCACATGGAAATACACTGGAGAATCTAATAATGAATCCCACTTTGTCCGACCTGATTGGCGGAATACAGACAGTTACCCTCGGAGATGAGGAAGCAAGACGGCGCCGCACCCAAAAATCCATCCTGGAACGTAAAGCACCGCCTACTTTCGATGTGCTAGTTGAAATCGTTGACTACTATAGAGTGTCTGTTCACCCCAGCGTTAGCGAGGCTGTGGATGCTGTCTTACATCAACAGCCAACTGAGACAGAATCCCGGTGGATAGATGAACAAGGAAATGTAAATAAGGGAAACACGGATATGCCGTTAGCACCAAAAAGTATGCCCAAAGAGCGTGACGAGCAGTTACTGCGTCTTTACCTCTTCGGCGCTAATCGTTCTCGATTGAAACAAGTCGCTGAAGAAAAACGAAGAAAAGTAAAAATAGTTACCGACTTTAAACAAGCTGACCTTTTTTTGACCATCAAAAGCTATTACAGCCGAAAACCGCAGAAAATAAGAGATGCTGAGGCAGTCGGTATACCAATCTATGTCCTCAAGAGCAATAATTCTAACCATATGAGACAATGCTTGGATATGGTGTATCCTGCTGATTCCCCGTCTCCTTATATCCAGCATGTACAATACCTATCAATTAGAAGCCAAAATCTTGACCCCAATAACCAAAATATTAAGTAACATCACAAATAGAGGAGCTAGAGTAATTCCTTGAGCTTATTTATTACGTTTGAAGGGGGTGAGGGCTGTGGGAAGAGCACCCAGGCTAATGGTTTATACCGGAAGCTACTGCGGAAAAATCTTGCTGCAGTGCTGATACACGAGCCCGGAGGAACGACTCTCGGCGAGCAAATTAGGAAAACGCTAAAACGGAAAACAGAAAATATTCACCCACAAACTGAATTGCTCCTTTTTGCTGCTTCTCGCACTCAATTGGTTGCTGACGTAATCCAGCCTACCTTAAAGGAAGGGAAAATAGTTATTTGTGACCGTTTTAGCCATTCCACTACCGCTTATCAAGGATATGGGCGGGGGCTTGATTTCGCCACCGTGCAAATGGTCAACAACCTGGCAACACAAAATGTGACGCCTAACATCGTAATATTCTTGGATTTATCGCCGGAGGAAGGACTGGCACGAAGAGGGAAGCTATTGGACCGGTTTGAGCTACAGGAATTGTCATTCCATCGCCAGGTGAGACAAGGCTATCTCAAAATGGCAGCAGAAGAGCCTGACCGCTGGTTGGTGGTAGATGCCACACTACCCAGGAAGAAAATCTCCGAAATCATCTGGGAAAAGGTCAATCACTTGCTAGCGGAAAAGGGATACCTGTAAGCCATGGGCAGAGAGCGAGTAATTGTAGCCCTGAGTGGAGGACTGGACTCCTCAGTAACTGCCCTACTACTTAAGGAAGCCGGTTACGAGGTCAGCGGAGTACACATGCAACTGTGGAACACTCCGCACTGCACATATCAAGAACGTCATGCTGAGCAGATATGCCGTGTGTTGAATATTCCCTTTTCCGTGATTGACTTACATCGAGAATTTGAGCATTATGTAATTAACCACTTTTGCCAGGAATATCAAAGGGGCCGAACTCCAAATCCGTGCATCACCTGTAATAAACACATAAAGTTCGGCTTTTTGCTTAGCAAAGCACTGTCCCTGGGCGCTGATTATTTAGCTACTGGACATTATGCCACCATCGAGTACTCGGGAAATAGCTACCATCTACTGAAAGCCAACGACGGGAGTAAAGACCAATCTTACTTCCTTTGCAATTTGACTCAAGAAAAGCTTAAATATCTCCTTTTCCCCCTAGGCAAATATAGTAAATTAGAAGTCAAAAAGTTAGCAAAAGAGAAGGAATTACCGGTATCACATAAGCCAAGCCAAGATCTTTGCTTTATTTCCGATAAGAATTATCACACTTTCCTTACTCAGCGCTTCGCAACCAAACCAGGTAACATTGTACATTCTACCGGAGAAATACTGGGACGTCACCGCGGAGTAGCCTTTTACACGATTGGACAAAGGCATGGTCTGGGGACAGCTTCAGAGAAGCCACTCTACGTAATAAGAATAGAATCGGATAATAACCACGTCGTGCTTGGTAGCGAAGAAGAGCTTTACAGCCAACAAGCTACCGTCAAAGAACTAAATTGGGTAACCACAAAACCACCTGCCGAACTCAGCAACATCACCGCCAAGATACGATACCGGTCATTAGAGACGCCAGTCACTATATCCTCGAAGGGAGAGAATATTAATGTCTGGTTCCCACAGCCACAGCGAGCAGTCACTCCTGGTCAAGCCATCGTGTTTTATGACGGTGACGAAGTGCTTGGCGGCGGTATTATCGAAAACTTTTCACCGATATCCCCCACTAGAGAAAAGGGAAATCGAGTCTTAGCGAACCAACCTAACTAAAGCCAAAATGGGCATGAACCGCAAGGACGTCGGCAAGCTAGGTGAAAAACTGGCTCAAAGATTTCTTAAGAAAAGAGGCTATCACATTTATGAGACGAATTTCTATTGCCAGGCAGGGGAAATCGATATCGTGGCAAGAAGACGGGACTACCTTGTCTTTATAGAAGTACGCACAAAAAGCAATTTAGATTTCGGCACCCCTGAAGAATCAATAACAGCGAGCAAGAAGAAAAGACTCATTTCTTCATCTCTACACTATATTAATACCCATCATGGTCTACCAAGTTCATGGCGTATCGATGTCGTGGCAATAGAAATCAACGATAAAGGAAAAACAAAACGTATTGAGCTTATTGAAAACGCCATAACTCTATAAAACCAGCATAAAAACTCAACAAAGCGCGATGCATGTCCTCATCAGTTAAAGCATTTTGGGGCGACACGGCAGTTAAAGTAACTACGATGCCACCCAGCTAAACAGCGCTACCGGCATCTCCGAAGAATGTCTCCTCAAACGGTATTATCGAGACGAAAAGATACTTACCCGGTTCGGTGAATTCCCCGCTTTTAAGTTTGTTTACCTATCCTAGCTTGCGCAAATTCCGTTAGCATCCTTTTCTCTATCTTACCGGATGCTGCTCGAGGAATAGACTCCACAAATAGTATATGCTTTGGTACTTTATAATCCGCAAGCGTTTGACTACAATACTCAATTACCTCTTCCTCGGTTAATTCTTGACCTTCTTGTGTCTGGATGCAAGCAACTATTGCCTCGCCTAATCCTTCATCAGGAAGCGCAACAATTCCAACATCCCTGACCTTAGGATGAGTTCTTATTGCCCCTTCCACCCCCACAACATAAACTTCCTTCCCACCACTTTCAATGATGTCCACGCCCCTTCTACCTGTCATATGAAACCATCCTTCCTCATCAACATAACCCAGATCCCCAGCACAGAAATATTTACGCTCATCCACTACTTTGAAAGCCCGCTTTGTTTCCTCAGGGTTCTTCCAAAATCCCAAAGCACTATAACCACCGGTGAGAAACTCTCCCGTCTCTCCTGAGCCGGGGTTAACCTCCTTACCGGTTTCGGGATTGATAACTCTGCACGGAGCTTGAAAAGCATATACCCCTTCTCTGCCAACCTTGATTTGGATGGGAGTTATCTCCTCATCACCAGAGCAGTTAATGCAAACATAGGCAGCGCCAGAACCTCGGGCTCCGTAGCCATCCACCATTATCACAGAGGGGATCAACTCCAGAAGCTCCTTCTTGAGATGAGGCGTCCATGTCACCCTGGTGGAGAGCATAATTCCTAGTGAAGAAAGGTCATATCTTCTCCCTTCCTTCTCCATCCGCCTTAATTCCTCCACGACGGGTATAGCAAAAGCATCACCTGATATCACAGCCATGTTTACCTTTTCCTTCTCCACTATTCTACAAAACTCTTGCACATCAAAGAGAGACGGAGTGGGAAGGAAAACAGTGCAGCTGCCATCCACCAGGATATTACCCAAAGTTGGGTTATAACATGCCTCAGAGAATAAAGGGCAAACAGGGAGAACCTTATACCCTTCCTTTCCAAAACGCCTAGCCGATTTAATACGAAATCTGGTGCCCATTAATATTCCGATATGTTTGACATAAAATTTCTTCCAAAGCGCCGAGCCAAAAATGCCACGCCCTGAACGCAGTAAACCTTTGAGCCCGGGCAGCGCAAACATGGCACCATGCAAATCAATAGCGGCTCCCTTTTGCTCCCTATCCACTATCGGTAGATAATCGCTCAACATCATCATCATTAAGCTCTTTGTCAGCCGCTCATAATCCCACACTGCCCCGACATAGTAACCTTCATTTCCCAAGCTATATTCCAGATGGGCAAAATCTTCATTGGTCACCTCGTAACTCAGCCTTGGCTTTGTAGCCGGGTGCCTTGTCATCAAGTCATCATAGATAATTGCCCCAGGGGGAACAAGCTGTGGCACCCTACCTACATCATAAACGATCAGATACCTCAGGGAGACCATCCCTTCGGTCACCCTTGCTATAGTAGAGGCATACAGACCCTCCGCTATCACTACTACCGCATCAGCATCTTTAATTACATACGCTATCTCACCAAGGGTCAACCTGGGGTCTAAGAAAAAGGAAACCGCCCCGACCTTAGCTATAGCAAAGTTAGCTACCATCCATTCTATGGAGTTGAACCCAACGAGACCTACCCTCTCCCCTTTATTAATCCCTAAGTCTAATAAGCCGTTAGCTAATGTATTTACCTGCTGGTCAAATTCCTCCCAAGTAACCCTTCTATTTCGTTGAATAAAAGCAGTCCCATGGGGAATAATCCTTGCCAGCTTCTCCAGCCTACTTCCCAAAGTGTTGTTAGATTTTGTTCCATGCCGATAGTGCTGGCGGTAATTGGAAAAGCTGTCCCTCTCTAACCTCCCTAACTCAGTTCTCAATTCGCTGGCAGACACTTTCCTCCTGTTCACCGTTCTCTGAACCTTTTCAGGTTTCTCTAAATCCACAATATCCCTCTACCTGGCCATCGCGTCATGTTACACGATTTCTCAAATATTATATCAGAGGACATCACCAAAGTGGGGATTACCTTGAAATCAGCAAGACATTATTCACAGAAAATAAGCAAACTGCTTTCCCGACACTGGAATAGTCACGCAGGCTTAGACAATGCATATGTCCCTCTACCGCGAATGCCACAATAAGGCTCGCCCCACCACCCTACCTCATCTGCTTTATGCTTAGCATAGTTAATGCGCCTCCCCCCCCAGTCTAGACTCAACAAATTCCTTAAGCACCCTTTTCTCCATTTTGCCAGTTGCCGCCCTAGGAAGAGAGACTACGAACATTATATGCCTTGGTATTTTGTGTGCCGGAAGGCCTTGGCTACAGTACTCCACTACATCACGCTCGCTTAACTTCTCCTCTTCACCCACCGCGATAACGGCAGCTAACACCTGGCCCAGCTCTTTATCGGGAACCCCCATAACAGCAGCATCCCTCACTTTAGGATGAGACTTGATAAACTCTTCTATCTCCTCGCTATAGACCCTCTCCCCCCCTGTTTCTATGCATTCCTTGCCTCCTCTTCCTACAAGACAGAACCGCAATTTCTCATCAATATAACCATCGTCGCCAGTAAAGAAACATCTTCGGCCATCTATAACCCTGAAAGCCTTCTTAGTGTCAGCAGGACGTTTCCAGTATCCTAGAGCTACATATCCTGCAGCAACAAATTCTCCCACCTCTCCCGTTCCGAGCATAACCTCCTTCCCCGTTTCACGATTGATAACCTTGAAAGGGACTTGAAGGGAGTATACTCCGCCCCTAGTAGGAAGCGTAGCTCCAGCACAGGGCAGCTCTTTATCCTCCAGAACAGCAGCCGACCCATAACCAACGCTAAACTCTGTGCACCCATATGCATCCGTTACCACAACCTGAGGTAAGAATTTACAAAGTTCCCTTTTAGTGTAAGGTGACCACGCTACTCCCGAAGATGCTATACTTCGGCACGATGAGAGGTCATATGTTCTACTTTCCTCCTTCGCCTTCTTCAATTCATCCAGGATTGGCAGCGCGAAGGCATCTCCATTTATCATGACGCCATCCACCTTCTCCCTCTCTATTGTTTCTAAGAGTTCCCTGGCATTGAACGGATAGGAAGTGGGAAGGAAGACTGTAGTAGCTCCAATTGCAGTAACCATACCAAAAGTCTGCATATAGGCACTTGCGTGGAACAAAGGGCAGACTGGAATATACTTAACCCCCTCCTTCTTGAGACGCCTGTTTATGTCAGCCATCAAACCAGCTCCCCATGTCATCCTAAAGAACCTGATTACCGCCACACGAATAAAGCCAAAACGACGGCTCAAACGGGATAATGTTCTAAGTCCTGGTAGAGGATATAAATTAAACAGAAACTCGAAAATTTTCTCATCACCATACCTGTCAAATGGCGGTAATAAAACATTGTAAATAAGTTGCTCAACGCCCTTCACCCTCTGTTCATTATCCCACACCACCCCTTTGGGATATCCAGTCTTTTCACTAGTGTACATTAGATAGCAAAAATCCTCGTTTGTCACCCTATAACGTAGCTTTGGCTTTCTGGCCCGATATTTTGCCATCAAGACATCATAGTCAAGTGCCCCACGGGGCACATACTGTGGCGACTTAGCCGTGCCATAAACTATGAAATACCTTAACGACGTTATTCCTTCAATTACCCTTTCTATAACACGGGCATACTCATCTTCCACTATCATTGCCACCGCATCGGCATCCTTAATTACGTATGCTATCTCATCAAGGGCAGCCCGGGGATTCAAGTTGAACGGAACAGCACCAATTCTAGATATGGCAAAGTAGGATTCCATCCACTCTATGGAGTTGAACCCAGCAATACCTACTCGCTCCCCCTTCTTAATCCCCAAGTTAAACAGCCCGTTAGCTAATTTGTTTACCCGCTCATCAAATTGCTTCCAGGTAAGCCTTCTATCGCCTTGAACAACGGCTAACTTGTCGGGGATAACATTGACTATCCTTTCCAGTCTGGCTCCCCAGGTGTTGTTGGATCTTCCCCCAGTAAGGTAGCTCCGACGGTAACTAGTAAAGCTGTCTTTCTCTAGCCTCTCTTCCTCCCCTAATTCATTAACAGCCATTCCGCCTTCTTCCATGTTTCAATTCTTTGCAGCACTTCACTGACTGCTAGCAACAACTATATATACCGTACCATGAAATTACAAGGAGTGGACTTATTCACGAGCTCACGAGGGTTAAAATATCCCTCCACTCATCGAATGGATACTAAAAGGCAGCGCTCACTTGGTTTTTGCCATCATACCTTCCCTCAAGGTACTGCTCAAATAGCAACCTATCATCTCCAAGAGCTTGTTTATGCCCCAGCCTTTAGCAGCGGAGATGAGGACAGTATTCTTGCTTGATAGCCCACTTTGTCCTTCAAGGAAAGGAATCGTGGTCAGACATTCCAGTTCTTCCTCACTGCCCACGGCTAAATCCAGTTTGTTAAACACCGTGACCCTTGGCTTATCATTAAGGTTTAGTTCTTCTAATATTTTTTCCACCACGAGGCATTGATAGGAAGCATTCTTATGCATTATGTCAACTATATGAACAAGCAGGTTAGCTTCACTAAGCTCTTCAAGGGTGGCGCGAAATGCAGCGATTAGCAAGGTTGGCAATTTGTGAATAAACCCAACAGTATCCGTAATTAGAAACCGCTGCCCATCAGGCAAAGTCAAACGACGAGTTACCGGGTCTAAAGTAGAAAAGAGGTCTTCTTTCACCACCATGCTTGCTCTGCTTAAAGCATTGAATAAAGTGCTTTTGCCTGCATTGGTATATCCTACAAGAGCTACTACAGGCATACCCATCGTCCTGCGACGCTTTCGATAAAGGTCTCGATGTCGCCTTATTTCCTCTATCGCACGTTCAAGACGGTTAATACGCTTGTGGATAAGACGGCGGTCAGTCTCCAATTGCGATTCACCCGGTCCCCTGGTACCAATTCCACCACCAAGCCGCTCCAAGTGACTCCACTGACCAACAAGCCGCGGCAACAGATATTGATGCTGAGCCAATTCAACTTGAAGCTGTCCTTCCCGAGTCTGAGCATGTTTGGCAAATATGTCTAAGATGAGTGCAGTGCGGTCAATAATCTTAACCCCGAGAACTTCCTCGAGATTTCTCTGTTGTCGTGGGGATAAGTCGTCATCAAAAATCACTGTATCATACTGAATTTGTTCCTTAAGATTGCATAGCTCATCAATCTTGCCTTTGCCGATATAGTGAGCCGGCGAAGGCATACGTAGCTTTTGAATAAGCTTGCCCACGACAGCAGCATTAGCCGTCTTGGCCAAATAAGATAGTTCTTCTAATGAATCAACTGCAGACCAACCATCACTAGAGGTTTTGCTTTCCACCCCTACTAAAAATACACGCTCTTGCTCAGCTTCCGTGGCAAAAGTCTTTCGCCTTATTTTTGCCTCCCTTGCCAGGATAATAATCGCTCCATTCCTTGCTCCAATTTGTCATCGGGAAGAGTTAAGGAGAACCTGACATAGCCTCCCCCCCCTTTTCCGTAACCAATACCCGGAGTTACTGCCACCCCAGCTTCATTAAGCAACTTATCGGCAAAATCTATAGAGGTGTAACCTTGAGGAACACTCGCCCAAATATAGAAAGTAGCTTTAGGAACTCTCGCTCTCAGCCCTATCTGATTAATAACTTGTATTAACTTATCCCGACGGCGTTGCAAAATAGCATTGTGCTCTGAAATATGCTCCTGAGAACTGTTTAGGGCCTTTATGGCAGCATGCTGGATTGCCTGAGGAATACCTGAATCCAGATTGGACTTGACTCGAAACAACGCACTTATCATTTCAGCATTGCCCACCACCATCCCTATTCGCCAACCAGTCATATGGTACGTTTTTGATAAAGAATGAAATTCCACGCCTACTTCCTTAGCCCCAGAGGCTTGCATGAAACTCGAAGGCTTATAGCCATCGAAGGCAACCTCAGTATAGGCAGCATCGTGACATATTGCCAGACCATGCTGCTTGGCAAAGCAAACCGCTTTCTCAAAGAATTCAAGCTCAGCGGTAGCACCAGTGGGATTATTGGGATAGTTTAGCCACATGAGCTTTGCTCGCCTGGCTATATTATCGGGGATAGTTTCAAAATCGGGCAAGAAATCGTTTTCCTCCTTCAAAGGCATGAAGTACGGTTCACCACCAGCCAACAGGGTTCCCATACTGTAAACAGGATAACCCGGGTCAGGCACTAAAGCTATGTCTCCAGGCTCAATAAAGACTAAAGCTATATGTCCAATGCCTTCTTTCGAGCCAATGAGTGGCAATACTTCTCCACTCGGATCCAGAGCAACCCCAAACCGCCTCCGATACCATCCAACAATGGCTTCGCGAAGTTGAGTCAAACCAGCGGTTTCAGGATAACGATGGTTAACAGGGTCATGTGCTGCGTCACACATATACTCAATAATGTGAGATGGCGTGGGTAAGTCAGGATCGCCAACAGCAAAGTTAATCACATCCACCCCCTCAGCCCTTTTTTCAGCAATCCTTCGGTTAATTTCTACAAAAAGATATCGAGGTAACTTATCAAGGCGCTTAGCCACTTGCATTAGTTCCCCCCTAGATAGCCGGGATTGTAAACCAAATTTTTGTTATTTTAGCCACTCTCCAGCGAATACCCCCTCCACAGGACCACCAAGCATTACCTCACCTTTCCCATCCCAATGTACCGCTAAAGCTCCTCCTGGAAATATTATGTCAACATCGGTGCCAACATAATTAAGCAACCGGGCAGCTACAGTGATGGCACAAGCACCACTCCCACAAGCCAAAGTCTCCCCGACGCCACGCTCCCACACTCTAGCTTCTAGCTTCTTCTTATCTAGAATCCTTGCTATCTCAAAATTCGTCCCTTGCGGAAACATGTAATGCTTCTCCACCTTCGGACCTACTTCCTCTAATGGGAATTTGACAACTGGTTCAGAGACAAAGCACACCGCGTGAGGATTTCCCATAGATAGAAGAGACAAACCCAACTTCCTTTTGCCCAAGGTCAAAGGATAGTTCAATATTGGTATTATATCAACTTCCCCTGTAATAGGAATCTGTTGAGGCTTGAATCGAGGCATGCCCATACTTACCTCAACCCACGTTACTTTGTTCCCCGCTACATAGGCTTTTGCCTTTCCGATACCTGCTAGAGTTTCTACAGTTAAACAGGGATTGCCTGGCTCCGCTCCCGGTGACACTTCGTCCGTTAGCTCTTGTTCAATAGCATATTTAACAAAACACCTTAGTCCATTGCCACATGCTTCAGCCTTAGAACCATCAGGGTTAAAAACACGCATCTTCAAATCAGCAACCTTGGACCTTTCCACCACCAGCAATCCGTCGGCTCCCACACCCAAGTGGCGTTGACACACAGCTCGTGCCAATCCTGCCCAATCATGCTCCACATCCCTGCCATCCACAAGGATAAAATCATTGCCACTGCCCTGTAACTTATGAAATTTCATGATAGAAAGCTCTCCACTAAATCGTTGGCCATTTTCTCACTATTATCAGCATCAAGCCAGTTAATTCTAGCATCGCCAGGACGAAACCAGGCATACTGATGACGAGCAAAACGGTGAGTTTCATACTTTATTCGTTCTACTGCCTTGGGCAAGCCCATGCTGCCAGAAAGAAAATCGCCAATCTGCTTATAGCCTATGCCAGACATTGAAGGCAAGGAAAGGCTATAACCTTTGTGCATCAGCTCCTTTACCTCTTCGACTAATCCTCTATTAATCATTTTGTCCACACGCTGGTCAATCTTGTGGTAAAGTTCGCTTCTTTCTGCAGTCAAACCAATAACCAAAATGGGGAAATGGGGCGCCTGTTTTTTCCTGGTTAGCGAAGGAAGTTGCCCGGACAGATGGTAGATTTCTAAAGCTCTTATCATACGACGTATATTACGGGGGTCTATCTTTTCCGTTGTTACAGGGTCAATTTCACGCAATTGCTGGTAAAGAGCCTGACTCCCCTGCTCCCCTGCTTTAATTTCCAGTTTCCGCCTTAAGTCTCGGTTAGGAGGAACGTTAGGGATTTTCCAACCCTCGATTATCGACCAGACATAAAGGCCGCTACCTCCTACCAGTAACGGTAACTTACCTCTCCGTTGGGTATTCTGGATTACACGGCGAGCCATGCGGAGATAGTTCGCCAGGTTAAAATCATCGTCGGGATTCACCACGTCAATGAGGTGATGAGGAACTGACTTTTGTTCCTCCAGCGTAGGCTTGTTGGTGCCGATATCCATATACCGGTAAACCTGGCGGCTGTCGGCACTTACTATCTCCGCCCCAAAATCGGAAGCTAATCGAAGGGCAAGCTTGCTTTTACCTATCGCTGTAGGACCAACAATAGCAACAAGACATCTCATCGCCTCGAAGCTCTTTAGCTAAGCCCCCTGCCTTTTAATCACGGACGATTGACTCACAATGCTGGGAAACTCATTGGCTTTAAGGCTCGCACCACCAACTAAAGCACCATCGATTTCAGACTGAGAAGCAAACTCGGCAATGTTGTTGCCAGTAACGCTGCCGCCGTACAGGACACGCACTTCTTGAGCCGCATCGCTACCCCAAAGCCTGGCAAGAATATCCCGAATAGATTTAATGGTGATTCCCGCAGTTAAGCCGTCGGCCGCCCTGCCTGTGCCAATAGCCCATACCGGCTCATAGGCAACGATTAAATTAATGGTGGGCTTTATACCACCTAAACTTCCCGTTAATTGTTTAGTGATAACCCGCTCTGTTTCACCAGCTTCATTTTCCTCGAGCCTTTCACCAACACACAAGATAGGCTTCAGTCCGAAATCTAGAGCGGCTTGCACTTTTTTATTAATTACCTCATCTGTCTCGCCAAAGCACCAGCGCCTCTCAGAATGCCCTAGGATAACGAATTCCACGAGCCCTTCAAGCATTAGAGGAGATATCTCCCCTGTGTAAGCCCCCTTTACTTCAAAATACATATTTTGAGCCCCCAATTTAACAGAGGAGCCTTGGAATATCTTGCCCACCGCAGTTAAAGAAATAAACGGCGGGCAAACTACTTTCTCTACCCCTTCTATTTTATCCAACTTCTCTCGCATAGAAGAAGCAAGTTCCTTAGCTTCAGCTACCGTGGTGTTCATCTTCCAATTACCGGCAATTAAAGGAATGCGCATGATAGACTCCTATTATTCTTCCTGATCCAACAGGGCTTCCACCCCGGGTAAGGGAGCACCCTCCAGAAACCTCAAACTTGCCCCACCACCTGTAGAGACATGAGTCATTCTATCAGCTAACCCCATTTCCTGAACCACCTCGGCGCTGGAGCCACCCCCGATGATAGTGGTGGCATTACTGAGAGTAGCAAGTACATTCACCAATGACCTGGTGCCGTGGTCAAAAGGAGGCACTTCACAAACACCCACAGGACCATTCCATACAACGGTGTGGCATCTTCTCAACATATCTGAAAAAAGCTCAATGGTGTTTGCTCCAATATCTACGATTGAACTATCAACTGGAAGCCCCTCTATAGACACAAGCTGGCTGCTAATACCACGGGTAATTGCTGGCGCTACCACCACATCTACAGGTAATAAAATCTTAGCAGTCCATTCTCCACCTGCCTCCTGTAATAACTCCTTAGCTAGATCCAGCTTGTCCTCCTCCACAATGGAATTGCCCACCTCATATCCCTGCGCCTTCAGAAAAGTAGCTGCCATACCACCACCGATAAGTAAGAAATCTACCCATCTTAACATGTTCTGTAGCAACCCCATTTTGTCGCTGACCTTAGCACCACCTACCACACAACCAAATGGGCGTTTTGGCTCGCTTAATAAACAGCCTAATACTTCCAATTCCTTCTCCAACAGAAAACCAGCCACTGCGGGCAAATATTGAGCCACACCAACGGTAGAGGCATGTGCTCTGTGGCTGGTTGCAAAAGCATCATCGACATATAAATCAGCTAACTCAGCCAGTTCTTTAGCGAACGAAGGGTCGTTTGTCACTTCCTCAGGGTGAAACCGGAGGTTTTCCAAAAGGAGGACATCACCTTCCCTAAGCATTTCCACATTGCTTTTCACCTCTTCACCCACACAATCATCAGCGGTCGCAACAGGCAACTCCAGAAGTTCTGACAACCGTCGCGCTATCGGCGCCATTCGTAATTCTTCAACAACTTTGCCTTTAGGACGCCCTAGATGAGAGCAAAGTATTACCTTTGCTCCACGCGTAACAAGATACTTGATGGTAGGTAGCGATGCTTGAATACGACTATCGTCGCTAACGACACCTGTTTCCATATCCAGTGGCACATTAAAATCAACCCTAACTAAAACCCTCTTCCCTTCAACAGACATATCCTTAACAGTCTTTTTTTGCATCTTTGTACCTAGTAGTCGCGTTCCAACAAGAAGCTCGCCATCTCCTCCAACGGAGTCTGACGTGATAAATCCAAACTGCTTATTCCCAATTTCGCCAGAGCTTGGCGATGATATCGTCCTATCAACTTTTCACCATATTTACGCGCCCCCGAGCAGTCCAGGATTTCCACCACAATAGCAACATCCTCATTTGAAATAGCTTCCTGTGAGTAAAGTTCTTTTAACTTCTCACGGTCACTGTCCTTACAATTCTCAAAGGCATAGACCACCGGCAATGTTTTCTTCCTTCGCGAAATATCTTCTTTCACCGGCTTCCCGATCTCCTCCTCCTTTCCCCAGATACCCAATATATCATCCTGAATTTGATAAGCCATGCCCAGCTCTCTGCCAAACCCATAGAGAGAATCCACCACCTTATCACCATCCGCAGCCAAACATGCCCCTATGGCAGTTGATGCAGCCATTAACGCTGCCGTCTTCTTAGCTATCATATCAAGATAGTCCTTCATAGTGACATCAAGGCGGCTTTGATAGGCAATATCAAGATATTGCCCCTCACAAAGCTCCAGGCAAGCTTTATTCAACAACTGAGCCGCAGTCACCACCTTTTGCTCGTCTATACCATTATACCTTAATTTGAACAAGGCTGAGAAGGCCAGGGCAAACATGGCATCGCCGGCATTTATCGCCTGCGACTGACCCCATATCTTCCACACAGTGTCGCGGTGATGGCGTTCGGAGCTAGCATCTTGAATATCATCGTGAATCAAGGAGAAATTATGAATGAGCTCTAGCGCTGCCGCGGCAGGCATTATCCGCATTGCGTCCCCTCCTACTGCCTGGTAACTAAGCAAGCAAAGGAGAGGACGGATAAACTTCCCCACCCCCCGATGGCAAGGGCGCCCCTGCTCATCCTGCCACCCCATGTGGTATCGCAATACATCATAAAAAGTCAGAGGATTGCTGCCAATAATCTCCTTCAGCTCTGCTTCTATCCCCTGCTGATAAGATTGGAAATCTTCAGCTAACCTCTTGCTGCTTCCCATCAACTCATCTTAATGGGGAAGGGGGGACTCGAACCCCCACGCCTTTCGGCACATGATCCTAAGTCATGCTCGTCTGCCAATTCCGACACTCCCCCCGATACGGAATACCTTATCTGATGCTGAAAAAGTTAACCAAAAGTTAACCAGTGACATATTAGATACTTTCCTGGCTAGTAGAAGACAAGGAATGTCTAACCACACAATACTATTTTACCAGAGGTGTCTCAGCAAGGCTATCGGTATTGAGCTATCACCACAAGGGGGTAGCTCATTCCTGGCTAGTTTAAGGTGTGGTAATGCTAAACATTCCTACTATCGCTGTTTAAGAGCATTCTGCAACCAGAAAGCCAATGGTTACAGCTAACATACTAGGTTAATAGCTACCTTCATTGACCAGGTTAACTGGTTAACTTCCAGGCATGAGATATGATTGTTAGTCATGCTCGTCATATGGACATCATTACTCAGCTTATGCATGGGGGGTATACCAGTGAGCATACAAAATCGGAGCTGGAAATAGATTAGAAAGTCGTCTCATTGAAGAAATTCACCTTAGTTGTTTATCTAGCTGTCCATTAGTTGGGTAGTGTATCAGTTTGAAATTTAACTAAGCTATAATTGGGATATGACACCATTGGTCATAGTCATAATCATAGTCCCACTCATTATCTTATTTATTATCATCGTTTCTGCGTTAGCCAAACACTACAGGCTTCACGAACGCAAAAGAAGCCGGCAACTTAAAATAATAAATAGGTATAGACGCAAGGCAGGTCTAGCAAGATTAAAGACATATTATGAACTGGATAAGATAGCTAAAAATCACAGTTATTATATGGCAAAACACAGAGCATGCAATCACAACGGATTAAGCCAAAGAGTCGATAAGGTGCGAAGAATAACGGGAGCATCAATGGTCGCTGAAAATTGCTACAAGTTTCCAGCACGTAGATACAATAGCAAAGTTGCTGAAAAGCTTGTGAAGGGCTGGATGAAGTCAAGTGGGCATAGGCATAATATTATGAATCCGGGTGTAAAGAAAATCGGCATAGGCATCGTGACTAAAAAGGGTTATGTGTATGCTACACAGATTTTTACTGACTGATTTTGTCTCGACATTGGGTAGTGTATCATGAAGAGTGCTATAGTTAACCATAAGGTAATGATATGGACTTAGGACTTTGTTTCATCATAGCCATTGTAATGGCAATCACAACTTGGCTAATAGGTGTGCTATGGGGGTATGGTACCAAACAGGCTATTACAACCTTAATTACTTTAATAGTCGTGCTACCCATAATAGTCATTTATATTACAGGTGTGCTCGGTATGTTGCATAACCCAGAAGCTACAGATGAGATGGTAGCGTGGACAATTAAAGCTATATTCAACTATGTAGCAGAAAACCTACCATCCATTGCGGTTTCGGACATAGCTGGAATCTTTGTAGGTGGTATGATTAGTCTCTTCACTAGACGAAAACAATAATAGAAATGTGAATCGTTGGAGTGAGACCTGATATTATTCTATGCTTGATTATCTTGATGGCAATCTTGAACAACAAGGTCTAAGTACGGAGGTAGTTTCTCCAAATGTGTTTTAGCGTCCGTATTTCCATTCACTTAGTATTTCTGGGTGACGTCTAAACCTTCCAGACCTTCCAGGTGGACCAATCCAGCGTCTCAATAGTGACCTGGAGATATATTTATGGTCCGCTCTCGAATGACAATCTGGGCAAAGGACTATCAAATTCCTCAATCTATTTGTACAACCTTCTTCTGTTCTTGGTATTATGTGGTGAACCTCCAATCCATAGGCCTTATGACAATCTGAATTTTCACACTCCAACCCTACTGCCTCCTTCAATCTATCCTTTTCATTCTGAGTTAATTCGCACCTATCAACTTGTCTCTGTGCTTTCTCTTGCTTGTTACTTGCTTTTAACCTTTCAAAAGTCTTGGAAAGAAGACCTATGAAAGCCTGAAAACCCTTCCTTCTAATAACCAAGTAAGATACCCCACCAATAATCACAACAGCGACACCGATAGCTATGTAAATTACGTGTCTTGGGACAGCCTGCCAAATAAATGCACCCAAAAGTATAGCAACTACAAGTATCGTGGCCCATGGTGGCCACCCTGGCTCATCCTGGTCCCTTCTGTTCTTCATTTTATATTTCTGGCTTCCTGTTATGTTGCTCTGTCACTTTGTTACAGGCAAAGGTGGAGTTGTCATGATTATCGTAATTGTAGCAGAATCGGTTTGATTCACACTACTAGTTATCTCATTGTTAGGAATGCTGATATCAGCGGTTGATGCCTTGCTATCACCCGATAGGAGTAAGCCTGCCAGTATCACTATCGGTGCAACTAAAACAGCCAACCTTCCCCTCCTTCAGCTTATCCTCATACCCCTAGACATTTCCATATATGCAGCAACGCTTGATTCCCAAGTATAGATGAAAGTATCAAAAGAAAAAGTTAGATCTGGAATGGCGACAAAAACTTAACTCATCTTACAGGAATAGACATTTTGTGGTATGCTTTTTCATCAGGCATTACATGTTATTTGTTATTCCAAAGTATTTCTAACCTATTAATGGTATGCCATCAGGCGAAATGCAAAATATCAGATGCCAGAGATGTCTCAGTGTATAGACTTAGCGGTAGCATGCTATCCCAAAGCGGCCGAGCACCATTATGAGCATCTGCAGAAGAGCGATTTATCGGTTGCCTGTGCAAATGTGCGATATAAAAGCTAATAGGAGCTTGGGATTCAAAGATGATGTAAGGTACGCTAACCAGGTTAGAGGAAGGGAGAAAAATGATTATAGATGCACATTGTCATGTTTGGACATGGGATATTATATCGGATAATTACTGGAACGAACTGGCTGAAATCGCAATAGATTTTTTTAGAAAGAACAAACTGGGTTCTCCTACAGTAGATGAAGTAAAGAACAACATTATGGACCCAATGATGGATGCTGATGGCTCTAAGCTGATAGCAAACATGGACGCATCGGGGGTGGATAAGGCATTTATTATGGCCATTGATTGGGGATACGGAATAGGAGAGGCAGGTAAAACAGTGGACGAGATCAATCAATTTTATGGCTCTTTAGCAAAGAAGTACCCCGATAGAATTGTTGCGTTTGCCGGGGTTGACCCGCGCAGGTCTGACGCGGTTGATATCCTGGACAGAGCGGTGAACGACTATGGATGCCGGGGGCTTAAATATCATCCTGCAGCAGGCTTCTATCCTGACAGTGAAGAGTCATACAAAGTACTGGAGAAGGCTCAAGAACTGAATATCCCGCTGCTTTCCCATCTGGGGCCCATTTCAAAGCCCTTGAAAAGTAAATATGCCAGGCCTGTCTACCTGGATAGCATAGTAACTGATTTCCCAAGACTTACGGTCATAGGTGCTCATATGGGCTTTTGCTGGTGGCACGAACTGGTTAACCTGATATCGACCAAGGCAACCACACTCTATGCCGATTTCTCGGGTCAACAGGTAACAGCAAGGAGGGACTTTGCGGAGTTTTGCCATATGCTAAGAGCAGCCTTTGATGAGGCTGATGCATCAAAGTTCCTTTGGGGAACAGACAATCCCGTATTGGAGGCTGTAATCCCTATGAAAGACTGGGTTAACATGATAAAGGAGCTCCCTGAGAATGCGCCTGATGGCCTTAAATTTACAAAAGAAGAAATAGACGCAGTACTTGGAGAAAACGCCGCGAAAATCTTTGGTTTTAAAAGCTAAAAAAGGAGGGAAAATGGCTATTAAGACTTACGATGAATACTTCAACAGAATCAAGAAGATGAGGAGAAATCTCTACATCGCTGGAGATAAGGTAGGTAGAGATGATGAAAGACTTCAGGGGCAGCTCCGTATTTTTCAGGAGACATACGACCGTACCAATGACCCAGACTGGGAAAATCTATGCACTGCAACATCACATTTAACGGGGGAGAAGATAAGCAGGTTTACTCATATCCATCAAAGCGTGGATGACTTGCTCAAAAAGCAGCTGATGACCAGGCTTTTATGCCATAGGGTCGGTGGCTGCATCATGAGGTGCATGGGAATAGATGCTATGAATGCCCTCTCTGTTGTTACTTATGAAATGGACCAGATGCTGGGTACGGATACCAACAAGAACTTCCTGAAGTATCTCCGATATTGGCAGGACAATGATATTAGTGCTAATTGCGCTCAGACTGATACCAAAGGTGACAGGCTCAAAAGACCCCATGAGCAGGTAGACCCAGACCTTTATCTCAGAATTGTGGAAAGCAGACCTGATGGAATCGTGGTAAGAGGAGCAAAAATTGATAACACGACTGCTCCAGTAGGTGACGAGATTGTGGCCATACCTGTAAGATTCATGACTGACAGGGATAATGACTATGCTGTTGCCTTTGCCATCCCGGCTGACTGGGAAGGAGTAAAAATGCTGGTCAGGCCGGCATATTTGCACAAGACAAAATATCTACACAGCCCCGTCGAGGGAATTGGTGATGCGGAATCATTTACCATCTTCGACGACGTCTTTGTTCCCCGAGAAAGGGTCTTTTTGGATGGCAAAGGTGACCCCAGACAAACACCCTTCGCTGGTTTCCTCGCTCTGCTCTTTGCCCACTATCATCGTCATTCATATACCGGATGTAAGCCCGCCGTATCGGAAGTTTTAGCCAGTGCTGCAGCGCTCGTGGCAGAATACAATGGAATTGAAAGGACAACGGCTGTGAGAGACAAGCTGGCTCATATGATAACCACAGCAGAGCTTGTTTTTGCTGCCGGTCAGATGAGTGCCTATCGGGCTGAGAAGTCAGCATCCGGAACGTGGGTACCTGATGAAATCTTAACCAATGCTGGCAGAAAGCTCGCTGGAGAGGAGATCTACAATGAGTTCAAAATCGTCGCTGATCTTGCTGGAGGTTTGTGTGCTACCATGCCCTTCGAAGAGGAATTCTTTTCAGAAGAAACGGGAAAGCTGGCAAATAAGTACTTGATGAGAAACCCTAAAATATCCGCCGAGAATCAACAGCGGTGTTTTCGAGGCATAGAGAACTTGATAGTCTCAGATTTGGCTGGGGTGATGCAGGTGGCAGGACTGCACGGCGGTGGCTCGCCTCAGATGGAGACAATCACCATGATGGGGAGATATGACCTCGAAAGTCTGAAGAGTATAGCAAAGTATCTGTTCGGAATAGAAAAGGAACTGCCCAAATATGAAAGACCTCCGGTAACTCCCAGAAAGATGCTGGAGCGATTTCGAGAGCTGTATGGTAAAACCTAGACTGGTCGCGTGTTTAGCTGTGTATCACTATAAGGAGTAGTATTATGAGCGATAAGAAAAGAGGGGCATTTCTGGAGAAGTTTCATCTTCCAGGGAAAGTAGCTTTAGTTACCGGAGGGAGCCGGGGAATTGGTCGAAGTATTGCTTTAGGACTGGCGGAAGCAGGCGCTGATGTGGTGCTTGCCAGCCGTAAATTACCAGACCTGGAAGCCGTGGCTCAGGAAATAACCGATATGGGGAGGAAAGCCCTACCTGTATCAGCCAACGTTCGCCACCTCCCCGAGATCGATAACCTGGTTAAAAAAGCAGTGGACGAATTTGGGCATATCGATATCCTGGTGAATAACGCTGGCACTAATCCGGTGTTTGGCTCAGCGTTCAATGTTGAAGAGCCAGCCTGGGATGTAATTATGGGGCTAAATCTTAAAGGCTACTTTTTTCTAAGTCAGGCAGTAGGTAAGATAATGCGAGATAAAGGTGGTGGAAACATCATCAATGTTGCTTCAACAGCCGGGATTACTCCTGATATAGGATTAGGAGTTTACTCGATAAGTAAGGCAGGCGTCATTATGCTTACGCAAGTTCTCGCTGAAGAATGGGGACAGCACCATATCAGAGTAAATGCGATTGCTCCAGCTGTCGTGAAAACCAAGCTTTCCAGCCTGTTATGGAGCACCCCCGAGATTCGTGAAACAGTTGAAAATAGTACCGCCCTGGGGCGAATAGCTGAGCCCGAGGAAATGGTTGGGGCTGTCCTCTTCCTAGCCTCCGAGGCTTCAAGCTATATGACAGGGCAAACTCTTGTTCTGGATGGAGGGCATTTCTCCTATGTGGGAACTTTCTTACCAATGCTTACCTAAAGAGAGTAGGCCTGCGGGGGGACCAGGAAGAAGTTTTCGAAGTTAGATTAGAAAGCGGTAAGCTCAACTGAATTTTTCAAAAGGAGGCATGGTGGAAGAGAAAATTGATCGCACTACAACAGCACTATTGTTATTGCATTGGCAGAATGACCTTGCGAAGCCGGAGGGTAAGAGTGCTATGGAACTCCCGGAACGGATAAAGGCAGCACATACTCTCGAGAATACTCAAGCAGTTCTTAAGGCAAGTAGAGAAAAAGGGATATTGGTTGCTTATGTCAGGGCTGCCTTTAGACCGGGCATGCCTGAATTGCCTGAGGCTGAGAAACATGCTCCCTTAGCAAGCAGCATAGCAGCAACTAAAAGTCTCGTTGATGGCACATGGGGTGGTGAGATTATCGATGAACTCAAACCGATCGAAAGCGAGCTGGTTATTAATAATTATTCCACAAGTGGTTTCTGCGGTACCCCGCTAGATTTGCTGCTTCGTAACCATGGCATAAAGACTGTAGTTATATCGGGATTGGTCACGAACTTTGTTGTTGAGTCTACTACTCGGGATGCGTTTAACAGAGGTTACTTTGTCACTATTCTAGAGGATTGTGTTAATAGTTGGAGCGAGGAGTGGCACGCCTGGACCTTAAAAAATATTCTACCGATGCTCGCCACTATATCTAACTCCAAAGCTTATATCGATGCTTTAGGAAAATAAAGGAGATTTTGGCACGAGACATGAGGAAATGATAACGCCAAGAATAGACTACAATCCCCAGTCGATCATTGAAAACATGAACATGATTAAGCACACATCTGATATAATTGGCCCAATACATGATATTAAATAGACCACAGTGGATAGAATTCCATAAAAGCTAAAACATTGTTTCCAAGGGGGGTATGCATTGCTTGAATTGAATTTTGATCCAGCGAAATGTGCTGCCTGCAAGACTCAGGACTGCCTGGTTAAGTGCCAGTATCTGCATCTGGACAAGGATAAGGCAAGGACAGAGATGCAGAAGATAATCAATGGCGAGGACTCTTTTGTGTTGCGGGACTGTGTCACATGCTATGCCTGTGAAGAGTACTGCAAAATGGGAAATCATCCATTTTACTTGATCGTTGAACGTCAGGAGGAAAAAGGCATATTACCTGCACCTAGACCCATCGCTACTATGTGGGTCAATCAAACTGGACCAAGAGGAAGGTTCACGGTAGGCAAAGTTGAGGAGAAGGCACTCTCATTTTGTTTCATTCCCATATTTCCATTCCTGGCTACAGGAAAGCTTTTTGATGGCATCGCATCATCTTATATTATGGGTGAAGAGTTTTTCTGCAATGCTGTTTTTTTGCATTACGCCAAAATGTCAGTGATAAAAGACAGGTTGCCCAAAGTAATAGAAAATATCGCAAAGCTGGGGATTAAGGAACTCATATGTCTCCACGATGAATGTTATGGCACATTTAATTCACTGGCACCAGCCTATGGCATGGAAGTGCCATTTAAAACTACTCATTACCTGGAATACCTGTACGATAAGCTGAAGGAACTTAAGGATGAAATAAAGCCGCTGAATGTTAAAGTAGCCTACCAGCGGCCCTGCTCAAATCGGCTTTCCCCAGGGACACAGCATTTTGTGGATGACATATTTAATCTAATGGGCGCTTATAGGGTGAAACGGGAATATGTGGGAGAAAATGCATTATGCTGCGCAGAAATTATCAGGATGGGCCAAGGATATAAGATCGCCGATGACGTGCAAAAAAGGAATATTGACGACATGGTAAAAGGTGAAGCCGAGTACTGTGTATTCAACTGCCCGTTCTGCCAGTTGAACATAGGTGAAAAGGTTGCCAAAAGAGGAGTAAAGCCAATACATATAATTGACTTATGCAAAATGGCAATTGGCGAAAAGCCAGCGCTGGGGGCATGAGGATATGACTGATATTTATAGGTCCATTGTTGACATTGTTGGAGAGGAGCATGTTTCAAATCAGAAAGAGGAGCGGTATTTCTATGGACGTGATCCCGGCTTAACTCCACCGCACGAGCCGGACTACGTGGTGATGCCCAAGACAACTGAAGAGATACAAAGAATAGTAAAGTTTGCAAACAAGGAGAAGATACCAATAGTTCCCAAGGGAGGTGGCTTGGCATTAACCGGCCTGGTTATCCCTCAAAAAGGCGGAATTGTAATAGACATGAAAAGAATGGGAAAGATATTAGAGGTAAATGAGAAAAGTCGATATGTCATCGTTGAGGGTGGTGTTACGCATGGCATGTTGCAAAACTATCTAAAGAAGCACCATCCCAAGTTAAGGCATAGTATACCTGACTCGCCAGCAATAGCTACAGTGGTAGGTAACGCAGTAATACATGGTCAAGGACGTTTGACACAACAATACGGCTTTAATTCCGACATGGTTAGCGGATTGGAAGTCGTGTTGCCAACAGGGGAGATTTGCCGAATTGGCTCGCATTCCATATCTTCACAACATTGGTTCTCAAAGGGGGCCCCATGGCCTGACCTAAGTGGACTTTTCCTGGGCTGGTTTGGTACCACAGGAATCATCACCAAGTTGGGATTACGGCTTTATCCCTGCAAGAAGATGAGGGATGTCATGGTATTCCTAACTGACAAGATAGAGCTGGTTCCCGATATCATCCTTAAATTAACTCATACCGAAATGACAGAGGACATAGTTGTGAATGAGCAGCCACTACCCCCAAGGTTCAAAGGAAATATCTACATACTGATAATTATAACCGGAGACTCCGATGAAGAACTCGATTTTAAGAGGAAGATTATATGGGATGCACTCTGGGACATTTTTGAGAGCAGAGATGGTGGATTCTTATCCGTCCCGGCGGATATGAAGCCGCCACTTCTGGAGATGCCATCAAGGGATGTAGTCAGATTCGCTGATGTAAGAAAGGGAGGTGGATTCGAATATAGCGGACCGATTATTCCCCTCGAGAAATATCCAGAGTTTATTAGAAAACAGAAAGAGCTTGTTTCAAAGTACAACCTATCTTATGCAGCTACGTCACGGGTCATCGCAGGCGGGCATTGTATGATGTATGCCTTTGCTTTTACATTTAATCGCGCTGATGACGATGAGATGGACAGGATTAGGAAAGCCTTACGTGAAGCGGCTGAGTTCTCCGCTGAACAAGGAGGAATGATGTGGAAGCCAACCATAGAAGAACAGAAAATAATAATGAAAAAGATGGATCCCAATACGTTGAAAATCATGATGAAGATAAAGGAGCTATTAGACCCTAACGGAATCATGAATCCAGGAAATTGGGAGGCTTAACCTTGACAGACTATACCAAGCAAATCCATAGATGCTTCAGGTGCGGATATTGTAAGTTCCCCTCTGATTATTCAGATTTCAACTGCCCTTCTTACACAAGGTTCCGCTTTGATACCTACTCCACCAGTGGAAGATTATGGCTTATATACGCATGGCTAAAGGGTGAAATTGAGTGGTCGGAACACCTTGCCGAGATTTTATATACCTGCACAACGTGTAAGAACTGCGTCGAACAGTGTCCAATGAAGTTTTCCAGTGACATCGTTGATTGGATAGTAGCCGCCAGAAGTGACATGATGGAGAAGGAGAAAGGTAGAATACCACCCCGTGTAACCAGTTTTCTAGAGGATGTTTACCGACTTGGAAATCCATTGAAGGAGAGGGGTAGAAGAGATGCCTGGGCAAATGGAATAAAAAGATATGAACCAGGTGATGAATATCTTTTCTATGTGGGATGCCTCGGCTCATATGATGAATATGGACAAAGAATGGCCAGGAGCGTTGCCACACTGTTGAGTAAGGCAGGAGTATCTTTTGGAATCCTCGGCAATGAAGAGAATTGCTGTGGGAACGAAGTATATCTGCTGGGAGAAAATGAGCTATTTGGAATGCTGGTTGAGAAGAATGTCCAGAAGTTCAAAGAGCTTGGCGTTAAAAAGGTGGTTACACTTTCGCCGCATGCCTATAATACAATCAAAAATAATTATCCACTAGTCAGTAACGCATATTTTGAGGTATATCATTACACTCAACTTCTACGTGGTCTGCTTCGGGAAAACAAGATAAAACCGTCCGAGCACAATGCTAAAGTCACTTATCATGACCCTTGCTTCCTGGGAAGATATAACCAGATATATGATGAGCCGCGGGAAATTTTACAAAGCATCCCCGGAGTTGAATTAGTGGAAATGGAACGGAGCAGGGAAAATTCTTTCTGCTGTGGTGGTGGGAGCGGCAATTTTGTTACCGACCTCCTGGGAGGAAGCGAAGAAAGCCCCAGCAGGGTTAGAGTCAGGGAAGCTTATGAGACTGGAGCTAATATTCTGGCAGTTGCTTGTCCCAGTTGCATGACCATGCTCCAGGATGCCATAAAAGTGGAGGACCTAGAAGGCAAACTAACCGTCAAGGATATTTCCGAGATTATGGTCGAATCCTTGTGAACGCCCGCACTACGCCCTAGAACATAAAGCTCATCCTGTTTTCAAACTGTTACCGGCATGTTTTCAAAAAGGCTAGCATAAAACGAGAAATGTAATCCCCTTCATCGTCGCTTAATAGCCACGGTGAGATAACGGAGGTTGTCTAACTCCCATTTCTTAATCCCTCCTTAATGCTTGCGCTGGAATTTGTATTCGCCCTACTGCCTTGCCAATATCACCAACGTAGTCGCTGTGGGTGCTAACTGCCCATCACGCCAGACACAGGGATTTTACTTGTAATCATAGAATCCCTTCCCCGTCTTACGTCCCAGTTGCCCATTCTCAACCATCTTTCTTATCAAAGGAGATAGGGCATATTGAGGGTCCTTAGTTTGCTCATACATAGCCTGGGATACCTTATAGGCAACATCGATACCATTAAAGTCTAATAGAGCTATCGGTCCTATGGGAAGATACAACCCCAACGTCATACTTTTATCGATATCCTCTTTGGTGGCAATGCCATCTTCCAGCATCTTGAGGGCTGTGCCTTCCAAAGCCATCAACAGACGATTGAAAATAAACGGTGGGACATCCTTGGCAACTATGACAGCCTTCCCCAAGGATTCACCAAACTTCTTGCCAGTTTCAAGGGTCTCATCGCTGGTGGCAGCAGATCTGACAATCTCCAGTAACTTGCTGGGTGGCACAGGGGAAAGGAAGTGCATGCCTAATACTTTTTCAGGCCTGTTGGTAACCTTAGCTAACTCAAAAATAGATATACAAGAGGTATTGCTAGCCAGGATGGTATGCTCAGGGCATATCTTATCAATCCTGGCGAATACCTCTTTCTTTAAATCAATATTTTCGGGAACAACTTCTATCACCAGATCACAGTCGCTGAAGTCTTTGTTGTTAGTAGTGCCTTTGATACGAGCCAAGGCAGAGTCCTTATCCTGCTCAGATATCTTGCCCTTCTGCACGCTTCTAGTCAGATAATAATTGATTGTTGTCAGTCCTTTATTCAAAAGCTCATCATTTACTTCTGATACTACTACCTGGTAGCCTGATTGAGCGCAGACCTGCGTAATACCGGAACCCATAAACCCGCAACCAACCACCCCCACTTTCTTAATTTGCATACTGCTCCCTCCTTTTATCCAACTTACCACAGTCCTACAATTTGGACTAGTTCTGAATTATACCTTCAACCAATCTCAAGTAGAAGCCTTCTATTTCTCATCTTAATAAACTCTCCTCTTTGGATTTATGTTACAACTAAATGCTACAATCAACCTGGAGGAACTATGGCTGAGCAAGCTGATTATTCCATCCTGGACAAGCCAGAAGTCCTTTCCTTCATCTTTTTTCCCAGGAAAGATGTTACTAAAGCTCCCGCTAATGCGCGCGACTATCTCATTCCCGTAGATAGTGATGTCTCCATTTCTTGCCGCTTTTATGTCTATAGCCAGAGAGCACCCTCTTTCATCTATTTTCATGGCAATGGTGAGGTGGTCAGCGACTATGACCACATCGCCCCGATATATAACCAACTTAGTATCAATCTATTCGTGGCAGACTATCGTGGCTATGGCACAAGCCAGGGAAAACCTACCTTCAGCAATATGATTTCAGATGCCCCGGCGATATTTAAGGCATTCGTAGACATCCTGAACGAAAACCACTATAGCAACGACATCTTTGTGATGGGGCGCTCCTTAGGAAGCGCCTCCGCCATCGAGATAGCCCACCGCTACCAGAAGCAATTAAAGGGGCTCATTATCGAGAGCGGCTTCGCCAGTGTCATCAACCTTCTTCTGCACCTGGGACTTCCCACTGAATCCTTGGGACTAACGGATGCCGAATTTCCCAACCTCACCAAGATGCGAACCATTACCATACCAACGCTCATTATCCACGGTGAATATGATAGCCTTATCCCCCCTATTGAAGGTAAAGCCTTGTTTGAAAATGCCGCCTCGAGTAACAAGAACCTGGTTATCATCCCCGATGCTGAGCACAACGATATAATGCTAGTGGGAATGGAGCGTTACTTCAAGGCAATCAAAGAATTCATCCTTGTCTAATTCTGAACGGACGAACTTTCCAGATAAGCTTGCCTAGGGCCAGTTATCCTTGTAATCGTTGCCCATCCAGTTCTAACTATGTCGGGGAACCTTCCCTCTCGATGATAATATTGTGTGAGGAATTCCTTTGTTTTCCTATCCGAGGGGTAACCAGAGCCAAAGTCACCATACTCAATATGTAGTTCCCGTATCACCTTATCCCTATGAACTTTAGCCAGTATAGAGGCAGCGCTCACTACAGGATAATTCCGGTCGGCAAAGTTCTCCGCTATGATCTGAGTTCCACAATGAATTGCTGACTTAATTAACCTTGCATAGCCATGCGCACCCTTACCAGGAGCATCAATGTAGGCGACCAGTGGCTTTAAATGAGAAATTATTTCGGCAGTTTTCTGTGCCTCTAATGAATTAAGACCTGGCACACCTAACCATTCATCTATTTCAACAGGACTTATCCTGATGAGCATGAAATCTTCCGCAAGGCTCACTATCTCAGGACCCAGCTGCTCTCGTTTTTTTCGACTTAATTGCTTGGAATCTCGGACCTTTATTTCCTTAAACCGCTCTATGGTTTCCTCACTTGCCAGCACACCACAGATAACCAGCGGACCAATCACGCAGCCTCTACCTGCCTCATCAACACCTAAAATCATCCTGCTAATCAAAAATCTTCCCCGGATTCAGGATGTAGCTTGGATCAAAAACTCTTTTTATCTTCCCCATAAGCTCTATCTGCTCTTGTTTTATCGCAATAGGAACATATTTCTTCTTGGTAACGCCAATTCCGTGCTCGCCGGAGATGGTGCCTCCTAGCGATACACTTCCTTTGAATACATCAGTGAGAATTTCAGGCAACTTACGGTTGAACTCTTCCTCCGGTGTACCAAAGGCGATGACGCTGAAGTGCACATTCCCGTCACCAGCATGCCCGCTGCCGCTTACCAGAATACCATGCTTCTGCGTTATTTCACCCAACATTTTCATGAATTCAGGAATCTTACTCCTCGGAACCACAGCATCGCCTATATCTTCCAATCCTAGCGATTTCACGGCAAAGTGCAGCTTTGCTCTGACATCGGACACCTTTTTCATATCTTTCTCCGCGTCCACAATGAAAACATCGGAGGCGCCATTATCTAAGCAGATAGCATTAACTCGCTCGGTAAGATTCTTCAATTCCAATTCACTATCTGATTCAATAATTATAATAAGGTAATTCGGCGCTTCTGGAATGGGAAGTTTTATGCCCGTATAATTCTGGCACAGTTGCATGGCAATGCCCACCATGAATTCAATGGCGACCGGGACTATACCTTCTTTGAGTATCTTTGGAACAGTGCCTATTGCACCTTCGAGCGATTCAAAGGTAGGAATTAGATAGCACCTGTTCTTTGGCCTCTTGATTAACTTCAGTATAATCCTGGTTACAACAGCCAGGGTTCCCTCAGAGCCTACCAGAAGTTGAGTCAGATTATAGCCAGTGGAATTCTTTACATATTTCCCCCCTGTCTCCATTACGGTGCCGTTTGGAAGTACGGCCTCCAATCCCATGATATAGTTCCTGGTGACACCATATTTCACCGCCTTCATACCAGCAGCATTCGTGGCGACGTTCCCCCCAATGGTGGCACTTTCCTCTTCAGGATAGACAGGATAGTAAAGTCCTCTATCCTCCACAGCTTTATATAACTCAGCTAAGATGACGCCTGGCTCGAGTACAGCCAAAAAGTTCTCCTCATCTATCTCCAGGATTTTATTCATTCGCTCCAGTGAAAGGACAATACCACCGTAAATAGGAACTGCGCCGCCGGATAGTCCTGTCCCACCACCCCTGGGAGTAACAGGAATTATTTCCTGATTAGCCAGTTTTAATATCTCAGATACCTCTGTTCTATTTCTCGGTTTCACAACAACTTCGGGAGGCACCCAGTCCAATATATGCGTCTCGTCGTGTCCATAATCCATGAGATGTTCTGAGAGGATATTATCATCCCCAACTATGTCCTTGAGCTTTCGGATAGTTTCATTGGTAACCTTGTTATACTTCACATTAACCTCCCGCTCATTTTTACTAACGCCGTGGAAACTAAAAAGATGTAGCTGTTTTCAGTATGCCAAAAACAGCCTGTTTGAAGTTGGATACGACCCCCAGCTACCACAGCCGACAAAACTTTAGAAATCCTTCCTTAGAACCTCCTTAGGATGCTCCCATCCCCTCTATCATTTGTAGCACTGACTTCGTCGCGTTGGAAGCCTGAATTCCGGCAATCCCTGAAGTTATCAGAAAAACTCCTGCTATGAGGGCAAGATGATGGACAATCGCAGTAACTACAGCAGGATCGAAAGCTTCGGTAAGCGGAGCTTGGGAAACGAAGCCCGGCACTCCCAGTATCACGCAAGCTTGCAAAACCGGGCCCAGAACCAGTATAGCTATCCCCATTCGCCGCATTGCTGACGCATTTTGTGCTATAGAAAACCGCGTTTGGAACTGCTGAATTGCGATCAACGCAAGGGCAAGCCCCAGCAGCCCCCACGCTCTCCCCTCTAATCCCCCTATTATGGTTATGGCCTGCGCACCTAAAATAAACGCAGCACAAACAGTTGCTTTGCTTCCCACCTCTATTCCTTTAGTTGACGAAGCTAATAAATCCTCTACCTTTATATTCTCCAATTTCTTGCCTCCTTTGCTTCCTTATTTCCGTAGATAATCTAATCTCCCACTCTTGAATCCCCACATATCCTCTACCGGCTCAACTTTGTTTCTGTTTATCTTATCATGGTGCTTCGCTATGCATAAATAGCCGAGCTGTTTATATTTTAGCAAAGGCAAGCCTTGCACTTGCTTCATAACTCGCTTTCTATCTTGTATCTCTCATCCTCTTGATAGCGTTTTTCGAGACCAACTATACTGGTAAAATCTTCAAAACTCATCAGGTCGCTGGTAATAGAGGAGCTTTCCCCTTCGCTTCTTAGAGTAATGAAAGCTCTTTCCAAAGCCTTTGCAGCAGCAAATAGACCAGTAAGCACATACCCAACGGCAAAAAAGCCCATTTCATATAGCTCCTCCAGGCTGCATACAGGGGTGAGCCCTCCCTCAATCATGTTGACCACCAAAGGTGGCGGTAGTTCCTTGCCAATACGCCACAGCTCTTCTTTACTGCGTGGTGCTTCCACAAACAGCATATCAGCCCCGGCTTCCTTATAAAGCTTAGCTCTGCTAATTGCTTCATCCAGTCCATGAGTAGCGATGGCATCGGTACGAGCAGTAACAATGAAAGGGATTTCACATGCAGCATCCTTAGCAGCACGGATTTTCATGGCATGTTCTTCTGCAGCGATAACTTCTTTACCCCGCATATGCCCACAACGCTTTGGCCACCGTTGGTCCTCAAGTATTATCCCGCCTGCTCCGATTTTTATTAACTCCCGAACCATACGCTGCACGTTTAACGGACCACCATAACCGGTATCAGCATCTACGGTGACCATAATATCCACAGCCTGAATTACACGCCTGGCTACATCTAGAATCTCACTTTGAGTCAAAAGGCCAAAATCAGGCTCACCCAGGTAGCTTGCTGATACTCCGTATCCGGTCAGCACCACGGCAGGAAATCCAGCACGTTGAGCAATCTTGGCTGATAGAACATCGTAAACCCCGGCGATCAGCATGACCTTGTTTGTCTCAATCAAAGGATGAACATTGGCATTCATAAAGGCACCTCCTTACACGCTTTAGCTCGAATCTAAAAAGCAAAATTCCCCTTCCGAGAGCTAACACATGGCGCATTCACTCTTCCAACTCAACAGGAAGGAACATCAGCGGCACATGCTGCTGAGTACCAGATACATCCCATTTTATCATTTTATACAGCGCCAGGGGTGTCTCTTTAAGGAAGATACGTGATAAAATACACAAAACAAACTGAGAGATAGGAAACGATAATCGATATTTATTCACACCTGGTCACAGAGAAGATGTTACCACGCAAATTCTGGAGTGCCACCATAGAAGCAATTCACAGTGACACGGAGATGGAAATCTCATGTGAAAGGAACAAACTATGGATATGAAAGTCAAAGGTTCCAAGGAGTTACTCACGGAGGTTATAGATGCCGGGTTATGCACTCTATGTGGTGCGTGTGCCGGCGGTTGTCCTTACCTGGTTTCCTATAAAGGCAGAATAGTGCTTCTGGATAGTTGCACCATTTCAGAAGGGCAGTGTTATCAGTATTGCCCACGAACCTACACTGACATGGATGCCATTAGCCAGGGGGTTTTTGGGACGCCGTACAGCGGTGATGAACTGGGAACCACCAAGGAAGTGTTGATGGCAAGATCAACAGACACACGCATTAAGGAGAGAGCACAATATGGCGGAACGGTAACTACGCTTTTGTCATTGGCACTGGAGGAAGGACTTATTGACGGTGCAATCCTGACAAAGATGTCCGATGATAAAACCCCAGGCGCTTTCCTGGCTCGAAGCAGGGAGGAGATATTTCAATGCACTGGCTCCAATTATATGGCATGCCCCATATTAGAGGCTTTGAACCACATTCCTAAAGACAGCACAGAAAAACTAGGAATAGTTGCTATGCCCTGTCAGATATTAGCGCTGAGCAAGATGAAGAAAGAACCACCACAAAACAGGGTGAGCATAGGCAATGTAAAGCTAGCAGTTGGATTGTTTTGCACCTGGGCTTTGTCGCCTGACGGATTCCATCAATTCCTAAAGGAAAAGCTCGACTTACCACAGGTGACCAAATTTGATATCCCACCTCCTCCAGCAAATATATTTGAAGCGTATACTCCATCAGGTAAAATCTCGTTTCCACTGGATGAAATCAGGAAGTTTGTCATGCCAGCCTGTGCTTACTGCCTGGATATGACTTCGGAGTTTGCCGATATCTCAGTAGGCTCAGTGGAAGGCATTGAGGGATGGAACACCGTTATTGTCCGCACTGATGTCGGTGCTCAACTCATCGAGATGGCCAAGGAAAAGGGGAAGCTTGAGGTTGATACCCTTCCTCTCGAGAATCTAGCCCACCTTAAGAAGGCATCCTTACTTAAGAAAAAACGAGCGCTACAGCAAATCATCACCAGGAGTGGCGATAGAAAGAACCTGCTTTCTGTTGGTCTCCAACAGAGCATAACTGATAAGCTCCTAGCTTAGAAATGGAGGAAAGTTTAAGGAGGTGAGTAGTATGTCAGGCGTTGGATTAGATGCTCCCGGCAGCACCCAGCTTTTCATCGGCAACGAAGCTATTGCTCGAGGGGCACTCGAAGCAGGCATAGGGGTTGCCAGCGCCTATCCAGGGACACCTTCAACGGAGATAATGGAGAGCCTGATACCCGTGGCTAAGGAAATGAATTTTTACGCCGAATGGTCTGTTAACGAGAAGGTGGCTTTGGAAGTTGCCGCTGGTGCCTCCTTCGCCGGCATTCGAGCAATCACTTCTATGAAGCAGAACGGAGTGAATGTTGCCTCTGACTTCCTGGCCAACCTCGTCATGAGTGGCATAGGCGCTGGATTGGTCCTGGCATGTTGCGACGATCCATCTGCTATATCCAGCTCTAATGAGCAGGACACCAGGAACATAGCTAAGTGGTTGGATATCCCCCTTCTGGAACCAGCCACTTTCCAGGAAGCCAAGGACATGACAAAATGGGCTTTCGACCTAAGCGAGGAATTGAATAGTATATGCATGATACGGAGCGTAACACGCATTGCTCACGCCAGAGGCAACGTAACATTGGGTGAGTTGCCCAAAAAGGAGCAAAAGGCGCATTTCGACAGCATATGTCCCGTTGTGCCCACCTTACCCAAATTCATACCATACCCAAGCGCATGGTTACATAGTCAATTGCATGGAAAACTGGATAAGGCACAGGAGCTATTCGAATCATCACCTTTCAACTGGTACACGGGGCCGGAAGAGGCAGAATTATTAATCATAACCGGTGGTAGTTGCTGGCTTTATTCTTTAGAGGCGGTGAACGCCTTGAAATTGCAGAGCAAGGTGGGCATTCTGAAGCTGGGCACCATCTGGCCGCTACCACGAAAACTCATTGAGACACATCTGGGTAAATCGCAGAAAATACTGATGGTGGAGGAGATTGACCCTTTCCTGGAAGGAAGCATAAAGGAGCTGGTTGCCGACCTGCCACCTGCCAGTCCTCATCCTGCATTCTACGGTAAGCACTCCGGGCATATAAATGCCTACGGAGAGCTAAATCCTGACCTGGTTATCGAGGCAATAGCTAAGATAATGGGCCTTGCCTACCAACCTCGCGACCCAGAATATAGTAAAAAGGCAGAAGAAGTTCCTTTTACCTACATGCCACCGCGAATTATGACCTTTTGTCCTGGCTGTCCCCATCGAGCTACTTTTTGGGCAATCAAAAACGCACTCAGACTGGATGGGCGTGATGGGTTTGTTACCGGTGACATTGGCTGCTATTCCATGGCGATAGGTCCCGCTGGCTACTTTCAAGAGCGAACAATGTATTGTATGGGAGCAGGTGCTGGCGTAGCTAATGGTTTGGGCAAGCTGGGGCAATTTGGCTTTAGTCAGCCAGTGCTCGCTGTGTGTGGTGATTCTACTTTCTTCCACGCTACAATTCCAGCACTGATAAATGGTATCTATAACAAATCGAATTTTACCCTCGTCATCCTGGATAATAATGCCACTGCTATGACTGGCTTCCAACCTCATCCCGGAACGGGAGTAACCGGCATGGGAGAAACAACAACAGTTGTAGATATGGAAGCTTTATGTCGTTCGTTAGGACTACAGGTCGACGTCTGCGACCCGTTTGACCTTGAGAATAGCACAGCAACGCTGCTAAAGGCCATAGCTCAAAACGGAGGCCCTAGAGTGGTGATAATGCGACGCGAGTGTGAGCTCGTGAGAGGAAGGAGGGACAAGAAACCTCCCTACAAGGTGCATGTTGACCCTGATAAGTGCCTGGGGGAAGCCTGTGGGTGCGATAGACTATGCACCAGGGTGTTCGGTTGCCCGGGAATAGTATGGGATAACGAAAGTGGCAAAGCTACCATAGATGAAACAATTTGCACCGGCTGTGGCCTATGTGCCGATATATGCCCACAAGGTGCTATCATCAGGGAGACAGTGTGATTATGAAGACGTTAACAAAAGACCCACTCAATTTAATTATCGCTGGCGTTGGTGGACAGGGAAACGTGGTGATATCACTGCTTGTTGGTAAAGCCTTTATAAGGGAAGGGTACTTCGTGACCATTGGAGAAACATATGGTGCATCTCAGCGAAGCGGCAGTGTTATGAGCCATTTGAGAATTTCACAGGAAAATCAGTATAGCCCTTTCATCCCTAATGGGCGTGCTGATATCATCCTTGGCATGGAACCTGTGGAAACTCTGCGAATACTGCAGCAATTCGGAAATTCAGACGTTATCACCATAGCCAACTCCAGACTGATACATGCCGCTGGGATGGAATACCCAAGCCTGGATGAAATCATCGAGGCTATCAAAGGATTGTCAGCTAAATCATGGCTGATAAATGCTACCGACGAAGCAGTGAAACTGGGTGACCCTATCTTCGCCAATATGATACTTATCGGTGCTTTGGTTGGCTCTGGCATCTTTCCCATTGATAGTAAATCAATGGAACTAGTGTTGCGGGAAAGCTTTCCCGGGGAAAAACTTGAGACCAATATGGTGGCGTTCACCAAGGGCATGGAGCTTGTGGCACAGTGAAGCAGGTCGGGCATCTCGAGTACCGGAATCTGTGGCACAGAACTTTACCGGGGAAACAGGAACATAGTATTTTGCAATTTCCTGGATTGGAGGTTTAAAGATAACTACCATATCAACGCCGGAACTGATAGAGCAATTTAAGATAGAAGCTAGCAGGGTTGGTGCCATAGTCTACAAGGCTGAAAATGCTGAGGATGTTAATAATTATGTCGTGAAGCTGGGACGAGAACATAACGTGCAACGGATGGTTAAGTCAAGGTCTGTCGTAGCCACGGAGATTGGATTGAATAAACACCTTGAGGATGCTGACATTGAGGTGATAGAAACAGACCTCGAAGGCTGGGTTGCTCAATTAGCAGGAGAAGAACCTTCGCGTTCGGCAAGCCACGGAGCACAAGAAAATGTAGAACAGGTAGCTGAGTTACTTTCCAAGGCCATTGGTGAAAAATTGGAACCTGACCCTGAGCTTGTACTGCAGGCGTCACGTCGTTATTTGAGGCAGTCTATTATCAATGCAGATATGGGTATTTCTGGAGCCAATATTGCCATAGCTGAAAGTGGAACTTTGGTTATCATAGACAATGAAGGGAATAGCCGCCTGGTTGCCACCCTGCCCCTCATACATGTGGCGTTGATTGGCTGTGAAAAGCTGGTTTCCAGCTTGAACGATGGTGCTACAATCCTCAAGCTAATTATTGGAAATGCCGCGGGAAAGAAGATGCCAACCTACATCACTTACATTAGCGGCAGAAGCACTACCGCCGACATACCCGGAGCACCACTCCTCCGTGCTCAAGGTCCCGAAGAAGTTCACATTGTGTTACTGGATAGCCACAAGGAAGCGAAGGAATTCAATGAGGAGACATATCGGTTACCATGATTTTTACTCAACTATCATTGGAAGCCCCTTTATCTGTCATTGCGAGCCCTGTTCTATTGTCATTGCGAGCGGAGCGTGGCAATCTCAGCGAGGTACCAGATTGCTTCGTCGTCCGTCAACTGACGGACTTCCTCGCAATGACGGAAGGGGGTCATTGGGAGCCCCTTTATCTGTCATTGCGAGCCCCTTCCTATTGTCATTGCGAGCGGAGCGTGGCAATCTCAGCGAGGTACCAGATTGCTGAGTTTGTTCCGAGCCGAAGCTCTGAGCGACGTGAAGAGCCAAGCGAGGAATCTCGCTTGGAGATTGCTTCGTCATCCCTCACTTCGTGTGGGATTCCTCGCAATGACGGAAGGGGATGCTATTACCAGTGTAACGAATTAATCTCGCTGGCGGAGAATACGAAATGACGACAAAGATGAGAAAGCGTGTGAATAAGGCACTGGCGGACAAGGATTTGCAGACGGCCCTTCCTACTTTTGTGCTGATCACAAAGCTAGCCCGCCAGATTGGGATGGATGGCATTGACTTTGCTAGTTTAAGAGACGAAGTTCGCCGCGTAAAAGAGAAATCCATCGCCAATCTTCCCCAACTTGTGAAGCGATTTAAGTCGGAAGCTACCAAAGCCGGTGCTGTGGTCTATGAAGCTAAAGATGCCAGGGATGCCAACAATTATATTTTGAAGCTAGCAAAGGAACGCAATGTAAAACGGATAGTCAAGTCAAAATCAATGGTCACCGAGGAGATTGAATTAAATAAAGATCTTAAGGATGCCAGCATTGAGGTAACCGAAACTGACCTCGGAGAGTATATCGTTCAGCTAGCCGGAGAAAAACCTTCTCATCTGGTGGGACCGGCGATACATAAGACTATAGAGCAAGTCGCTGAGCTTTTTTCCAAAGTAGCTGGCGAGGAGCTAGAGCCTGACCCTCAAAAGCTAGTCGAGGTAGCCCGCCGTGCATTGAGGCAAGCCTACCTTAATGCCGATATGGGTATTTCAGGAGCCAACATCGCCATAGCTGAAACCGGAACCGTGGTCATCGTTACTAATGAAGCAAACGGTTGTCTGGTCACCACCTTACCTCCGATACATGTAGCAGTAGTCGGTTATGAAAAGCTGGTTTTCAGCCTGGACGATGCCACCGCAATACTCAAATTGCTTAGCCGCAACACGACAGGGCAAAAACAGTCAGTCTATGTCTCTCACATCACTGGCCCCAGTGCTACCACTACCATGTCCCAAGAGCCGCTGTTCGGGATTCTGGGTCCCAGGGAAGTTCACATCGTCCTGGTGGATAATGGTCGCACGCAAATAAGAGAATCTGATGAGTTCAAAGAGGCGTTATACTGCATTAAATGTGGTGCTTGCCTTAATATCTGCCCTGTCTTTGGCTCAGTCGCCGGCCAGACCTATGGCTACATATATCAGGGGGGCATCGGTGCCATCCTGACCGCCTTCCTGCACGGCATCGATAAAGCTGCTGACCCGGCAAGCTTGTGTATGAACTGCATGGCTTGTACTGAGGTCTGCCCCGCCCATATTGACATACCACGCATGATATTGAGGCTCAGGAAAAACATCGTTGCCCAAAGTGGCCTATCGTGGACAGATAAAGTTGCCTATCATGGTATCTTGAGCCATCCGGGATGGTTGAACACAACGATAAAAGTTGGCTCATACCTGCAAGCGCCTTTCGTCGGCAAGAATTCTATGATAAGACGGCTTCCCTATCCACTCAACTCGCTAACCAGAACAATCAGCCTTCCAGCAGCATCACATCGTCCGTTACGCCACAGGATGAAAAATCTCTCATCACCTGGAGCAACAACTCAGCCCACGGTAGCTTTCTACGCTGGGTGTGTTGCTAACTACGCCTATCCTGAAATTGGCGAGGATGTCATGAAGTACCTCCAGCAATGCGACGCTGCGCCATATTATCCCCGGAAGCAAACATGTTGTGGTGCCCCGGCATTGGTTACTGGCGACGAGGAAACATGCATCAAGCTGGCCAAAATAAACATCGCTACCATTGAAGAAATGAATCCTGATTATGTTGTTACCGTATGCCCTGGCTGCGCCGTAATGCTACAACAGGAATATCCGCGACTGCTTGCTAATGACCCTGAGTGGAGCCATCGAGCCGAAGCAATGTCCACCAAAATTCGAGACTTTTCACAGCTGGTTCTTCAATTAACTTCTACGGCAGAGAAAATGCCTTCTCAAAACCTCAAGGTTACCTACCATGACCCCTGCTATCTAAAACGAGGGCTTGGCATATATCACGAGCCGAGACAACTGCTCAACAGGGAAGGCTTTGAAATAGTAGAGATGAATGACGCTGATGCTTGCTGTGGGTTTGCTGGCACTTTTGTCCTTGAATATCCCGAACTATCAGGCTCAATCTTGAACAGAAAGCTGAACAATATAGAAGCCACTGGCGCTGATATAGTAGTTACTAACTGCACCCCTTGTGTTCTTCAGCTCAGAGGTGGCCTGGACAAGCGTAACAGCAATATCAAAGTAATGCATAGCGCTGAGCTGCTGGCAAAATATAGCAAATCACGCCGTATCATTACTTGACATCAGTATAGAGACGTTATCTTGCTTTAACCTCCACAGCCTTCACGCCCCAACCTGAAGCAGTGCAGGTAAGATAGCGATTTTCAAGCTCACAATGGACGGAAGCCCCTTCTATTATGTCGAATTTTGACCCGTTAAACATGATATCCACTGGAACGTAGAGCAAGGTGGGGACAGTAAGCTCTGGCTGGTTCTGCCACTCAAGGTATATCCTTTTATCGCTGACCTCAAGCTTCTTTGGTATTCCAGCAATACGCTGAGCATATGCCCTGACTTTAAAATTTCGCCGTATATTACCCCTGTCAGCAATGATTGAGTAGTTCTCTCTGTTCCAGCCATCGAACTCCGTGGAGTTCCAGCCAGGGCAGTAGTTCCACTGGCTTCCTCCATAGAGACAATCATCGAGCCTTTGATAAATGTCAGCGATGTACTCCGAGACTCTAGTTTTTTCAGGATACATTCCAAATTCTCCCAGGAGCAACGGAACTCCCCCCAGCTCTTCCACCTTGGAATTAAAATCAGCGAAAGACTTATCAGCCTCAGAGCTTGAAAAGATATCGGAAATGAGCAGAGATGCGCTGTAAAAGTGAGGAGCGTAGGCGTAATTGCCACGGGAAAGTGGCGGGAGTCGCGAGTAGATAGCGCCAAAACTGGTTAGAATGCTTGGCTCAACGAACAGGATACCATCAGGATCCAACCCTCGAATAGCTGCTCCGGCATCCTCATAAAGGGGGGCGATCTGGGAGACCTCATCGCCGATGGGCTCATTCATCAGGTCATAGCCAATCACTGCTGGATGGTCTCCAAAACGCCGTGCTATGTAAGCCCACATGGCGATGTAGTGGTCGCGAACACCATTTACATTTGCATAGAATGAATCAAACGCTTGCAGCACACTTTTATCATTCAGACCGTTAACCCAGTCAATGCACCTTTCATCGTTAACCGGTTCATGTTGAGGAATAGAAGGGTCAATAGCCCAGGATGGAGCACCATCTCCACATCCACCATTAAGATAACGAGAGAACATGTCTTGATGCATATCAAGGATGACGTATATCCCACGTTCTCCTGCAACGCTGACCAGCGTCTCTATAGCATCAATATAGTCTTCATCGTATTTTCCCGGTTCAGGCTCAATAGCCTCCCATATCAGCACCAGGCGAATTACGTTCATCCCCCATTCTCTAACGAGATTAAGACGGGTTGTATCGCTGAACGGCACAAAGGGAGGTATTTTGCTATTGCCGGCAACGTTCACGCCGCGCAAGATAACCACCCGCCCCTCCTCATCCTTAAACCATCGTCCATCTGCATGGAGTGGATTTTTGCTCATTTCTCACCCCCCTGTCAAAAAATGTAGTTGCCCAATTTATTGAGCGATTGTACCTGATGAATCAGGCAACTACAAAATTTTTATACTAGCTAAGTATAATGCCGCCGCCAACTCACGGAAAGTCAAAGGGCAAAAGCAGTCAGTAATCAGCAGTCAGCACTCAGCTAATGGCTGAAGGCTGAAAGCTCAAAACAAGTCAAAAGGCAAAAATCAAAAAGCAAAATGACAGAGCAAAGTTTAGAAATGTAGTGCGAGGCTTTAGCCTCGTGCGCACGACCCTGAAGGGTCGCACTACAAAAGGAGAGCATGCCTCGCAATAACGTAAGGGCAACGGGATTGCGGAGCTTGTTCCGAATGAAATGAGGAATCTGTTGCTCCGAGTTTGCTTCGGCTACGCCTCGCAACCGCTGCCGCTCCTCGCAATGACAGAAGAAGTGTCATTGCTCGCCCTCTCTACCTGTCATTGCGAGCGAAGCGCGGCAATCTCAAAACAAGTCAAAAGTTAAAAATCAAAATGCAAAATGACAGAGCAAAAATGGAAAAACAGTCAGTAATCAGCAGTCATCGCTCAGCTGATATGTGAAGGCTGATAGCTGATAGCTGATAGCTGATAGCTTCTGAATTGTCATTTTGATTTTTTATCTTTGATTTTTGATTTTGTTCGGGGTTTCTTTTTTCATTGACATTAACCATGTCTAGCTATATAATCGGGCCGATACCGTAACTGGGTCTTTAAAAATCTAAAGGAGGTACTTTCAGTGGAAGAAGCAGTAGTGGTTGATTATCTAAGGTCACCATTTTCAAGGTCGCGACCAAGGGAGCCAGAAAGGGATGTGTTCAATAGCTTGAGGATGGACGATGTTGCCGCGATGTTGATAAAAAAACTTATTGAAAGAACCCGAATTAAGCCAGAGGAAATCAACGACGTGCTAACCGGAACTGCCTTCCCCTTCGGCGAACAGTGGCTCTATGGAGGAAGGAACATTGTATTTCTGGCAGGATTGCCATTCAACGTTCCGGCTCAGCAAATCGACAGGCAGTGCGCCTCGGCGATGTCCACCATACATCAAGGTGCCATGGAGATAATGCTTGGATATTCAGACATCGTCATTGCCGGTGGGATTGAACACATGACACACAATCCCATGCCGGGGCCTGGGATTGACCCCAGCAAAATAAGAGTGGAGCCAAATCCAAAATTGTTTTCAGAACCAGAGTATGCCAAATACGAGATAATGACGACATATAATATGGGGCTTACCGCGGAAAAGTTGTTCGAGCAGACGGACTTCACCAGGGAGGATATGGACAAATGGGCGCTTAGAAGTCATCAAAAGGCAGCCAAGGCACTGGAAGAGGGATTTTTTAAAGGGGAAATAATGCCCGTCGAGGTGACAATGCCAGACGGCACAAAGCAGGTCATTGACCACGATGTGAGCATCAGGGCCAACACAACTATGGAAGCTCTTGCCCAATTGCAGCCGTCTTTTAAACCAGACGGGAGCATAACCCCGGGGAATTCCTCTCCATTAAACGCCGCCGCAACCATGATGATATTGATGTCAAGCAAAAAGGCAAAGGCATCTGGGCTTAAACCTCTAGCTAAAATTATCTCCATGGGATGGGCTGGCGTTGACCCGAGTGTCATGGGATTGGGCCCAATTCCAGCAAGCAGAATGGCTCTGAAGCATGCCGGGATGGAGGTCAAGGATATTGATTTCTGGGAAATCAACGAGGCGTTTGCCATCGTAACAATCAACGCCATAAAAGAGTTAGGAATAGACCCTGACAAAGTGAATGTAAAGGGTGGAGCTGTTGCAATTGGTCATCCACTTGGTGCTACCGGAACAAGGCTTGTAGGAACATTGGCCAGGATACTGGGTGTGGAAGGAGGGAGATTTGGTCTTGCCACGCCTTGTGTTGGTGGCGGACAGGGTGCTGCAACCATAATTGAAAGGATATAATAGCTTGAAATCTGACATCCAGAAAGGGGGTTATCGGGAAGGTTGTGTTTTGCCATGATGAACAAGAAACTATGAAGGAGGGATAGGATGGCTTATGAAACTGTAATTGCGGAGAAGGAAGGCAACATCGGGATAATCACTTTGAATCGACCGCCAGCTAATTCGGTAAATTGGGCACTGCTCGTGGACGTCGAAAAAGCACTGGACCAATTCGAGGAAGATAAGGAAGTACGGGCATTGATTATCACCGGTGCTGGCGAGAAGGGATTCTCAGCCGGTTTTGATGTCACTGAGGCAGCAAGGGCAAAAGAGATTGGAAACAAGGGGCGAGCGCTATGGACTCGAATTGAAAGATATCCCAAGCCTGTGGTCGCCGCGCTCAATGGCTATGCCTTGGGCGGCGGCTGCGAGCTAGCGATGGCCTGCCATTTCAGAGTTATGGTTAATACTGAGAAGGCTAAGATCGGCTGCCCTGAAGTCAACCTCGGCATCATTCCTGGCTGGGGCGGCACACAGAGAATGCCCAGATTAATCGGAAAAACAAGGGCACTGGATATGCTCGTCTTCGGAAAGAGAATACTTGCTCCTGAAGCGCTGGATATAGGGCTTATTACCAAAGTCTCCCAACCGGGGGAACTAATGAATGATGCTAAGGAGCTTGCCCACAGATTGGCAAAGCAGGCGCCGCTTGCCGTTAAGGCTATTCTCGAATCAGTCACCAAAGGACTCGAAACATCTATTGATGAAGGACTGAAGGTCGAAGGGAAAAACCTCGACATGGTGTCAAGCTCAAAGGATGCCACAGAGGGGATAACAGCATTTCTGGAGAAGAGAGAGGCCCAATTTAAGGGGGAATAAACAGAATAAATTAAGAAGGAGGTCAGAATGAAGGTCGAAGAAATTAAAAAGATAGCGGTAATGGGTGCCGGAGATATGGGGCATGGGATCGCCCAGGTCGCACTGATGAAGGGCTACAAGGTAGCTCTGAGAGATATCGAGCAGAGGTTTGTTGACAAAGGTGTCCAGGGGATTAAGAACAGCCTGGAGCAATTTTTTGTCGCCAAGGGAAAGATAACCGCAGAACAAAGGGACGAGATGCTAAACAGGCTCTCAACAACTGTTAGCATAGAGGAGGCGGTTAAAGATGCTGACCTTGTAATTGAAGCAGTTCCCGAGGTTATGGATATTAAAAAATCAGTTTACAAGGAGCTGGATAAGTTTGCACCAGCAGATGCCGTTCTTGCATCAAACACCTCGAATATGAGCATCACCGAGATAGCAAAAGCGACGAACAGGCCTGAAAAGGTTGTCGGGATGCATTTCTTTAACCCTGCCGTCAGGATGAAGCTCGTTGAGGTGACAAAGGGAGAAAAGACAAGCGAGGATACCATGCAGGTCACCTATGACTTGGCGAAGAACATGGGCAAAGCTCCGGTCAGAGTTGAGAAAGACTCGCCTTCATTCATTTATAACAGAGTAAATGCCCCTGTCATGCTCTTGCTTGAGCTAATACTGGAGAAAAAACTTGTATCCCCGGAGGAGTTCGATGGCGCCTTCAAAGCAATGATGCCTATGGCTCCTTATGAGCTGCTGGATTTCGTAGGAATTGACATCGCTTATCACTCACTCAAGTACCTCCACGATGGGCTTTCTCCGGATTATAGAGGAACAGCACTTGAACAGAAGGTCAACGCAGGTGAACTTGGGAAAAAGACCGGAAAGGGCTTCTATGATTGGTCGGCAGGTAGACCCACAATAGATACTTCAAAGGCTACTAAAGAGTTCGGTTTGAACGACCTCATTGCCTTACAGGTAAATGAAGCAACGAAACTGCTTGACGAGGGAGTGGCAAAGAGCGCCTCCGATATTGATAACGCAATAGTCAATGGAGGAGGTGGCTTCGGACCCTTCCAGCTTGCAAAGGGCATAGGATATCCTGAATTGGTCAAGAGATGTGAAGCTCTTGCCCAGAGATTTAACGTAGGAGTGTTTAAACCCACCGACACGATGAAGGAAGGGAAAATCGAGGTCTGATCACCAAGCCCATTTCCATACTCTGCCTCGCAATGACGTAAGGCGGTCATTGCGAGGCTTTTTTTTGTCATTGCTCGCCCCCCTACCTGTCATTGCTAACCCCTTTTTTGTCATTGCGAGCGAAGCGTGGCAATCTCACGGAAAGTCAAAATTCAAAAATCACAAAGCAATCAGCAGTCAGCGCTCAGCTAATGCCTGATAACTGAAAGCTGATAGCTGATAGCTACCAACAACAATAGGCTTCAGTCATACGGGACTAAAATACCGTTCAAAACAGTACCAACTGGGGATTTGCACAGTAACGAGGACACCTTACACTGTGCATAGAAAAATATAGCTAATTAGTGAGGTAAACAGCAAAAGGAGACACATGGAAAGGAAGAGAACGATAGCCACATTGCCGCGGGAAGAACTGCGGCGCTTGTTCTACCTTGAGCAAAAGAGAAGACTGTCAAGGAGAGAATCGCTTGAATTGTTCAAATTACAGGAACTCTATCAAGAGGCTGTGGAGGGAGGTAACACTACACGGCCAGGAGACGATGGAGGGGGTTTAGAGGACCACGAATAGTCCAAAGCGGAGGGATTGGAAAATAGGATGAAGGAGAAAAGGGAAGGGATAGACAAACCGCGGCATGACCCGATTGATATTACCCACTTCACGGAGAAGGTGTCGGCGAAGATACATGGCTTGCCGGACGAGGCTGAGACTTACAGAACCCTGAGGGAGGAGTTTGCAAAGTCGAAACGCTACAGGGTGAGCATCCTGCTGTTGGCGGATGATGGAGCGAAGTTCAGGCTCATGGAAGCAGGATTTCCTGCCGGGGAGCTTGAGGCCGCGCAGAGGACGGCTGGAGTCCGGGCCAAAAGGTACAGGATCGACCTGAACAGGTCAAGCATGTTCAGTCAGGTCGCCAGAGAGGGGAAAACAGTCGAGGTTAAGGTTAGTGACATAATTGCCGAATTGTTTCCACAGCGGCTAGCTGACTCGATATCAAACAGCCTGGGCGCCGAGAACAGGGCGTGCATCCTGACGCCGTTGAGGCGGCATGGAAACATCACCGGGGCCTTCGGCATCTCCTCCACCGAATTGGCCGAACATTTCATCCCATCGGTGGTGAACCTCGCCCAGCACGTTTCAAATGCCTTAGAACTGGCTGATGAATACAGTGAGCGCAAGCGGCCGAGGAAAGATTACCAGAAGCTCACAAGGAGTTAGAAATGCGCGTTAATGAGCGAACTGCAGAAACTACAATAAAAAAACAGGAACTGACTGCTGAGGTCACCAGGCGTAAGAAGGCGGAGGCAGCAGTGCGGGAAACTGACCAGAAGTATAGAACCCTATTTGATTCAAATCCACATGGTATTGCCATTACCACGCTGGATGGTGAGATCGTTGATGTCGATCAAGATTATCAGGATATGGTTGGTTACACGCTAAAAGAACTTGAAGGCACTAATTTCCGGGAGCTGACCCCAAAGAAATGGCACAAGCATGAAGCACAGGCGATGAAGGATTTCATGTCTGAAGGGTACGGGACTTTTGAAAAGGAATACATTAGAAAGGATGGAACGATATTCCCTGTATCACTGAGTGCGTGGTTAATAAGGGACGGGCAGGGAAATCCTGCAGGAATAGGCGCTTTCCTCGAAGACATTACCGAACGCAAGCAGGCGGAGGAAGCACTGCGGCGGAGCGAAGAAAACTTTCGGGCTCTGCTACAAAACTCGTCAGACATTATTCAGGTCGTTGATTCACAAGGTATTATTCGTTATGTAAGCCCGTCAGTTCAGCAAATACTGGGATATCGGCCTGAAGAATTAGTCGGCAGGCCCAGCATTGATGTGGTTCATCCCGACGACCTTCAAGAAGTTGCCAGAGGTTTCGAAGAGGCATTTCAAAAGCCCAATGTGCCGATAATCGTGGAGTGTCGATGTAAACACAAAGACGGCACATGGCGAGTGATCGAGGGCACTGGCGTCAACCGACTCGACAATCCCGCTCTCAACGGGTTTGTCTCCAATATGCGCGACATCACCGAGTGGAAGCGGGTGGAAAAGACACTTGAAGAATCTGAAGAAAAGTATAGAACGCAATTCGAACAGGTGTTGGATGCTATCTTCATAGCCGACGCCGAAACCGGCATATTAGTTGACTGCAACCAGGCAGCATGTAAATTGGTGGGCAGAAAGAAATCAGAGTTTCTTGGACAACATCAGCGGATTCTCCATCCTCGGCAAAAAACGAATGGAGACGTTACCAGGACGTTCAAACAGCATCTCGGAGAAAAGGAAGGGAAGGTTGTGGAAACGCAGGTCATCACCAAGAAGGGAGAGATTAAAGAGGTTGCAATCAAAGCCAATGTCATTGAACTCAGGGGCAAAAAGTTACTTCAAGGAATATTCCGTGATGTCACCGAACGCAAACAGTGGGAGGACATGTTACGAAAATTGGAGGAAGATTGGCGCCATTCGTTCAACTCCTTGGAAGACGTCATGCTGATAATTGACAAGGACTACAACATAGAAAACATAAACGCTAAAGGGTTGGCTCTTCTTAACAAGAGCAGAGAGGAAGTCATCGGGAGAAAGTGCTACAAAGTCATCAGCGGTGCAGATAATCTCCCCGAATATTGTCCTTGCAGGCAATCATTAAAAACCAAAAAGGCAGCATCAATCGACCGGTATGAAAAGAGATTCGACAGGTACTTTTCTATAAGAACCTCCCCGGTATTTGATGAAAATGGGGAGATAACAAAATTCGTCGACCTCAGGCATGACATCACCAACCGCAAGCGGTCGGAAGAGGCATTACAAGAAGCCAAAACACGCTTTGAGACTCTGTTTGAAACCGCAAACGAACTAATCATAACAACAGACGTAGAAGGATGGATATTGCGGCTTAACAAAGAGGTGGAAAAGCTTTCCGGTCATTCAAAAAAGGAATTGATAGGAAAGAGCATATTGGAGATCGCCTATCCAGAAGATAGAGACAAATATGTCCAGTTCTGGCAAGACATCCTCAACGGGCTTAGTCCTCACTATGAACTGAGGACTATTTCAAAGACAGGTAATGTCAGCAACTTACTGGCAAGTGGCAATGCAATTAAAAAAGACGGAAACATCGTTGAAATACAATACAATGCCAAGGACATTACCGAGGAAAAGCAGGCGGAGGAGAGGCTGCGGGAGAGTGAGAAGAAATACCGAACCATCCTGGAAAACATGACGGAAGGCTATTATGAGATTGACCTTGCCGGCAACCTTGCCTTCTTCAACGATTCGTCGTGCCAAATCCTGGGATACACCAGAGATGAAATGATGGGTATGAACAACAGGAAGTACATGGACGAAGAGAATGCCAGGAAGGTCTATCGAATATTCAATGAAGTATACCGCACCGGTAAACCTTGCCCAAGAGCTGATTGGGAGTCCATAAGAAAGGATGGCACGAAGCTATCCATTTCATCCTCGGTATCACTGATAACGGATTCACAAGGCAAGCCGATAGGGTTTCGAGGTCTTCTCAGTGACATCACCGAGCAGAAGAAGGCGGAGGAGACGCTGCGGCGAAGTGAGGGAAAATACCGAACCATCCTCGAAAGCGTCATAGAGGGCTATTATGAAGTTGACCTTGCCGGCAACTTTACCTTCGTCAATGATTCGATATGCCATAACATCGGGTATTCCAGAGATGAGATGATGGGTATGAACAACAGGGACTACATGGATGAACAGACTGCCAGGAAGGTGTTGGAAAGATATGCCGAAGTATACACCACCGGGCAGCCTGCCAGAGGATTTGATTTTGAAATCATAAGAAAGGACGGTACGAAGCTATTCATTTCAGTTTCCATATCCCTGATGACGGATTCAAAGGGTGAGCCCACAGGTTTTCGAGGTGTTGTCCGGGACATCACCGAGGAAAAACAGGCGGAGGAGGATCTGCGGAAAAGTGAAGAGCGATACCGAAGTCTATTTGAGACCGCTACAGACGGAATATTCACGATGGACTTAAAAACTAGATTTACTTCAGGCAACAAGAAGGCTGAAGAAATGTGCGGTTACAGCAGGGATGAGCTGCTTGGGGAGTATGCCACTCTCATCCTTCCTGAAGAAGAGATCCCGCGCATGGCGGACGTCTTCAAAAAGGTGCTCAGGGGAGAAACAGATACCTATGAGACCAGGATTATCACCAAGAACGGTGACCTTCTTCCGGTAGAGGTCACCTCATCCCCTGTAGAAATAGATGGGGAAATCATAGGCACACTGGGCATGGCGAGGGACATCACTGAGCGCAAAAAGGCGGAAGAGGAGCTGCGGCGGAATGAGGAGAAGTATCGTGAGTTGACAGAGGAGATAAACGATGCCATCTACACCGTTGACCAGGATGGAAATGTAACCTATGTCAGCCCGGTGATAGAGTGGTTGATCGGATACAGTCCCTCAGAAATCATGGGACGCTCTTTTGCTGAGTTGTTGCATGAGGAAGATTTGCCACGTGCCATAGAGGGTTTTGAGCGTACGTTGTCCGGCCACAGCACGGAAGGTGAGTATCGGTTTCATACCAAGTCTGGCGAAATCCGCTGGATGGGCATTTCCAACCGACCAACCTTTGACGGAGATAGCGTAGTCGGGGCACGCGGAACGATGACCGACATCACCGAGCGCAAACTGGCGGAGCAGGAATCAGAAGAAGCCAGAACGCGCTTTGAGGACCTGTTTGAAAGCGCAAATGAACTGATCATAACAACAGACACAGAAGGATGGATATTGCACGTTAACAAAGAGGTGGAAAGGTTTTCCAGTTATTCAAAAAAGGAATTGATAGGACAAAGCATATTGAAGATCGCTTATCCAGAAGACACCCCCAAATATATCCAGTTCTGGAAAGACATCCTCGACGGGCTTACTCCCCGCTATCACCTGAGGGGTTTTTCAAAGACAGGTGATATCAGCCACTTATTGGCAAGTGCCAGTGTAGTTAAGAAAGACGGAAACATCGTCGAGATACAATACAATGCCAAGGACATTACCGAGGAAAAGCAGGCAGAGGAGAACTTGCGGGAAAGTGAGAGGAAATACCGAACGATCCTGGAAAACATGACGGACGGTTACTTTGAGGTTGACATTGCCGGCAACTTTACCTTCTTCAACGATTCATATTGCGAAATCCTGGGATACACCAAGGATGAGATGATGGGTATGAACAACAGGAAGTACATGGATAAAGAGAATGCCAGGAAGGTGTATCGAACATTCAACAAGGTATACACCACCGGCAAGCCTGCCAGAGGATTTGATGGGGAGGTCATAAGAAAGGACGGCACGAAGAGATTCACTGAAGCTTCCATTTCTCTGGTAAGAAATGCACAAGGTGAGCCAGTAGGGTTCCGAGGTGTTGTCCGGGACACCACCGAGCGCAAGCAGATGGAGGCAGAGAGAGACGACATGGAGCAAAGGGCTCAGTTAGCCAGCCGTTTGAGCGTTGTTGGCGAGATGGCATCAGGCATCGTCCACGAGATAAATAATCCCCTCACCAGTGTTATCGGCTTTGCTGAGATGCTAACGCATAAGGACCTCCCCGAAGACGCCAGGGAATATGCAACGATTATCAATAATGAGGGGAAACGGGTAGCCAGTATTGCCGGCAGGCTACTCAATTTTGCCCGCCACCAGAAGCCAGAGACAGTATATACTGATATTAACGAACTGATAAAAAACACCTTCGCCCTGCAGACCTATGAAATGACGACCGGTAACATAAAGGTTACTACCGACTTCGACCCTCACCTGCCACAAACCATGGCAGACCCCGGTCAACTCCAGCAGGTGTTCCTTAATATAATGCTGAACGCCAGGACGGCGATGAGAGCAGCCCATGGCGGAGGTAGATTCTCGGTCAAAACAGAGGCGTTAGATGACACCATTCGGATATCCCTTGAGGATGATGGCCCGGGGATACCGCACAAAAATCTGAAGAGGATATTTAACCCCTTCTTTACTACCAGAAAGGCGGGCGAAGGAACGGGGCTTGGCCTGAGCATTTGTCAAGGGATTATTAACAGCCATAATGGCAAGATATATGCCGAGAGCACACTGGGAAAGGGAGCCACCTTCATCATAGAATTGCCTGTGGTCGCTCGGCAAAAAAACAAAGCCGGAACGGCCGGGGCTAACGGCAATAACGTTTGGCGGTAGATGCGCACGATGAGTAGCTAACAAACATGGAAAGGCAAAGTGGGAAGGAGGCGGCAAAATAAAAGTAGCAGATAAGGCGAAAGAGCAGCTTGCTGAAGAAATAGAACGGCTGCGCCACGAAGTAACTGCGCTGAGGCAAGAGAAAACCGCGCGCAAACAGGCGGAGGAAAGGGCGCAGCATCTCAACCTTGTGCTGCGTGCCATTCGTGATGTCAACCAACTCATAGCTCGGGAGAAAGACCGCAGCCGATTGCTAAAGGGCATCTGCGATAGCCTTACTGAGTCTCATTGTTACTACAATGCCTGGGTGGCTCTGTTGGATGAGTATGGCCGGCTTATAGCACATGCTGAGTCTGGTTTAGGCGCTGATTTCCTTCCTGTGAAGGAACGTCTGGTGCGAGGAGAGCTGACGCACTGTGCGCAGAAGGCATTAAAACAGTCAGGACCTGTCATAACCGAGAACCCACCGCTGACCTGCAGCGATTGCCCTTTATCTGATAAGTACAGTGGCAGGGGAGGAATGACCATAAGATTGCAACACAACGGGAAGAGCTATGGCATACTATCTACCTCTGCTCCGGCCGACTTGGTGGAAGAGGAAGAAGAGTGTTTGTTCTTCCAGGAGGCTGCCGGCGACATCGCCTCTGCCTTGCACAATCTAGAATTGGAGGAGAGGCACGCGCAGTTGGAGCACGACGTCAAGGAGCGAGTCAAAGAGCTAGAGTGTCTCTACGGCATCGCCGCGATTGCTGAAAAGCCAGATATTACCCTGGATGAACTATATCAGGAGATGGCAAACCTGCTGCCATCAAGCTGGCAGTATCCAGAGATTTGCTGCGCCAGAATTACTACTGAGGACAAGAAGTTCAGGACAGCAAACTACCGCGATGCAAAGTGGAAGCTATGTTCAGATATCAAAATAGGCGGAGTCAAGGCAGGTGCTGTGGAGGTCAATTACCTGAAAAAGAGACCAAAGCTTGACGAGGGGCCATTTTCAAGAGATGAGCGGCGGTTGATTGATGCTGTTGCCACGCAAATGGGAAGAATCACCGAGCGCAAAAAGGCAGAGGAGGCGCTGCGGCAAAGTGAGCAAAAATACCGAACCATCCTCGAAAGCGCCGTAGAGGGTTATTATGAAACTGACATTGTCGGCAACTTTACCCTCGTTAATGATTCGATATGCCATAACATGAGATATTCCAGAGATGAACTGATAGGTATGAACAACAGGGACTACATGGATAAACAGACTGCCAAGAAGGTGTTGGAAAGATATGTCGAAGTATACACCACCGGGCAGCCTGCCAGAGGATTTGAGTTTGAAGTCACAAGAAAGGATAGTACGAAGATGTGGGTTTCATCTTCCGTATCACTGATAAGGGATTTAAAGGGTGAGCCAACAGGTTTTCGAGGTCTTGTCCGGGACATCACCGAGGAAAAACAGACAGAAGAGATGCTGCGGCAGAGCGAGAAGAAATACCGAACCATCCTGGAAAACATCACAGATGGCTACTATGAGGTTGACCTTGCCGGCAACTATACCTTCTTCAATGATTCCATGTGCGAAATCGTGGGATGCACCAAAGATGAGATGATAGGTATGAACAACAGGAAGTATATGGACAAAGAGAATGCCAGGAAGGTGTTTCAAACATTCAACAAGGTATACACCACCAGGAAGCCCAGCAGAGGATTTGATTGGGAGCTGATAAGAAAGGATGGCACCAAGAGAATCGTGGAGGCTTCCGTCTCCCTGATAAGAAATTCACAAGGTGAGCCAGCAGGGTTTCGAGGTGTTGTCCGGGACATCACCGAGCGAACGCAGATGGAAAAAGAGAAAGAGGAGATGGAGCGGAAGGCTCAGCTAGCCACCCGTTTGAGCGTCATGGGCGAGATGGCATCAGGTATCATCCACGAGATAAATAATCCCCTCACCAGTGTTATCGGCTTTGCTGAGATGCTAACGCATAAGGACCTCCCCGAAGACGCCAGGGAATATGCAACGATCATCAATAATGAAGGGAAACGGGTAGCCAGTATTGCCGGCAGGCTGCTTAATTTTGCCCGCCGCCAGAAGCCAGAGATAGTATACACTGATATTAACAAGCTGATAGAAGACACCCTCGAACTGCAAACCTATGAAATGACCACCGGTAACATAAAGGTTACTGCCAAGCTCGCCCCTCACTTGCCACGAACCATGGCAGACCCCGGTCAACTCCAGCAGGTGTTCCTTAATATAACGCTAAACGCCAGGGCGGAGATGAGAACAGCACATGGCGGAGGCAAACTCTCAGTCAAAACAGAGGCGATAGACAGTACCATTCGGATATCTATTAAAGATGATGGCCCGGGGATACCGAAGGAAAATCTGAAGACGATATTTAACCCCTTCTTTACTACCAGAAAGAAAGGCGAAGGAACGGGGCTTGGCTTGAGCATTTGTCGAGGGATTATTAGCAGCCATAAGGGCATGATATATGTTGAGAGCGCGCTGGGAAAGGGAGCCACCTTCATCATAGAATTGCCTGTGGTCGCTCGGCAAAGAAAAACAACTCAAGCTGGGGCAACTATTGATAAACCTCGCAGACCAGCCAGGGTAAGAACATAGCGGTAATAGATGGTGAGCCGCCAGGGACTCGAACCCTGAACCTGCTGATTAAGAGTCAGCTGCTCTTCCAGTTGAGCTAGCGGCCCACCAGAAATTTATGTTACCACCACGAAGATAGCAAAGACAAGGAGCGGTAGTCGTTGGCAGGATTAGTGCCGCGTGCTTCCCTGGCTTGTCATTGCGAGGAGCATAAGCGACGAAGCAATCCCCAACTCAAATCCTAAACTCAAAGCACTAAATCCTAAACAAATTCTAATATCCAAATTCGAAACTCAAAACTCTTTTGGGCATTTGATATTGTTTAGTATTTCGGATTTAGGATTTTGACTCTCTCTTGCTCTGTCATTTTGCATTTTGATTTTTGAATTTTGATTTTCCTGAGATTGCCGCGCCTTCGGCTCGCAATGACAGGGGAAAAGGGCTCGCAATGACAATGGAAAAAGGCCAGTAATGACGATAGAAAAGGGGGCAGTGACAATAAGAACAGATGCAATGACACACCCCTTCCGTCATTGCGAGGAGTGATAGCGACGAAGCAATCTCGAAGCGAGATTCCCCACTTTACGATCGGAACAAGCTCCATAATCTGGCGCCCCCCTTCATTATTACACCCAAATAGGTTAAAATAGTAGTTTCGTTAAAGATTTTATATGGCTGAGGCGAATGATAATGGAAATTAAGGCTGTAGTCGGTGATATAACCGAGATACAGGCCGATGCATTGGTGGTGAATCTTTTCGAGGATGTGAAACGGCCTGATGGAGCCACCGCCGCTGTCGATAAAGCTCTAGGCGGAGCTGTAAGCCAGCTTATTGACCAGGCAGCGATTAAGGGCAAACTTGGAGAAGTTACCATCATTCACACGCTGGGCAAGTTGCCCGCCAGAATAGTGGCTACGGCAGGACTGGGCAAGAAAGAAGATTTCAACCTGGACAAAGTACGTAGAGTAGCCGGTGATTTTTCCCGCTCATTACGCAAATTAAATTGCCACAGGGTGGCTACAGTACTCCACGGGGCGGGCAGCATTGAACCAGAGGATTCCGCAGAAGGGATTACCGAGGGCAGCCTTCTCGGCCTTTACAATTTCACCAGGTATAAGAAGCCTGAATATGAAGAGATAGCAGAAATGTTAATAATAGGCGACAACTCTCAGCTGACCGCTGTCAGCCATGGCATTGAAAGTGGCACGATAATGGCAGAAGCCACTGTAATTGCCCGCGACATGGTTAACGAACCAGCTAATCAGATGACCCCCACTCGAATGGCCGAAATAGCTGAAGAGATAGCCAACAAGTATGATTTGGAATTCAAAGTTTTCGATTCCAGGGATATGGAAACGATGGGCATGGGAGCACTTCTGGGAGTGGCAAGTGGAAGCAGCCAGCCGCCAAAGTTGATAACTCTTGGCTACAAAGGTAATCCAGATTCCCGGAACACTGCTGGCTTTTTGGGCAAAGGAGTAACGTTTGATTCTGGAGGAATTTCCATTAAACCTTCAGAGGGTATGGGCGAGATGAAAGATGACATGGCCGGCGGCGCAGCAGTTATGGCAGCATTAGCTGCCATTGCTCGCTTAAAATGCAAAATCAACATCACCGTTATAATTCCCGCAGTGGAGAACTTGCCTAGCGGCAATGCCCTGAAGCCTGGAGACATATTGAAGGCAATGAACGGCAAGACTATAGAAATAATAAGCACCGATGCCGAGGGAAGGCTTATCTTGGCTGACGCACTGAGCTATGCCGTAAAACAGAGCCTGTCTCCACTGGTAGACCTGGCTACTTTAACCGGTGCCTGTCGAGTTGCCCTGGGCACTGGCTATAGTGGGCTCTTCAGCAATAACCAGCGATTAGCAAATGAAATTGCCAATGCTGCGAACAAAACCGGAGAAAAGGTGTGGCAAATGCCATTGCCCGAGGAATACAAGCAACAGAACAAAAGCCTGATCGCCGATATTAAAAACACCGGGAATAGATACGGCGGGGCTATCACCGCTGCTCTTTTCCTGGCTGAGTTCATTGACGATGTTCCCTGGGCACACATTGATATAGCTGGCACTGCTTCCAGCAATAAAGAAAGCGGTTATACAGTGAAAGGAGCGACTGGAGTAGGTGTAAGGACACTGACTGAATTGGCTTTATCACTAGCCAAGCAAGGAGGGTTAGTATGAAGATAAAGTGGCTGGGTCATTCTTGTTTCTTGATTACCTCCGACAAGGGAACAAAGTTGATTACCGACCCTTATACAGTTGGCGCGGGCATTAATTACGCTCCCATCAAGGAAAAAAGCGACATCGTCATCGTAAGCCACGACCACGGTGACCATAACAATGTTTCTGCGGTGCAGGGACAACCACAGATAGTCAAGGGTAGCGGTGTTAAAAATGCCAGTGGTATCGAGTTTAGAGGCATCGCCGCCTACCATGACAAATCTCAGGGAAAGGAAAGAGGAGATAATACTGTATTTTGTTTTACCGTCGATGGCATCAGACTTTGCCATCTAGGAGACTTAGGGCATTTGTTGAGCCAGGAGCAAATAGCCTCAGTTGGCAACGTGGATATATTATTCATTCCCGTAGGTGGCTTTTTCACCATAGATGCTGCCGAGGCAAGCCAGGTGTGCACTCAATTGAGGCCTAAAGTGATAATCCCCATGCATTTCAAGACACCTGAATGTGCCTATCATATAAGCGATGTCAATAGTTTCCTCAAAGGCAAAGAAAGGGTCAGGAAGTGGGATAAAAGCGAGGTAGAATTTCAAGTCGGGAAGTTGCCTGTTGAGAGCGAAATTATCGTGTTACCACCAGCTTCATAATCAGGCCTTTGCCACTAGCAACATATTCCGCTGGAGTTGAGGACCAGTGATTTTTAAAGATTCCGAATTCATTTTCACACCGCCAAGAGAAATTTCTTGGGCAAGGCGCATTTTAATCAAACCCTGCGCCAGCTATCCCGCGCCATACCCGGCAACTACCAGCCCAAAAATGCTTAATACCATCATTGAAGGCATCAGCAAAGTGAGCGGCGCTGATATTATCATTGCTGATGCAACTCCAAGCGGTGAGTCAATCTATCCGATGTATAAAGCTTTAGGATACAACTTCCCTAATGTGCTATTGCTTGATACCAAAGATTCCATTTTCGTGGAGGTGGAAAATCCTCTAGCCAAATTCTTCGCCACGCCTACCTTCTGGATACCTAACGTGGTTTTACGCAGCGATTTATTGATCAGCGTGACACCGTTTAAGATTTCCAGAGATACGCCATGCTTCACCATGGCGAATTTGTTAAGCCTTCTCCCAGTGAGTAAGTACCAATCGGGCAGGAGAGGTGGCTGGGGAACATTATATGCATTAGGAATAGAAAGGGTACTTGCTGACCTTTACTTTACCATGCCCTTCGATTTAGGCATCATAGAAGCTCGTCAGAAGTTATTTTACTCCGATGACCCCGCAAAAGGGGAAACCGAGGAATACGGAAAGATTTTTATGGACGAGCCTTATGAAGTAGACCTTAAGGCTTCAAAGGCGGCACGCATTAAGTCCAGGTATCTGCAGTTAATCAAGGAAGGAAGAACTCAGCTCGAAGATTGAAGAAGTCTACCCGTTGAAATAAGCATTCATATCCGCAGCGGCTCGCTTGCCAGCACCCATAGCACTGATAACCGTAGCCGCGCCAGTGGCCATATCGCCTCCACACCACACCCTATCCTTACTTGTTTTTCCGGTATCCTCATCAGCTTTCACCGTGCCCCATCTGGTAACTTCAAGTCCCTCAGTCGTTGAAGGAACAATCGGATTAGGTCTGCTACCCAGGGCAACGATCACAGTATCAACAGGCACAGTAAACTCAGTTCCCGCCTTCCGAATCGGTCGCCGCCGCCCACTCTCATCCGGTTCACCCAACTCCATTTCATAGCACTCTACCGCCTTCACCTTGCCCTGTTCATCCCCGACAAAACAGTCAGGATTTGTCAGAAGGCTGAAAATGACTCCTTCCTCTTTAGCATTCTCCCTTTCTTCAGCTCTCGCTGGCATTTCCACTTCAGAACGGCGGTAAATGAGATGTACTTCTTCAGCTCCAAGCCTCAAGGCGCACCTCGAAGCATCCATAGCTACATTGCCACCGCCAATCACAGCCACGTTTCCTCCTGCTTTTATCGGTGTATCATACTCGGGAAAGAGGTAAGCCTTCATCAAATTCGTCCTGGTAAGAAATTCATTGGCTGAATAGATGTCACTCAAATTCTCACCGGAAATGTTCAGAAACATCGGCGCTCCAGCACCAGGAGCCAGGAAAACAGCATGGTAGCCATTTTGCAAAAGCTCGTCCACCGTTGCTATTTTACCAATCACATGGTCAAGCTTGATCTCGACGCCCAGAGATCGCACATAGTCAACCTCACCTTGAACAATATCCTTGGGCAACCTGAATTCAGGAATACCATACATCAACACGCCACCAGCTACATGGAACGCCTCAAAAATGGTTACTTCATATCCTAGTTTAGCCAGGTCAGCAGCACAAGTTAAACCTGCTGGACCCGAGCCAACCATTGCCACCTTCTTACCATTGGGGTTAATATGCTCCCTTTGCTTCTCGCTAATCTCAGGATGAGCCCGCTCCCAATCAGCCACATATCGCTCTAAGCGACCTATAGCAACAGGAGCGCCCTTCTTGTCCAAGGCACATTTCCCTTCGCATTGCGTTTCCTGGGGGCAAACCCTACCGCAAATGCCAGGAAGGCTGTTCTTGCTTTTGAGTATTCTCACTGCTTCAGGCATATCGTGGTCGCGTATTGCTTTTATGAATTCAGGGATATCTACATTAACAGGGCAGCCATCCTTGCAAAAGGGCTTGGGACATTGAAGGCAGCGGTTGGCTTCCTCCATAGCTTGCTCTTCAGTGTATCCCAGGGCTACTTCGTTAAAGTTCTTTCTCCTTGCCTCTGGCTCCTGCTTTGGCATAGGCACCCGATTCAGATTTACTTTTTTCTTTTCAGCCATAGCTTCTTTCCTCCACTTAGCTATGTTTAAAAATCCAATTCTTCATGCTTTGGAGTATTCTACAATCTTATGCCAGTTTTCACGCTCCCATAAATCTAATGACCTCGTCTCTTCATCGAGATAAGTTCGTTGCCGATTAATGAGAAGTTCCCAATCTACGTTGTGACCATCAAATTCGGGACCATCCACACAGGCAAATTTCGTTTCTCCACCTACAGAGACCCGGCAACAACCGCACATACCTGTTCCATCAACCATTATCGGGGTTAAGCTGACGATAGTCTTGACCCCAAACGGCTTTGAAGCCTTGGAACATTCCATCATCATAAAGGGACATCCGTGTGCGAAGATCCTATCAACTTTGTTTCCTGCTTTTAGGTATTCCTCAGTAAAATCGTTTGTCCACCATTTTCTCCCATAGCTGCCATCGCCTATAGTAATGTGCAATTCATCGCTCACTTCCTCTAATCTGTCTTGCCAAAAAAGGAAAGACTTACTTCTTGCCTCCATAACCGAAACTACTTTATTTCCCTTTTCTTTTAGAGCCCTAACTAAAGGTATCGTAGGTCCACAACCAAAACATCCACAGGCACAAAGGACATTGCCATAATGCTCGATTTCTGTAGGGTTACCAAGAGGACCCACTACGTTCATGATGTAATCCCCTTCTCTCAGGGAAGCAAGCTTCCTTGTGCTTGTCCCTAAAACGTAAAAGGCTATATCAATTATCCCTTTACCTCTATCCCAATCGGCTAACGACATCGGGAACCTCTCTCCAACTTCGTCCACCCTTAGTATGACGAACTGACCAGGTTTAACCTTTTGCGCAATTTCAGGAGCTTCTACTCTAATATGGATTATGTTAGGGACGAGGACTTTCCTTTCTACTATCTTGTACATCTTCATTCTCCAGAAACTTTAGTCAGCTTTACTGCGCAGACCTTTAATTCGGGAATCTTTGCCACAGGGTCAAGTGCTGGATTTGTAAGAACATTTGTAGGCGTCTCAGCAAAATGGAATGTCATAAAAACAACGCCTTGAGGTGATTTTTCTGTTAACTTTGCCTCCACTTTAACCTTACCCCTCCTTGATGAAACCTCAACCATATCCCCGTCTTTTATCCTCAGCGACAAGGCATCTTTGGGGTTTATCTCCACAAACTCTTGACTCCTTATATAACTCAAGTCAGGCACCTTTCTTGTCATTGTGCCAGTATGAAAATGCCAGTATGTCCTTCCCGTTGTGAGGATAAATGGATACTCTTTGTCCGGAAGCTCTGCTGATGGTCTGTATTTTACGACGTGGAACTTCCCTTTTCCTCTGGTGAATTTGTCTTTATGAAGATAAGGTGTGCCTGGATGGCTAGTGTCAGGGCAAGGCCACGGAATACCACTTCCATCAAGCCTATCATAGTTTATCCCACCATATATTGGAGTTAGCTTTGCAATTTCATCCATTATCTCTGAAGGATCCTTATATGAGAAAATGTCTCCCTCCCCCATCCTCTTTGCTATCTCACAGATAATTTCCCAGTCAGGACGAGACTCTCCAACCGGGTTTATCACTTTTCTCACTCTCTGAACATTTCTCTCTGTGCTGGTGAATGTTCCATCCCTCTCAAATGAGCTTGCAGCGGGAAGGACAACATCGGCAAGGCTCGCTGTCTCTGAGAGGAAAACATCTTGCACAACCAAAAACTCTAGTCTCTTCAATGCCTTAATGACCTGGTTTCCATCAGGGTCACTGAGATAAGGATTCTCGCCCGTTATATACATCGTCTTTATTTCCCCCTCACGAATAGCATCAAACATTTCAACTAAAGTGAGCCCAGGTTTATCGGGTATCTTCTTTCCCCAGGCATCCTCAAACTCTCTCCTAACATCAATATTCCCTATACTCTGGTAGCCAGGCAAAACATCGGGTAAAGCACCCATATCACAGGCACCCTGAACATTATTCTGACCTCTTAGGGGATTAATTCCAGTTGAGGGCTTGCCAACGTTTCCCGTTAGCATGGAAAGGTTTGCCAATGAAAGGATATTGTCCACTCCATGGGAATGCTGCGTTATACCCATAGCATAGATAATGGATGATGGCCTATTCCGAGCATAGATTCGAGCCGCATCTCTTATCAGCTCTTGCTTAACACCCGTTATTTTTGACGCCTCTTCTAATGAAAAGCTATTAAGCGAACTCTTAAATTCCTCGAAGCCTTCACATCTTTCCTTGATAAATTCTTTATCCCAAAGGCCTTCATCAATTATCACCTGACACATGCCCAATATGAGAGGAACATCGGTGCCGGGTTTATGTCTCAGCCACAAATCCGCTATCTCACAAAGCTCTATCCATCTGGGGTTAGCCACAATAATCTTAGCTCCTTTTCTTTTCGCCTCCTTTATCTTGAGCGCTATAACCGGATGCTGCTCCGTTGTGTTTGAACCTATGACAAAGATACAACTTGCATCTTCTATCTCTTCAATGGAGTTTGTCATGGCTCCGCTTCCAAAAGCGGCAGCGAGTGCTATGACCGTTGATGCATGACATAGTCTGGCACAATGGTCTATATTATTAGTCTCCATCACTGCTCTTCCAAACTTTTGAAGGAGATAATTTTCCTCATTTGTACATTTAGCCGATGAGAGAAGAGCAAAACTGTTACCCTTGTACTGTGAGAATTTGCTTGCCACTAAATCTAATGCCTCATCCCAATCAGCTGGAACAAGCTCACCATTCCTTCTTATTAATGGCTTTTCTAATCTCTCACGGCTCTCGACAAAATCCAGCCCGAATCTTCCCTTCACGCAGAGTTGCCCATTATTTACTGTGTCCCCTCTTTTACCTCCAACCCTAACGATATGGTTATCTTTCACACCAAGCTCTATCTGACAGCCAACGCCACAAAAAGGACAGGTAGTTGTTACGGTATACTCAGGCTTTTTCCATTTCTCAAACCTTGCTGAGAGTGCACCAGTAGGACAGGCATCAACACAGGCACCACAAAATTTGCATCCGGATTCCAGGAGAGAAAGACCCGATTTTGTTTCCACCGTATGTTTTTGGTGAAATCCAACATTGTATTTGATAATACCCTCACCCCTCACTTCCTCACATGTTCTGACACATCTCCCACAGAGTATGCACAGGTTGTAATCGCGGTCAAAGAAGGGCTCCCTTAAAATGGGTAAATTCATATACTCAGTTGAATATCTCACCCTCTCCAGCCCTAGATATTCGACGGCGTCTTGGATTTCACATTCACCATCCTTAGGGCAATACTTACAGCCGGCAGTAATTGGCATTTTTTTCATACATTCCCTTAAGTCCGTGCATTCATCTCTTCTATCGCAGAAAAGACAAGTAGTAGGATGGTGAACCTCAGAAAGAAGTAATTCTAAAATGTTTCTCCGCATCTCCTGAAGCTCTGGTGTCTTTGTTCTCACGATCATGCCGTCTTCAGCGAGAGTAGTACAAGAGGTGGGGTAAGTATCCCAACCCTCGATCTCCACGATACAGAGTTTACACATGCCTATCGGTTTAAGATCAGGATGATGACAAAGGGCAGGAATGTAAATCCCTGCCTCTCTTGCCGCCTCTAATACTGTTGTCCCCCTTTTAACCTCTAAATTCTTCTCATCAATGATTAAATTTACTTTGTTCATTCCTATCTCTCCTGAAAGTGTTCGTCTGGAGCTAGGTGCACTGACAATTCACGACAAAACCCTCTAACTATACTTCTTTTTAGATTGAATTTGCAAGCTTCCGTGCAGGTCAGCAAAGTTGGCAATATCTGAAGTAAATTCTATTCCTCGATAATTGCCACTACCCGAGCCCAGCCAGCACTCCCTCCTGTTAGCTTGACCGGGAAGCAAGCCACTTTAAAGCCAAAAGGCCTGGGGAGTTTGTCCAGATTCGCCAGCTTTTCAATATGGCAGTATTCTTTTTCTATACCGGCACGATGTCCCGCCCAGAGGATATTTTTGTCTTTTGTTCGTTGGAATTCTTCTTTTATTACCCAGAATGGTCTGTCCCAGCCCCAGGCATCTATTCCCATAACTTTCACGCCTTGCTCTATTAACCATAGTGTGGATTTTCTTCCCATTCCACAGCCAGCATTAAAATATTCTGCCCTGCCCCAGAGCTTGTCAGCCCCCGTTTGTATCATCAAAATGTCCCACGGTTTTATTTGGTAGCCGATTTTGTGTAAGGCCTCCCTGAGGTCATCGATGGTGATCAAAGAGCCTTCAGGCTTGTGTCTCATATCCAGTACTACGCCATCGCCATAGAACCATTCTAAAGGAAGCTGCTCGATAGTCCTTGCCCTTTTCCCTTCCGATGTGGGAAAGTAATGCCACGGAGCATCAACGTGAGTTCCAGCATGAGCTCCCAGCGTTACGGTGTCATTAGCCCAACCCAACCCCTGAGGGAGGTCATCTTTGTTGCAGCCGAAAACCAGCGTCATAAGCTCAACGCTTTGTTCATGTGTTTCGTGGGTGACTTTCACCGGGGAAGGATCACTGGGGCTCTCCTCAGTGGGGATACTCAGATCTATAATTCGCGTCTTTTTCATATTCATTCCTCCTTTTGTCCCCTTTTTTAAGAATGTTGCGCCACCTGGGATAAAGTGAGGGTCGCCCTCAGTGACAAGTGACAACTTAGCAAAGCTATACTGGTGCCTCAACTATCACAGATGTTCCCTTGCCTGGTTCAGACTTAATTTCCAAGACGCCGCCCAGCAATCGCACCCTCTCCTGCATTCCAACCAAGCCAAGCTTACCGCTGCGAGATAGAGCAGTTATCTCTTTTGGAGATTCAAACCCTACGCCGTTGTCTCTTATGCTGACAGTCGTTTTGCCATCTTCAAATTTAATCACCACTTCAGCTTTTGATGCATTGGAATGCTTCCCGATATTTCTCAGTGCTTCCTGAACAATGCGGAACAAATTCAATTCTACTTCCTTAGAGAACCTCCGCTCAGCACCGCATACCTGCAAACTGGACTGTATCCCATACTCGGTTTCGAGTTCACGGACAGTCCATCGCAGTGCAGCCACCAATCCCACATCGTCCAGAATGGATGGGCGCAAGTCACGGCTAAGGCGACGCAGCTCTTGCAGTGTGTCCCTTACGTGTTCACGAATAGACCATATTTCTCTAACTTTATGCATAGGTAGGTTCGGCTGGTCATATAGAAAATTCTCCAGTTGCTGAAGGACGGTAATAAGGCTTTGGGCGGTGCTATCATGGAGTTCACCGGCAATACGCGAGCGCTCCTCTTCATGAGCTCTGGTAATGTGCTTAACATAAAACTGCAGATTTTCTTGCCTCATCTCTTCATGAGTTATATCCCGGGCAATATTCTGGAACGCTTGGGGACTGCGCTTGCTATAGATCAAGTTGGAAGTGACCCTCAGGATAGCCTCAGTGCCATCTCTCCGGATCAGGTGTTGTTCATAAGGTTGAGGCATGACCTGACCCCGAAGTAACCGCTCCTGCACGTCCTTTGCTACCTCGAAGCTCTCACGAGAAACCAACTCTTTGGCATTCATGCCGCATAAATTCTGTGTGTTGAGCCCTGTGAGCATTTCAGCTGCTTCATTGACCGACAGTATATTGCCTTCTAAGTCATGAACCCACATAGCATCTGGAGCACTCCTAAACAGCTCACTGTAGCTAGCGGTGACCTCCATTTGCTTGGTTCGTGCCCTGAGCCAGAGATTTGCTAAGACACCTACCAACACCACGGCCACAACCTCGAATAAAGCATCAGCAGGGGTTGAAGAAATAAGAAGAGCTCGAGGCAGCATAAGGAGCAGGACAGTAAAGGTCATGGCTAAACCCGCTGTTGCACCGAAGACATAGCCGGCATAAATTACCGGCGCAAGGAAGAACACGCGATCTACCGCATGTCGTGTCTGGCTAGATAACCAATCGAAGGGCAACGAAATGGATAAGCCTAGCGCGGCGCCATAATGAAGAACGGTGCAAAGCACCACCATAGCTAAGATAATCCAGAAATGACGGTTGCCTATGAACGCTTTCACCGACTTAGATAATCCGGTTGTCCACCCTGTCCAAGTCATCTTTTGTCGGAGTCACGTTCATCCGAAATATCCTCTAACGTGAACCACCCTCTCTTAAATACCTCCATGACTGCCTCAATACGGGAACACACATCCAATTTGTTGAAGATACTTGTCAAATGACTCTCAATAGTGTGTATGCTGAGGAAAAGCTTCCTGGCAATATCCTTATTGCTCATTCCTGCAGCTACCATTTTCAGCACCTCAATCTCGCGTTCAGTGAGCACTTCTGATGCTTCTCGCCTGCTACCCGTGACACTCACCCTCCTGAAGTTCTCCAGCAGCTTTCGAGCTACCACAGGATGAAACACCGAATCTCCCTTGAGTACAGTGTGGATAGCATTGACCAACTCCCGCCCGCTCATATCCTTCAACAAATAACCGGCAGCACCCGCCTCCAGGATAGGGAAGATGTATTCCTCGTAATCATAGGCAGTCAGTATCAACACAATCGTGCACGGCTGAAGCTTCTTTATCTGACTGGTAGCTTCAATTCCATTAAGCTTGGGCATAGAAACATCCATGATAACAACATCAGGTTTGAGCTCTTTTGTTAACCTTACAGCTTCCTCCCCATCACTAGCCTCGCCTACTACTTCAAGATCTGATTCACGCTCCAGAAACTGGCGGATACCCTGGCGCACTATCTCATGGTCCTCAGCAAGTAAAATAGTAATCTTCTTCATGGACGTCCTTCCTGCTGCCAATAGTCGTTCTAATGTGCTGCTCCTACTTGGTATCTTAGTCTATTTGACTATCGACTTCAACTGGTACGTGAGGGACAAAAATACGCTCTTGCCCCCAATGAAAACCATGAACCGTGAATAGTAGAAATCAACTAACAACGCACCAACCATTTTGAGGGTTTTCTATGACGCAGAAAGGTAGCTTACATCGATGTCTCCAAGCAAGCGAATATGGTGAAATTAAGACAGGAAACAAAGGATAGAGATTACGAAATATGTTAGCAAATTTAGCGACCAGAAACAGAATAAACACAAAGGAGGAATAGCAGTGGGCCCGAGAGCATATTTTCTAGTTACTCTGGGTGACCATGTGGAGCAACGCAAGTTTCTTGACCTGGTAAGACAACTGGAGGAGATGCCAGAGGTAGATTTTGTTGATCCGGTTATTGGGAAATGCGACATGGTAATGATGGTAGATGCACCAGTAACAGTCCAAGCTATAGCTAACAAGCTAAGGGCCAGGGAAGGGATTGAGGACTTGGAGGTTCTAAGGGTTGTCGGCGTGCTTGAGCACTATTACCATTCGAAAAGAAGGAAAACCCTTGGAGTTCCAGACGCAAGTCCAGCGTAACCTTCGTCCTTGGTCAATGGGATGTGGTTGGCTGATTTTTTGACCGGTTATTTACTGGGGGAGCAGAGGAATATCTTGATAGCCAAAATTATATACAGGAGGTGCCTAAATGAACCAGGCTGATGTAATAGTCATCGGAGGTAGTGCTGCGGGGATACCGGCAGCGGTAGGCTGTCGTCGAAGGTATCCAGAAAAGACTGTGCTTGTAATTCGCAAAGAGAAACAGGTATTAGTCCCATGTGGTATACCCTACATTTTGGGTTGTATAGGCAACCCCGAAAAAAACCTGATTCCTGATGCCATACTTGACAATAATGGCATCGAACTTGCCATCGGCGAAGTGAAAGAGATAGATAGAGATAAAAAAACAGTTTTGGTAGATGGTGGAGAGGCAGTTAACTACGATAAGCTTGTTCTGGCTACCGGCTCTTTACCGGTAGTTTTACCTATCCCTGGCACAGATAAGGAGAACGTCTTTTTTGCAATGAAGGATGTCGACTACCTGAATAATATGGTGGATAAAGTCAATAAAGCCAGGGATATTGTGATAATTGGCGGCGGCTTTATCGGCGTAGAATTCGCTGACCAGTGCAAGAGAAACCGCGATAATAACGTCACCATAGTAGAGATGCTCCCCCACTGCTTACAGATAGCTGTTGATGAAGAATTCTGCCTTGAAGCTGAAAAGGTGCTTGCAGAGATTGGGATTAAGGTTCTCACTAATAAAAGAGTGAAGGCTATTCTGGGTAATAGTCAAGTGAGTGGCGTTACCTTATCTGACGGTCAACAGCTAAAGGCTGACCTGGTTATCATTGGGGTGGGAGCCAGGCCAGACACCGAATTGGCTCAGAAAGCCGGGCTTCAGCTAGGAGCGGGAGGAGCGATTGTCGTTGACAGATTTATGCGGAGTGTCACCGACCCTGACATATTTGCTTGTGGCGACTGTGCTGAGAAATATTCGTTCTTCAGCGGCAAGTCAAGTCCTACCATGCTCGCTTCCATTGCTGGTGCTGAAGGACGCGTAGTTGGCGCTAACCTATTCAACACCCGATATCAAAATTGTGGTGAAATTGGCGTTTTCTCTACCATTATTGGTGAGCGGGCATTTGGGTGTGCTGGTCTAAACGAGGCAGCAGCAAAGCGAGAAGGTTACGATACAGTGACCGGCGAGGTCACGGCACCGGACAAACATCCGGGATGCATGCTTGGGGGAACTCAGAAGAAACTAAAGCTAATATTCTCCAGAGATAATGGCCTGCTCCTTGGCGGTGAAGTATCCGGCGGTGCAACTACAGGTGAGATGACAAATATCATCAGTGCCTGTATTCAACACAAGATGACTGCTTACGAAGTTTCTCTGTTTCAAATGGGCACTCATCCTGCCTTATCAGCATCACCTATAGCCTACCATCTGGTAAATGCAGCAGAGCTTGCCGTCAAGACTATGCAGGAGGAAGGAGGCATTTATGAAACACAAAAGAGAGGCACAGCATGACCTGGTAGCCATGCCGACAAGGTAGTGATTATCGAAGCCGAACATTTAGTATTGAAATTGAATTATTTTGACTTGTATGCTAGTATCTGCGTGGCTTGGCTTTGAAATGAACTAATTAAGCCATGCTTACTTAGCCACGAGAAATACAAAAAAGGAGAAGTCAATATGCCCAAAATGAGCAAGGAGAGACAAGAAGGGATATTTCTCCCGTTCGCCCCAAGGGAATATGACGCGGTAGGAGAGGAAGCTATCGCAGTCCATTGGAAAGAAGAGGAGCTTATTCAACCCAAAGAAGAGTTTATCCGACAAGCCAATATGACTGACGTGGGAATTTACGAGCGGTTTTCTGAAAAGAACTATCCTGAGTGTTTCAAGGAATACGGTGATATGCTTAGCTGGGATAGATACTGGACGGAGACACTCGATGCCAGTAATCCTCCGTTCTTCAAGTGGTTTGTTGGTGGGAAGTTGAACGCCTGCTACAACTGTGTCGACCGACATCTGCAGAAATACGGAAATAAGGCAGCAATCATATTTGCGCCCGAGCCTGAGGATGAACCCTACCAGTTCATAACCTACAGGGAGCTTCACCGAAGGGTTAATGAGTTTGCGGCACTCCTTCTCGATATGGGCGTCAAGGAAAACGATGTAGTAACATTTCATCTACCGATGGTTGCTGAGCTGCCGATATCAATGCTTGCTTGCGCGCGAATAGGGGCTATTCACTCCGAGGTGTTCGGAGGATTCAGCAGTAAAGCGGTTGCCGAGAGGGCAGATGACGCTGAGAGCAAAGTGTTAATAACCATAGACAGCTACCATCGATCTGGGAGGGTTATTGACCATAAAGCTAGAGCTGATGAGAGTGTTAACCAGTGTAAAGAAACCAAAATCGAAAAAGTATTGATCTGGGAGCGCTATCCTGGCAAGTATAGCTCCTCCACCCCATTAGTAGAAGGGCGTGACTACCTCATTAACGATCTGCTGGAGAATTATCGGGGAAGAAGAGTAGAACCAGTCTCCAAGCCAGCCGAAGATACCCTATTTCTAATGTATACCAGTGGTACAACGGCAAGGCCCAAAGGATGTCAGCACAGCATTGGCGGATACCTGAGTTATGTCGCCGGGACATCGAGGTATCTGTTTGACATCCATCCTGAAGATACATATTGGTGTCTTGCAGATATAGGATGGATTACGGGGCATTCATACATTGTTTATGGCCCATTATCTATTGCTGCGACCAGCGTAATATTTGAAGGGACACCGACTTACCCAGATGCTGGACGCTCCTGGAGGATAGCTGAGGACCTTCATGTAACCATATTCCATACGTCTCCTACGATGATCCGCATGATAAGAAGGGAAGGTCCTGATGAACCTGACAAATATAATTACCACTTCAAGCTAATGTGCACGGTAGGAGAGCCCATAGAACCGGAGGTGTGGAGATGGTATTACGACAAAGTTGGTAAAGGAGAAGCGACAATTATCGATACCTGGTGGCAAACGGAAAATGGAGGTGTTATCGGCAGTAATTTGCCAGCGCTTAGAGCAATGAAGCCGGGAAGTTGCGGCATAGGCATGCCTGGCATATACCCCATAATCTTCGATGAGGATGGGAATGAAATCAAGACGGGTTCAGGCAAGGCGGGGAATATATGCATTAAGCGCCCGTGGCCCGGGTCATTCCAAACAATATGGAAAGACCCCGACCGGTATGTTGAGACATATTATAGCAAGTACTCCAAATTGGGAAGCAAAGATTATCGTGATTATTACTACTTTGCCGGAGATGGCGCTGTTCAAGCTGCTGATGGGTCTTTCCGAATTTTAGGCCGGATAGACGATGTAATAAACGTTGCCGGTCACCGATTAGGGACCAAGGAGATAGAGAGTTCTGCAGGTACTAATGAAGAGGTGGCAGAATCAGCGGTTGTGGCAAAGAAAGACCCAATAAAAGGCAACGTAGTTGACCTCTATGTCGCTCTAAAGCCAGGTTTTGAACCCAGCAAAGAGTTAGAGGAAAAAATTAGAAATAAGGTTGTCACTGATATTGGCCCCATCGCACGGCCAAGTAGAGTTTATATTGTGCCTGATATGCCCAAGACGCGCTCTGGGAAGATCATGCGCCGCATGCTTGCCGCTATCTCCAACCAACGAGAATGTGGCGATGTAACTTCTCTGGCTAACCCTGAAGTTGTGGAAGTTATCAAGAACCAGGTCCAAGGATAACGGAAGAGCGTGCTAGTCTAAATCCAAAGGTGCGAATAAGAAAAATGGTGCCGGGTGGAACACAAAGCCCACCTGGCACCATTAATTTATCTTAACAAAAAAGGAGCTTATTATGACAGAAGAAGTTAAATGGGCACATCCTGGGGCTCTAGGGCTTGCGGGGTTCGGTTTTAGCACCATCCTACTTCAGATACACAACATAGGACTGATAACCAATGTAGAACCATTGCTCTTTGCGTTCTTCTGGGGAGGAGTGGCTCAGGTCATCGCCGGCATAATCGATGGTAGACGTGGAGACACCTTCGGATTGACCGCCTTCACCTCTTATGGCGTGTTCTGGATGGGCTTAAGCTTTATGTTCCTCATGGAGTGGCTCGGGGTAGTTGAGCTATCAGGTGCAGGTCTTGCCTGGATATGCATCTTATGGAGTGTTTTCACCGCTTACATGACCGTGGGCACATTTAAGATTTCCAAAGTTCATGTCCTTGTGTTTACCACATTAACATTGCTGTTCTGGCTGCTTGCCGCAGTTTTCTTCGGCGGTCTTTCCCCCAAAGTCGCCGGGGTGGTCGGGCTTATCTGCGGCGGTGCCGCTGTTTACGGCTCTGCAGCAGTGCTTTTAAACGCAACGTATGGCAGGTGGGTATTGCCTATCGGTTTATTAACTAAATAAGGTCAAGCACCTAGCTCACAGATATGCTCTCAAGTATTTCCCTGAGCACGGCGGGCCATTTGTTCCCAAAATATCTGCCATCCAACCTTACCTGGGTATTACCTGCTTTAATTGCCTTGCCATATTTGTCAGCCAGGGATAAACGGTTGACGTTCCTTCCCTCCTTGAATTTGATCACCACATGATTACCCGAAGTAAAAATAGACTCCACCCCCAGCCCAGTAGCCACTGTTTTTACCTGCACCACATAAAGAAGATTTTTCACCACCTGCGGCAGACTACCAAATCTATCCTCAAGCTCACGAGTTATACCCTCTACTTCATCGATACACTCTATTTTTGCCAGTCTGCGATAAAGACTTAGCCTGGTGTCTAAATCAACCACATATTCCTCGGGTATATAGGCGCTTAGCGGCAAAACTATACTGGGAGATTGTTTCCCCTCCCCCTCAACTATTCCTCTCCCTTCAAGGGAGAGGCCAGGTGAGAGTGCCCTCAACTCCTCCACTGCCTCAGCTAGCAATTGGCAATAGAGGTCAAATCCAACAGCAGCTATATGTCCGCTTTGATTTACACCGAGAAGATTGCCAGCCCCTCTGATTTCCAGGTCTTTCATAGCAATGCTAAACCCAACCCCAAGCTCTGCGGCTTCAAACATAGTCTTGAGTCGTTCATGAGCCTGGTGTGTCAGCTGCTTGTTTCCATCGAACAGGAAATAACCGTATGCCTGGTTGATACCACGACCTACCCTTCCACGCAATTGATAAAGCTGGGTTAACCCAAACTTATCAGCATGGTCAACAATCAACGTATTAACATTGGGCATGTCCAAACCCAATTGAACAATGGTGGTAGTAACCAGGACATCGCTTTTGCCGGCAATAAAATCCGCCATCACCTTCTCCAACTCTTCCTCAGACATCTGCCCGTGCGCTATCGTTATCCTTGTCTCGGGGACAAGCGACCGCAGCCTGCTTGCTACAAGGGCAATGCTGCTCACCCGATTATGAACGAAGAAGACCTGACCATTTCTTTCCAGTTCACGCAATATTGCCCGGCGAACCAGTGCTTCATCATAAGCACCAACATAGGTCTTGACTGCCAGCCGTTGCTCAGGTGGCGTCTCCATAATATTCATATCTCTTACACCGATTAATGACATGTGAAGCGTGCGAGGAATAGGAGTGGCACTGAGAGTAAGAACATCCACCTCTTTTCTCATCTGCTTCAGCTTTTCCTTCTGCACCACGCCAAATTGCTGTTCTTCATCAATTATCACCAAACCTAAATCTTTGAACACAACATCCTTTTGCAATAAGCGATGAGTGCCAATGCATACATCCACCACGCCATTAGCCAATCCTTCCAGAATAGCCTTTTCTTTCTCTGTAGAACAAAACCTACTTAGCACTTCTACTCTTACCGGAAAAGCCCCCAGCCTTTCCGTGAAGGTAATGAAATGTTGCTGAGCCAACACAGTGGTAGGAACCAGGATAGCCACCTGCCTATTATCCATTATTACCTTGAAAGCTGCCCGCACAGCGACTTCGGTTTTACCATAGCCCACATCGCCGCAGATAAGTCGATCCATTGGCTTGCCTTCTTCCATATCTTCCTTGACCGCTATAATCGCCTCAAGCTGGTCAGATGTCTCCATGTACGGGAAAGACGCTTCCAGCTCTTGTTGCCATAATGTATCCTCGGAAAAGGCAAAACCCGGGCTTACTTCTCTTCGAGCGTAAAGGACAAGCAGTTCCTGTGCAATATCAGCCACCGACTGCTTAACTCGGTTTTTAGTTGTTTCCCAGGCTGAGGTCCCCAGTCGACTCAAGGTCGGTGCCGGGACACCACCGACATACCGACCGACCCTCTCTATATGCTCAGTAGGTACATAAAGTCGGTCATTACCGGCATATTCTAGAATTAGATATTCTCGTTCAATACCATTGTCAGACATCTTAATCAGCCCACCAAATCTGGCAACACCGTGGTCGACATGGACTACATAGTCGCCTGGCATCAATTGAGGAAATAGCCACCGCCGACGCAGTGGCATCTTTTTCCCCTGACGTGCTTGTTTCACGAAGCCGAATAGCTCAGCATCGGTAAACAAGGTCAATATATCTCCAACCATCCACCCACCAGCTAATGAACCCTGAATCAAGGTGATTGAACCTGAGGGTGGCATTTCATCTATTCGTGAAACCGGAGAAACATATATGCCCCGTTGTTGCAGAAGTTCAGCTAAACGGTTTGCCTGATGGCTAACTGCAACCACACGCTGCCTTTGGTCAATCATCTGCTTAACATCATCGAGAAACATTTCCAACTTACCACCATAGCTTTGAGGCGGATCAAAAGGCAAAGATTGCTCACTACCGACACCCCAAGAGCTCAGCACCAGGCGATTCTTCGCCTTCAGTCTCGGCTTCAGTTCATTCCAACCCAAATAACCAGAATTAGAAAGGCCGCCTTCTTGGTCTGCTCCACCTTGCATCCGCTCCTCAACCTGGTCATACACTTTCTGAACAGCATTCTCGATTTCCTGCAGAGGATCAATCACGAGCAAAGTGTTATCCGGAACATAGTCAAGGATGTTCGCCATGCTTGCCTCAGGAGCAGGAATCTCCCTGGCTGGAATGATAGTTATCGAATTCAGGAATTGTGTTGACCGCTGGTCTACCGGGTCGAAAAGCCTCATGCTCTCCACTTCATTTCCGAAGAACTCTATTCTCATCGGTAAGTCGCTGTCAGGAGGGAAGACATCAAGGATGCCGCCTCGATGGCTCATCGTGCCGGGCAACTCAACCATGTTCTCCATTTCATAGCCCATGCTTTGCCATCTATGTAAAAGCTCTAAGGGGTCTGCAGTCATGCCCCGGTTTAACACATGGCATGCAGAAGCAAAATCCTCTTTAGAAGTAGTCCTGCTCATTACCGCTGGTAACGAAGTTACTATCAACGGATGCTCATCACTACCCCGCGCAAGCGCCAACGCCGATAATGTTTGCAACCTTTGAGCCATTGTATTGCTGTAATAGGAAGTATCAGGCTCATAGGAATGGAAATCAGGCTCAGGAAAGTAGCGTAGATTAGCTGACTGGGAACACCAAACTTGAAGTTGCTCATACAATTTCCTGGTATCTCCGGGCTGGATGGTTATCACCATTATTGGCAAGCCAAGCTCGCCGTGAAGAGCAGCTATAAGATAAGGCTTAGCGGCATCGAGCACCACCACCTTGTCTTCCTGTTGAACACTCGCTTGCTTCACCAGTTCCCTATAGGAAGGCAGTGCTTCCACTAACGGTAGCAAACATGAAAGATTCATCTTCTGTAGTATAGTAGTATAATAATATTTTTTCAGTTGTTGAGCTTCTTCAGCATTGCTATAATCTGACTAATGTCATACCACCGCATAGTGGCCAAATTTGGCACACGGCTTCTTACCTCCGGCACAGAGCATCTTGACTTGCAAGTTATGTCAAGTTTAGTAGACCAAATAGCGGAGCTCCATCATCAAGGAAAGGAAATAATAATAGTTTCCTCAGGAGCCATAGCTGCAGGAAGGGAGAAACTAGCGGGAATCTCAGAACGCAAGAATACGCAATTTAGACAGGTTCTAGCTTCAGTAGGACAAAGCTACCTTATGTCTGCTTATGAGCAGCTTTTTAACAGGTATGATATACCCATAGCCCAGGCATTGCTTACTAAAGCAGATATGTCCGACCGCGCTGGCTACCTTAATGCCCGCAATACGCTGCTGGCATTGATGGAATTAGGAATAATTTGCGTCGTCAACGAGAACGATGTTGTTGCCCTTGACGAGATCGAAGAGCTCAAATTCGGGGACAATGATAATCTTTCCGCCATGGTCGCCAATCTGGTTGATGCCGACCTTCTGGTACTACTCACCGACATCGGAGGGTTATATACCGACGACCCGAAATATAATCCCGCGGCTCAACTCATCCGCCGGGTGGATAAGATTGATTCCAGAACCGAGCACCTTGCCAGCAAAACGGCCAACCGCCAGGGAACCGGTGGAATGATAACCAAGATCGAGGCTGCCAGGCTTGCCACCTCTTCAGGGGTAAACGTCATCATCGCCGATGGACGACAGCCTCAGGCAGTGATAAAAATTAGTAATGGAGAAGGTGTAGGCACATTTTTCCCTCCACAAACCAATAAGCTGGAGAGCAGGAAAAGATGGTTGCTCAGCGGGCTGGCTTCCAAGGGCAAAGCAGTAGTGGATAAAGGCGCTGAAACAGCCATCAAAGAACAGAATAAGAGCCTGCTGCCCGCTGGCATCCGGGAAGTAAAAGGCGATTTCCAGCGTGGCGATATCCTGGATATCCTCGATGAGCAAGGAAACCAAATCGGCTGTGGTGTCTCCAATTACAGCTCTGCCGATTTAGCTATCATTAAAGGTGCCCACTCTGACCAGATATTAACCCTCCTCGGGCATAACTATGGCGACGAGGTAATTCACAGGAATAATATGGTAATATTGTAAGGGAGGCTAACCCTTGAACAATTTACTTTGCATCCATAAGAACAGACCAACACCTGAGGCAATGCCGCTACCTATAATGATTAGCCATTCCCCGATACCTTTTTCAGGCGTCATTCCGATAGCCGTAAAAAACAAAGAAACTACCCATGAAGCCACTAAACCAACAATTACAGCAATACATATAGAAAATAAGGCCGAAACAACGGATTTATTCATAGAATCTATTGTATAAACCTAGTACTATGCTACTGTCAAACAAAATGGAGCAAGATCCAATATTTTGAGGAAACAGATATGGATACATTGAAAACTAATGTTTTGTATTATGGCGATAACCTGGAAATCCTGCGTAAGTACATTCCCGACAATTCTATTGACCTGATATACCTGGACCCTCCGTTCAATAGCAAGAAGGACTATAACATCCTTTTCAAGGAAAACGGTGGGGTTGAGTCTGAAGCCCAGATAAAAGCCTTTACGGATACCTGGCACTGGACACAGACCGCAGAGAATACTTACCATGATATTGTCACTAGTGGACCACTGAAAATTGCGCAGCTAATTGGTGCCTTGCATGATGCCATCGGTCAGAACGATGTCATGGCATATCTGACGATGATGACAACCAGGTTAATAGAACTCCATCGTGTGCTCAAGCCAACTGGCTCTCTTTATCTTCATTGTGACCCTACCGCCAGCCATTATCTGAAGCTGGTGCTAGACCAGATATTCGGGCCGGCTAATTTTCGGAATGAAATCGTTTGGCAACGCTACGGTTCGCATAACGACCCAAAGCGTTTTGGCAGAGTGACAGACTACGTTCTCTTCTATTCCAAGACACAATCGTATAAGTTCAGCCCGATAAGAATTGAATATAGTGAGAAACATCTTTCTACGAGATTCAAGTATTCGGACCCCGAGGGAAGAAAATTCTGGCCCAATACTTGTCTCGCCCCAGGAGGTAGAGGGCCAAGATACGAGTGGAAAGGGCACATAGCAAATTGGCGGTTCACACGTGAAAAGATGGAAGAACTAGATGCAAAGGGTGAGATATACTATAGCAAAGCTGGTATTCCATACCGCAAAAACTACTTAGACTCACTACCAGGACAGCTAGTCCAGAATATATGGACAGACATTAAGATGACAAGGAGCGGGGCTGAGCGTCTCGGCTACGAGACCCAGAAACCCCTTGCCTTGCTTGAGCGTATTATCAAAGCTAGCTCTAACGAGGGGGATGTTGTCCTCGACCCCTTCTGTGGCTGTGGCACTGCTCTGGTGGCTGCTCAAAAACTGAATAGATGCTGGATAGGGATTGACATTACTCACTTAGCTATTACCTTGATGCGCAACCGCTTGAAGGATAGCTTCCCCGGCATACAGTTTGAGGTTGTTGGTGAGCCGAAGGATTTGGCTTCAGCCAAGGCTCTGGCTCATCAAGACCGCTACCAGTTCCAGTGGTGGGCACTTGGTTTGATTAAAGCTAGACCGCTTGGCGAGAAAAAGAAAGGAGCCGATAAAGGGATTGATGGTATCATCCAATTTATAGATGATGCCAGCGGCAAGGCAAAACGAGCCGTTGTCCAGGTAAAAAGCGGGCATGTAGGTGTTAATGCCATTAGAGAGTTGAAGGCGGTGGCTGACCATGATGCTCTAGGCATCTTTATTACTTTAGAGCCACCAACGGGGCCGATGCAGACTGAAGCGGTAAGTGCTGGCTTTTACCACTCCCCTGGCTGGAATAAAGATCATCCTAAAATACAAATATTAACCATAGAAGAGCTACTGCACGGCAAAGCTGTTGACATGCCGCCACAAACACAAACAAGCATTACTTTTGCCAAAGCGCCTAAGGTCTCTAAGAAGGAAGGGGAGCAGTTATCTATGGAATAAGGGTGTCTAAGAGGATGTCTCGAATATTTTTAACCGTTTATCCTCTCCCTCAATGGGAGAGGTAAGGTGAGGGTAGAAAACCCCCTCACTCTAGCTCTCTTCCACAAGGGGCGAGAGGATTTCTTGGGATTTTTGGACAGTCTCATAAAGGGGATAGGGTTAGCAATAAATAATCGAAGGAGTGCACAATATGGAATCTATATACGGTAAGGGCAATCTCTACGATGTCGGTGAAAAACAAATCATGGCTAACGTTAAATATGAAATCCGTTTTACACCCCCAACGAACTATGGGCTTGGGGAATGGAACGGAAGCTTCGTTCTCGAAGCCAATAATGTCGTCTCTCTGGGTGAATATATCCTTATCTTACAGGATAATCGAAAGGGGAAAATATTAATCAGTCGTATGGAAATGCAACCTGATACGACCATCTATTATGAATTCCAAGGAAGTGGCCCGCTTAAGTAACGAGAGGAGGCTATCATGAAATCGGATGAACTAGAAACCAAAGCAAAGGCGGCTAAGGCAGCTTCAAGGAAGCTTGCCTTCCTTTCTACAGAAATAAAGAACAAGGCTTTGCTCAATATCGCCGAAGCCGTTGTTACCAGGCAAGATGAAATCCTGGCCGCCAATAAAGTTGACTATAAACAAGCTAAAGCATCAGGAATGAATGAAGCCATGCTTGATAGGCTTATGCTGTCGGCATCCCGCCTCAAGGCGATGTCACAGGATTTAAAGACGGTGGCGGCCCTGCCTGACCCTGTGGGTGAGATATTTGAAATGAGAACCCTGGCAAACGGCTTACAAATAGGCAAGAAAAGGGTCCCCCTCGGGGTGATCGGTGCCATATATGAGAGTCGTCCCAATGTAACTATAGACATATCCAGCTTGTGCCTTAAAGCGGGCAACGCCGTTATCCTTCGCGGCGGAAAGGAAGCTATAAATTCCAACATGGCACTTGCCGGAGTAGCCCAGCAATCCTGCCTGCAAGCCGGAATGCCCAATGGTGCAATTCAATTCATTGAATCCACAGAACGATCTGTGGTTAATCACATGCTTAAAATGAAAGGAATAATTGACCTGATAATCCCTCGTGGCGGTGCTGGATTGATAAAGCTCATCTCAGAAAACGCCACTATGCCCGTGGTTACCGGCGGCGTGGGCGTTTGCCACACCTATGTGGATAAAAGCGCTGACCTCGATAAAGCCACAGCTATTGCCTATAATGCCAAGGTGCAACGCCCAACAGTGTGTAACGCCCTGGATTGCCTCCTGGTCCACAATCAGATTGCTAGAGATTACCTGCCTTCAATCGCAAAGGAATGGGGAAAGGCTAATGTAGAAATGCACTGTGATGAACGAACCATGGCTATCCTTAAAGCTAATGATGTCATTCTGAACGAAGTGAAGAATCTCTTAGTCCCGGCAACAGAGGAAGACTGGGGAAGAGAGTTCTTATCCCTAACTGCAGCTATTAAAGTGGTCGATTCTCTCGATGAAGCTCTGGAACATATTGCCAAATATGGCTCAGGTCATTCCGAAGCTATTGTAACCGAAGATTACTCATCCGCAATGAGATTTCTTAATGAAGTGGATGCCGCCTGTGTCTATGCCAATGCCAGCACCCGCTTCACCGATGGTAGTCAATTCGGATTGGGCGCCGAGATAGGCATAAGCACTCAAAAATTCCATGCCCGCGGACCGATGGCTCTGAAGGAAGTAACCAGCTATAAGTGGATTATCTTCGGCAGCGGGCAAGTCCGCCCTTAGCCTCTCTGTCATCGCAAGCAAAGTGAAGCAATCTCCACAGCTTTTGCTCAATATTCCGCCCTTCCCCAGGTAAGCCTAGCCTGAAAAAAGCTCATCGCTGCTCTTGCCGAAGGCGGCGTGAATGTCGAAGCGGACGGCGCCAACAGCAGCCTGTCCCCTCACCGCATCAGCGATTTTGCCCGTCATACTATGGCCAAAGCCGCCGCACAGTTCAATCAGGCTACATCCCTGGTCTGCCAGTTGCTTGGCCATGTTGACAGCCTGGTCCATGTTGGGAACAAGCTGCATGGTCAACTCAACAAGTCCAGTCGTCACCGTACACCGATGCTTCTCAGGGTCAGCATCGGGTACCAGAACCATGTAAGCCGCTTTTGTCTGTGGTGGCATTTCGCACCTCCTTTCTGTCTATAGCTATTTTCATAAATAATTATACTCTTCCGCATAATTTTGTATAAAATCTCTCTTCCTTTATTAATGGCATTGCCGATAACAGGTTGTTCGCGAACAAAGCAATTCATTTATCCTCCAAGAGGCACTTTAACCTGATTACACGTCGTTACACAATAGCCATCCCAGTTGCTATTTCCGATTTACTAAGGATAGCCCAAGCTGCAAGTTTGCATGTTGAATCCAAATATGACGGTTAGGCTTCAAGACCACCGCAAGGGTGACGAACTATAATTCCCGGTTAAGATAAAGTCTTTACTGCTTCCCTCTGGCTTTTGAACAGCTTTGTTATTCCTTGCTGGGCTAATGAGAGCAGTGAATCGATAGCTTCCTTGGAGAAAGGCTTACCTTCGGCAGTCCCCTGGACTTCCACAAACTCGTTCTTATCAGTCATAACCACATTGAAATCAACTTCAGCGCGATAATCTTCCTCGTAGCAAAGGTCAAGCAGCATATCTCCAGCCACAATTCCCACGCTAATGCCGGCTGCCATCTTATTGAGCGGCATAAAGGGCAACACACCTTGTTTTCTCAAATTATGGAAAGCTTGATACAGGGCAACATATCCACCGGTGACCGCAGCGGTTCTGGTGCCGCCGTCTGCTTGCAATACATCGCAGTCCACAATGAAAGTTCGCTCACCAAGGACAGTCATATTAGTTATCGCCCTCAAACTACGACCAACAAGACGCTGGATTTCCTGGCCTCTTCCCCCCATCCTATCTCGCGACGTGCGGGTAAGCGTTGCGCGGGGCAACATAGCATATTCCGCAGTCACCCAGCCTTGCCCGCTACCCCTCAGGAAATTAGGAACCCTCTCCTCCGTACTTACGGAGCATAACACCCTCGTCTGCCCCACCTCTATTAACGCTGAACCTTCGGCAAAAGATTGATAACCCAAGGTTATCCGCGCCGGGCGGATTTCATCACTTGCCCGCTTGTCTATCCTCGCCATTTCAGTCATCAAGTATAGCACTGCTCACTGACATCACCAAAATCGGGATTGAGCCGTTAAGAATGTCTATTTTGCTTTAGCGAAGGGTGAGATTGATTCCTCGTCCTTCCTTAATTCTATGATACGGTCACGGAGTAGAGCAGCCTTCTCAAATTCCAGATTCTTTGCTGCTGCTTTCATCTGAGATTCCAGCTGTTTGATGAGGCGATGCATCTCTTCCATAGAAATAGGGCTAGCTATGTAAGGAGCACGAGTTTCCGCTACCGCTTGAACACGTTGGGTAATATCCTTGATCGCCTTCCTTATCCCTTGAGGTGTTATGCCATGTTCCTTGTTGTAAACTTCCTGGATTCCTCGGCGACGTCGGATTTCTTCTATCGCTTCCCGCATCGACTTAGTAATGGAATCAGCATACATTATCGCATGGGCATTCACATGTCGGGCGGCCCTACCCATGGTCTGGATAAGCGCCCCCCTCGACCTTAAATAACCTTCCTTGTCAGCATCGAGTATGGCTACCAGGCTCACCTCAGGCAAGTCTAATCCCTCACGCAATAAGTTGATACCGACCACAACATCGTAAACGCCTAGTCGAAGGTCACGCAATATCTCTACCCTCTCCAGAGTCTCAATCTCGGAGTGAAGATAATGAGTTTTTATCTCCATCTCCCTGAGATAATCACACAGTTCCTCGGCCATCCTCTTGGTTAAAGTAGTTACCAAGCAGCGTTCGCCTTTATCCACTCTTGTCCTTATCTGATAAATAAGGTCATCGATTTGCCCTTTAACTGGCTTAATCTCCACACTGGGCTCCAACAAGCCTGTAGGACGAACTAATTGCTCTACTAGCTGCTGGCTATGCTCATATTCATACTGCGCTGGCGTAGCGGAGACGTAGACGACCTGGTTAATATGCTTCTGAAATTCCTCAAAATTTAATGGACGATTATCCAGTGCTGAAGGAAGACGGAAACCGTAATCAACCAGAGTTCGCTTCCGCGATATATCTCCATGATACATTCCCCTTATCTGAGGCAAGGTCATGTGAGACTCATCGATGAATAACAAATAATCATCAGGGAAATAATCAAGCAAAGTCCAGGGTGTACTTCCCGGGGCACGCCGCTGAAGATGCCTGGAGTAATTCTCCACACCGGTGCAATAGCCAACCTCCTGGAGCATTTCAATATCGTAGTTGGTTCGAGCTTCGAGCCTTTGAGCTTCAAGCAACTTACCCTGACTCTTTAGCTCCTCAAGCCTTCCCTTCAGTTCTTCCTTAATATCTTCAATTGCCGCCATCAACTTATCATGAGGAGTAACAAAATGCTTAGCAGGATAAATGTCTACCTGGTCACACTGGGATAGAAGTTCGCCAGTGAGTGGGTCAATTTCCATGATGCGGTCGATTTCATCCCCCCAGAATTCAATCCGCAGTGCTATCTCCTCATAAGCTGGCAGAATTTCCAGAGTATCACCTCTGATACGAAATTTACCTCTCGTGAGCTCAAAATCATTCCTCTCATACTGCATATCAACCAGATGGCGGACAAGCCTGTCCCGGTTATAACTCTCATTCCTCTTTACAGTAATGGCAAAGCTATGATATTCCTCAGGAGCACCTAGACTATAGATGCAAGAGACTGAAGCTACTATAACCACATCACGACGCTCAAAGAGAGCTCTGGTAGCAGCGTGTCGCAACTTGTCAATCTCCTCATTTATATCAGTCTCCTTTTCAATATAGGTGTCGGTGCTGGGAATATAAGCTTCAGGTTGATAGTAGTCATAGTAACTAACAAAGTATTCCACGGCATTCTCGGGGAAGAATTCCTTAAACTCTGTGGCTAATTGAGCAGCTAAAGTCTTATTGTGGCAAATGACCAGCGCAGGCCTTTGCACCCTCTCAATGACGTTCGCCATGGTGAAGGTTTTGCCGCTTCCAGTAACTCCAAGCAATGTTTGCTCATGATATCCTTTACTCAGCCCCTCCACTAGCCTATCCACGGCTTGTGGCTGGTCTCCGGTAAGTTGAAAGTCAGAAACCGTTTTGAATGAAGCCATACCTACAAGGCGTTTACCTACCAGCTAGTTCCTGGAGTGCCGTTTTAACTTTTTCCTCCAGGCTTAGCTCCGAGGAATTGGGGATGCTGGAAACAACCTGAGCAGCTTCTTTCAAAGAGTAGCCCAGGCTGGTTAAGGCAGCTATGGTGTCGCTATCCTCTGGGGCTAACGGCAAAGCAGCTTCTTTCCACTCTCGCTCCAGCTTATCTCTGAGTTCAACAACAAGACGGTTTGCCATTTTCTTACCAATGCCAGGTACTTGTTGAATAAGGTCAACATTACCGCTGATAATCGCTGTAGCTAATTGTTCTGCGCTTAGTTTAGAGAGCAATGCTAATGCCACTTTGGGGCCAATTCCTGAAATGGAGATAAGATTCTTGAACAGAGCTACCTCCTCAGTGGAGGTGAAGCCGTAAAGGGAGATATTATCCTCTTTTACATAGAGGTGGGTATAAAGGGAAATTTTATCACCGAGGGCTCCTAGCTGAATTAAGGTTGAACCGGGAAGATATACCAGAACGCCGACACCACCCACCTTAATGACAGCCGCATCAATACCACAATATTCCAGTGTTCCTTCCAGAGTAGCTATCATCTCAGCCTTCGTTAGCAAGCCACTTATTGAGGCGACTTTGCTGGATATGACAAATTGCCACAGCTAAGGCATCACTAGCGTCGCTTGGCTGAGGCGACTCATCAAGTTCCAAAAGCATTCTCACCATTTCCTGTACTTGTTCTTTATCGCTCCTTCCATAGCTTGTTACTTGCTGCTTCACTTGGGTTGGTGAATACCGATGTACTGGCAATCGCTGATTGGCAGCTACCAAAATAGCTACAGCCTGCGCTCTGCCAATAGCCAATGCTGAACGGATATTACGCCCAGCGAAGGGTTCCTCAATAGCTACTTCATCAGGATGATGTTTGGCAATGATTTGCGATAACCCATAGTATATGGAACGCAGTCTTTCCTCCAAACGAGTATTCCGTGAAAAGCTTAATACCCCGTAATTCACCATCTGCAGCTTTTCCCCATCATCCACTACACCATAGCCTAGATTCACCGTCCCGGGGTCAATGCCAAGGATACGCATAATCCTTACCTTTGAGCACGTAGTTTCTCTAACGTAGCATCAGAAAAATCAATATTAGAGAAAACACGCTGCACATCGTCCAACTCCTCTAGCTGGTCAAGAAAGGCTAAAGTCTGAATGGCTTCTTTTTCACCAAGGAGCATTGTGGTTTTGGGCACTAAACATATTTCTGCTGAGACTACATGCTGCCCTTCACTGATGGCTTCTTTCACTTTTTCCATATCTTGTGGTTGAGTATGTATCTCAAGATAACCCCTCTCCGTCTTAACATCTTCAGCACCGGCATCGATAGCCTGCAATGCCACTTCCTCAGCATCAGAGCCATCGCTTTCCACCATAATCACACCCTTGCTCTCGAAAAGCCAGGAAACACAGCCACTTTCACCTAAACTGCTATTCTGGCGCGTGAAAAGACGACGCACCTCCTGAATAGCTCTCTTACGGTTATCAGTCAGCGCCTCCACCAGCACTGCTACCCCATTCGGCCCATAACCCTCAAGCGTTACCGAGGCTAACTCAGAGGCCTCGCCTCCACCGCTGGCACGGTTTATAGCCCTCTCTATATTTTCCAAAGGCATATTGCCATCACGAGCCCTTTGTACTGCCAGACGCAGCTGAAGGTTAGCCTCCTGATTTGCCCCACCTTGCTTTACCGCAACTATAATTTCCCGAGTAAATTTGGTAAATAACTGACCCCGCCGAGCATCAGCCACGCCCTTCTGCCGCTTAATCTGCGACCACTTGGAATGCCCCGACATAGCTAAATTCTAGCATCACAAGATGCAAAAGCAAAGTACTTGGAAGTTGTTCAGCAAACACGGAGGCTTATTGAGGAAAGACGCTGCGCGGTTTCTACCAGCTCGTAGATATTTCCACGTGGTTAAAGAGCTGCCCAAGACATTTCAGAATATGACAAGAAAAGGCAAACCATTACGATAAGCTAAAGACCTAATTGTTTTGCCACAATTTCGCGCTGGAAGTCGCTATCGCCGAAAGCTTGTGCTCCTGCTTGCGCCCGCCGATAATAAAGGTGCATATCATGATCCATGGTGAAACCAATCGCCCCGAAGATCTGATGTCCCAAGATAGCCACCCGCCGATAAGCATCACCTACCCAGGCCTTGGCTATGGCCACGCTCTTGGTGGCAGGAATCCCTTCACTGAGTTCCCAAGCTGCCTTATAGGTGATGTACCGTGCACCATCAACATCTGTCACCATATTGGCACAATAGTGCTGAACAGCCTGGAAAGTACCAATAGGTCGATTAAATTGAATTCTTTCCTTAGCATAGTTAACAGCCATGTCTAATGTAGCTTGAGCACCACCAATCATCTCAGCACACTTAGCTACTGCAGCCTTCTCCAGAGTATCCTGTATCACAGGCCAGCCATGGTCCAGCCCCCCTACTATATTCTCCTTCGCTACATTCACATTATCAAAGACAACCTCATTCTGCTTGTCACGTGCCAGCGTCTCAAGAAGGGTACATTTGATCCCGGGGGTCTTGGCATCAACTACAAAAATAGTAATGCCTGCTTCGCGGTTTGCCGTCTCCTCTGTCCTAGCCACGCATAACAGATAATCGGCGACGTTAGCATCAGTAACAAAAAGCTTAGTGCCATTGATGCTATATTCACTATTCCGAGGAGAAGCTTTGACTGTGATAGCGGATGCATCATAGCTAGCAGTAGGCTCAATCAATGCCATGGTGAAAATTAGCTCTCCCTTGGCAATCTTAGGCAGAAATTTCTTCCTTTGTTCTTCATTACCAGCCTTCAAAATAGGCAAGCCGCCGAGAACCACAGTGGAGAAAAATGGGCCGGGTAAAATGTTATATCCCATCTCCTCAAGAAGAACCACCAAATCCAGGAAAGTACCACCACTGCCACCATAATCTTCAGGAAAGACCAGCCCCATCCAACCTAGCTCCGCCATCTTTCGCCACAACTCAGGTGAATAACCCTTGTCACTCTCATCTAGCTCTTTCACCAGTTTCTTGGGGCATTCCCTGGCGAGAAAATCACGCGCTGATGCTTTCAATATCTCCTGCTCTTCGCTTAAACCAATATCCATTCTCTTACCCCCTTATTTTATAATAGACAACCCAAGCCATTTTACACATGTTTGACTACTTTCGGGGCAACCCCAAGCCCCTTTGGGCAATAATGTTACGCTGAATCTCTGAAGTACCAGCGCCAACAATAGCTGAGATACAGTCGAGATAGCCCAGATACACCCTTCCGTTTAAAGGCGCCCACCTAGAATCCGGCGCTAACTGCCCATAAAGCCCCATAATATCCATGGCCGCAAAGGCAAGGTCGCGACTCAGCTCAGTGGAAATCAACTTCAGTATAGATGCATCGGTGTCCGAACTGACCCCTTTATCACTCAGCCAAGCTGTGTGCCAATAATATCTATTTACTATCTCCATCCTGATCGCTATATCCACCAGCTTATTCCTTACTAGTGGATCCTTGCTCAGGCTCTTCGCGTTACGCTTTGTCTCCTTGGTATACTGTACGAGCTCCTCAAAGGTTTTCCTGAAATTCCCCAACGGGACGGCCAGCCTCTCAAAACCCAAAGCTACCATTAGGTAATACCACCCTTGGTTGACCTCACCCACAATAAACCTCTTAGGAATACGGACATTATCAAAATACACCTCATTAAAGGAATGAATGCCGCATATATTCATCAAGGGGTGAATAGTGATGCCTGGCATGTCATTAGGCACGATGATTAAAGAAATACCTTGATATCTGCTAAGAGCCTTAGGGTCCGTTCTGACAACCATCCAGGCACAATCCGATATATGAGCTCCGCTACTCCATATCTTATTACCATTAATAATTAGGTTATCCCCATCCTCAACGGCACTTGTTTGCAATGAGGCAAGGTCGGAGCCGGCGTTCGGCTCGCTATATGCTAGCCAAAAGCTTACCTCCCCCCTAGCAATCCCCGGTATCCATTCCTTCTTCATCTCCTCACTGCCAAAAAGTAGGATAGTCGGAGCACCGATTAAAGTAGCCACATTCCCAGCAGGTGCCCTATAATAACTTGTCAAGTCATTGAAGATAGCCTGCTCAATATGAGTGTGTTTGTCACCAGGCCACCCGATGCCGAGCCAGCCTCTCTTCCCTAATTTGCGCCAGAACTGGCGACAGAAGGCATCATATTCTGCTTCAAATACCGGTAGGGTTCCGTATCCTGCAGGCCAGTGAAGACTTTCCTCCGCCCAGTTTGGAGGCAGTTCTTCCTTCAGGAAAAGTTCAACCTCATCGCGGAAACCCTGCTCTTGCTTACTAAGTCCAAAATCCATGCTTTCCCTCTAACCTGCTAGCTTGAATAGCGTAAAAACAAGTTATTTTCGGGGTAACCCCAATCCCCTTTGAGCAATAATGTTGCGCTGGATCTCGTTAGTGCCACCACCAACACCTATGGAGAGGCAGTTTAGGCACAACCTTTCTATCCTCCCGCGGAGAGGAGCCCATTTGGAATCCATTTCCAGTTCTCCATAAGGTCCGGCAATATTCATTCCCACTTGCGCTACGCGTCTCATCATCTCGCTCAAAAATACCAGTGACATAGAAGCTTCGTAATTAGGATGGAGATTCTTGCTATACATCCAGGCAATGCGGTAGCACATCATACGGCTGACTTCGATCTCCACTGCCATTTCTGCCAGCTTCTGCCGAATTATGGGGTCTTTATCACACTTCCTTTCTTTAGCATATTCCACTAGCTCCTCTAAAATTCGCTGAAACATTGCAGCGTAACCTATCCCAGAGCGCTCGGAATCCAGAGCTATCATCAGTTCATACCAGCCATTGTTTTTCTTCCCCACCAGGTTTTCTTTAGGGATGCGCACATTATCAAAGAAGACCTCGTTAAACGAGTGACGATTCATGAGGTTTATCAAGGGATGTATCGTGATTCCAGGAGTCTTCATATCAACAACGAACATGCTGATTCCATCATATTTTCTGGGAGCATTGGGGTCAGTTCTAGCGGCAAGCCAGCAATAATCAGCATAATGGGCATAGCTGGTCCAGATCTTATTGCCATTGATTACATATTCATCATCTTCCTCTACAGCGGTGGTTTGCAGCGAGGCGAGGTCAGAACCTGCGTTGGGCTCGCTGTAGCCGAGGGTAATTACCAAATCACCCTTCGCTACACCAAGAGCATACTTCTGCTTCTGCTCTTCACTTCCGAAGAGCAGGAGGTCAGGTCCTACCCAGTTTACTGCGATCTCCGTTTCCACCCCTACCGGTGCCTTATTGTAGGATAGCTCTTCGGCAAGGATAAGCCGCTTCATGTGGCTCATCTCCAAGCCGCCATATTGCTTGGGGTAATCTGGTGCCAACCAACCTTTCTGTCCCAATTTCTTTTGAAACTCACGAGAAATAGCCCAAGACTCATCGGTCTCCTCCCACAACAATGGGTCAAGTTCAAGCCATCGTTTCGGAGTCTCCTTCTCAATCCAATCGCGAACCTCCTTCCTGAATACTTCCTCTTCCTCGGTAAAACTAAAATCCATCACCACCTCCTTTTATCAATCACTACTGCGGATGTATTCTAGTATAACCTAGCAATTGACTGTCACAGTGCTAGATTACTTTATTCTAATAGATTCAAGCTGTTTTTTTGTCACCAATTTCAAAATCATCAAAATACTTCTTACCTTTCCACATGTCTATGTTTCCCCCTTCGCCAAGAGCAATAAAACATTGCCTTACTTAAGTAGGCACGAAATACTTTTTGGACTATTTGAACTAGAAATTGCGAAAACTAGCTATATTGAGTTGGCTTTTCAGAAATGCCAAGCATCTGTCTGGCTTCTTTAGGCGTGGCTATCTGTCGCCCCATGTCCCTGGCCAACCTGACCACCTTTTCTACCTGCTCAGCATTGCTCTGGCACAATTTCCCGGGCTCAATGTAGATATTGTCCTCCATACCAACCCGAATATGTCCACCAAGCAGAATCCCCATAGTTACCATAGGCATCTGATTAACACCCGTGCCAATCATGCTGAATAAGGAATTTGGCGGTAAGTGCTGAACCAAATTTAACACGTTCGCTGGCGTAGCATACATACTCGTTTGAAAACCCATGACAAACTGAATCCAGTAAGGTGGAGTAACAAATCCCCCTTTAATTAAGCTATCTACAAACCAGAATTCACCGGGGTCATATATCTCTAACTCCGGCTTTACCCCCTTCTCCTTCATCTTCGTAGCATATTTCTCCGATTCGCCATAGGTCCAGGGTATACAGACATCAAAGCTCAGCGGCTCCTGCCCAGCCTCACGTGCCTTTATGACCAGACGCAATATGAATGCATGAAGGTCCAGACTAGCCATCTCGGGTTTGGCATGCTCTACACAAGCCAGCCTTTGCTCTATGGGAATCCCTGGAAGACCGCTCGAGGTGTTATTGATAATTATATCGGGGCACTTTCCCCTGACTAGAGCATTAACCTCCAGATAATCATCGCCACTATAGGAAGTCATCTGTGGGTTATCTCTCAGACGACGATGGATATGGACAATGCTCGCCCCTGCTTTATAAGCATCGTAAGCTTGCTCTGCTTGCTCCTCAGGCATTTCCGGCAAGTTGGGATTTGCTTCCTTGCCATGCACGCTCCCCGTCAGCGCCACCGAGATAATCATCGGCGGCATGCTGCTTAAGCCGTGGTCAACCTTTTTCAAATACGCATAAGGGTCGGAGTAATTCCACATGTAATCTTTCACTTCTGCCATAGCGAACCTCCTTTTTACTTTTACTACCTGGCGATTATATCAAAAAAATCACCGCACCAACAATATACCCTTCTAACTTTCAAAGCCCTAGCTCAGCAGCTACCCTTTCTTCCCATAAATCACTATCACCCATGGCAAACTCCGATGCCTTAACACGCCGAAAGTAGAGACCAACATCGTGTTCCTTGGTAAATCCAGTGGCTCCATGAATCTTAATCGCATCAAGGCAGGTCCGCTGGTAAATTTCGCCTGCCTTTGCCTTGACCAGGTAGGTATGTAACCTGGATGGGAACCCAGTGCTTATCTCCCAGGCTGCTTGATACACCAAGTATTGCAACCCCTCTGCATTAACAAACATGTCAACCAACCTGTGTTGAATTGCCTGGAAGGAACCAATAGGCTTACCAAATTGAACCCTGTCTTTAGCATAGGCGTTGGTCATTTCCACAACAGCCTGGCATCCCCCAGATACTTCGGCACACTTCAAGATAGCTGCTCTATCCAGAATAAACTCTACTATATCCCACCCTTCTCCAACACCACCAAGAACATTACCCTCAGGGATTTCTACCTTGTTGAACGTCACCTGACATTGTTTATCCTGGGCTATGGTGGGGATTACCTCCACTTCCACACCTGTGCTGTCAGCATCAACGATAAACATTGTGATTCCTTCAGCCTGCTCACTGGTTCGCGCTGCTACCAATAAATGATTGGCCACGTTCGCATTGGGAACAAAGAGCTTGGTGCCTTCAATAATATAGTGTCCATTTCCTACCCTAGCGGAGGCTTCTACCTCCGAAGCTTTATACCCACCCAATGCCTCAATTATCGCCAAAGCCCAAATTGCTGTGCCATTGGCTATTTGAGAAAGAAACTTCGCCTTTTGTTCTTCACTCCCATACTCCAGTATCGGCAGGGCACAGATAGTAGTAGAGAAGAAAGGACCGGGTAGAATATTCTTTCCTATCTCCTCCATCAGGAGCACTAGGTCCAAAAAAGTTCCCCCTGTACCTCCATAGTTCTCAGGAAAAACAAGCCCAAGCCATCCTAACTCAGCCATCTTTTGCCACATTTGTGGGTCATACCCCTTTTCATCCGTCTCCAGTTCCCTAACCTTAGCCTTAGGACACTCCTTTGTCAGGAAATCCCTGGCTAAACTCCGAAGCATCTCTTGGTCTTCCGAAAGCTTGAAATCCATCATACCCCCTGATATTTCAATATGACTTGGGCAAGCCTAACTTAAACTGCCCGATCACATTCTTCTCAATTTCATCAGTGCCAGCAGCAATTGAGATGCCGGGGAAAAGCAAATATACCCGCTGGATGATGCCATGAAGCTTAGTCCATTTCGAATATGGGTCAACTTGAGAATAGGCGCCCATGATCTTCATCCCGATAATACCTATCCGCTCCAAGAGTTGGTCACCAAAAGCCTTGTTGCGTGAAGAACCATAAATAGGAATTAGCCCTTGAGTCAACTCCCAGGTTACCTGGTAGTTGAATAACCTTAGCATCTCTGCCTCAGCGGCAGCCTCAGCTAACATATGGCGAACTTCAGGATTCTGAGACAAAGGTTTACCATCGTAGTCAGTTTCCCTAGCGTAACCCACTAACTCATCCAGCAATCTCTTGACATTTCCGTAAAGTACTGGACCAAGGCTGTACCTCTCAGAAGCCAATGATTGCATTAAGTGATACCACCCTTTATTTTCCTCGCCAACCAGATTGGAGACGGGGACCCTCACATTGTCAAAGAAAACCTCATTAAATATGTGGACACCATAGTAGTTTAGTAACGGGCTAACCGTGATTCCCGGGCTCTTCATATCTACTATAAGAATGCTAATGCCATGGTGTTTCTTAAGAGCACCTGGGTCTGTTTTCACGGCAAGCCAATTCCATCTTGCTCGATGGGCACAACTGGTCCACACCTTCTGCCCATTAATAACATACTCATCCCCATCCCTTACGGCACGAGTCTGTATGTTAGCAAAATCAGACCCAGCATTAGGCTCACTATAGCCAGTGCACCACACCCCATCAGCCTCTCCTGAAGCAATCAAGGGAAGGTACTTTTTTCTCTGCTCTTCGTTTCCAAACTGCATGAGAGACGGGCCCACCCAGGCTACACCACTTACTCCCATGGCAGCACCGGGTATTCCCCAATATCCACACTCCTCCCCATATACCAATTCCTCCCAGTAAGAAGCCCCTTGTCCACCATATTCCTTTGGCCACGTCATAACTAGCCATCCTTTTTGAGACAACTTCCTGGCTATAGACATGGCAAGCTCCCAATCTTCATCACGGCTTTCCTCCTCCAGAAGTAGAGTAAACCATCCTGGAGGAAGCTCTTTTCGGGCAAACTCGCGAATCTCCTTTCTTAGCGCTTCTTCTTTTTCCCCGAGTTTGAAATCCATTCTTTGCAGTTCCCCCTTTTAGAATTGGAAGTCAATTACTATAGCACACAACCAGCTTCGATGTCAGGAGCAGTTACTGATAATGAATCACCATCGGCTAGAAATGTTTCCACCGCTTCCCCCTCCGTTATGGCCTCGTTTAACTTCCGTTTATGATCCACTCCAGCCACTTTTGTTAACCTCTTCTTCATTAATATTGTATCATTAGTGTTATGGCACCTGACGTCCTTCAATGATGAAGCATGAAAATCCTGGGTATTGAAACTTCCTGTGATGAAACCGCCGCCGCAGTCGTGCAAAACAGCACTAGAACTTTGTCAGACGTCGTAGCTTCGCAAATAGAAATACATGCCCGCTATGGCGGCATAGTGCCCGAAGTAGCCTCAAGACAGCACATGCTTTCCATTGTTCCTGTTATTGAAAAGGCAATGACTGAAGCTAAGACGTCGTGGCAGCACCTCGATGGCATGGCGGTAACCTTTGGACCGGGGCTGGCTGGTTCATTACTGGTGGGAGTCAACGTAGCTAAGGCAATTGCCTTAAGCAAAAACCTTCCCTTTACTGGAGTCAACCACCTTGAAGCACATATCTACGCCAACTGGTTGAATAAGGGAAAAGCCCCTTCTTTTCCTTCCCTTTGCCTTATCATCTCGGGAGGGCATAGTGAGCTAGTATTGATGAAAGGACATGGAGAATTTGAAAAACTGGGAAGGACTCGCGACGATGCTGCAGGAGAAGCCTTCGACAAAGCAGCTCGAATCCTGGGATTAGGCTATCCCGGAGGTCCAGCTATTGAAAAGGAGGCTATTGCCGGGAAACCTTGCCTACATTTTCCACGCGCCTGGCTCAAAGGAACTCATGATTTCAGCTTCAGTGGGCTGAAAACTGCCTTGTGGCACTTCGTCCAGAAAAATCAGGTCCTGGGAAATAGCTCGTTCGTAGCCAATGTTGCCGCAAGCTTCCAAGAAGCTGTGATAGATGTTCTGGTCACAAAGACAATCAATGCTGCCGAGGAATTACAGGTAAAGCAAATCTTGCTTAGTGGTGGCGTGGCATCCAATAAATCTCTAACACAACGCTTTCTTAACACCTCACCAATACCTGTTTCAGTCCCTCCACCTCATCTGTGCACCGATAATGCCGCCATGGTAGCTACCTGCGGCTATTACCATTTCCAGAACGGCAACTTTAGTAATTATGACCTGGATGTAGTCCCTGGCCTCAGCCTTGGTTAACTAGAGGACATTCAAAGCACCTTGCCTGGCAACAATAATCTTTGAATAAATGGATTAGCCCCTGCTGCTGGCATGCAGTGAAACCCGAAGTACCTTTGATACGAAGTTGTCTTGCCATATGGTATGTGAGCTCATTTTCGGCTAACCTCGGATGACCAACATAAAGCTGAAGAGCCTTGCGCTGTAATTCCGTTTCACCAGTAGCCTCACACCACGCAAATGCGAATGGCAATATCACATTTATCACAATCTCTCCTGCCTTACCTCGCCCTAAGAGAGCCGACTTTCTACTTCGTGACCTAACATCGAAATCAAAATGGTCGAGCCAATATCCATCCCCTGCTACCATTAGACCACTCTCCAGCCAAGAACCCTGTTCTGTTAACGATGCTTTAGCTACCAACTCCAGTATATTCAACAACAACCCCCTTTCACGGTAACGATGAAGGAGGTGGCTCTGAGCTATGATACGACGCACAGGGGAATTATTGGGGTATACATGAGTGAGATACCAGGCACTTTGGGGCATGGCTTCATCTTGCCCAAATGAATGCCAGGTTTGTTCCAACTCACTTACCCACTCTTCACATACAAATGCACCATACATCCGCTGCGAAGGCAACAAACCAGCCATGCCTAAGAGCATAGCCTCCTTGAACACCAAACTCTCATTTAATTCTCCTTTAAGTAAACGAAGGGGTGACCTTTGAGCCAGCTCCTCAAAAGGTCTTTTATTCTTAGTGTAGCCTAGAGCTATCATTATACCCTCGAAAAGCACCTGGCTTGCTTCCACCTTCAATAATTTTCTCCCAAACATTTCCACCCTTTGCTTGAACCTTCTTACGCCAATATCGTTCAATAACCTGTTCAGGTCTTGTCTTGCCATGTTCTCTCCACTGCAAGAACAAGCAAGCTGGCGGTACGGTATCAACCTGGGTTGATACAGCAAGGATTTGGCCAAACAGATCAGGGGAACAAATCTGCCATCCGTGGTAAAAGTAGAGTACCGGTTATCATTCCACAAAACTACATGAAGAATTACGTTATTATATTCAGGGTCGCAATCATGACCATGGCTATGCCAATCACCAGCATGTACATGAATCTCTACGTCCCCCCTAATCAGCTTCTCATCACCAGCCGAGATTACAGCATCACGAAAATCAGGCCCGCCACCGTTATTGATTCTGCCAGGATAGATTACACAAATCCTCCGTCCCTCTTCAGTAAGCAACTTCGCTCCCAGAAGCCGCTCCCATACCAAACTTATCTCCCGTTCCTGAACTTTTATCCGATTACGTGTAATCATGGCCAAAAAATTAAATCTAGTTCCCCGCCGTCAACTGCTTAAATCTCAAGGCGTCGTTGCCACAGCAACCAACTTTAATATGGCTCACCATGTCTCTTTTTTACCTTGTACTTGAAGCCACTACGCTCAGCGACTATGCTAAGCAAGGTAGCTGAGGCACCTCGAGGTCGATACATCCCAGTTTCCCACTCACTGATTGTCTGCTGACGTGTGCCCAGTTCTTCTCCCATCTTCGCTTGAGTTACGCCCAAATAACGCCTCAATGCCTTAATGTTCTCTTTATCCCACTGCCCCTTCTTTTTCGCCATCTACCAATATTATACACGGTAGAGTGTAAAAATCAAGGGGCAACCTGCGTTGAAACGCAACTTCGCTTCATTCTCTTTCCTCAAAATGCGTGCTGGCAGGTAGTCTTTCGTTTTACCCAAAGTAACAGGACGTATTATTGAGAGACTCCAAATCTTCCCTATTAAGTTATGTTGAGGTCAATGCTTGCGCTACAGTAAACGAAGGTGAAAGAGTGAGCTAATAGGAGATCATGATTTTGGACAAAGAGGAAGCTTTAGTACATCCAACACCAGAGGTTGGCTCAATCTATACAGTGCCAGGGCTAATAGGCAGTAGGAAAGCCTCCTAAATGTTATGCACCGGAAGAGCTGGCTCAGGGTAAATAAGGCAAAATCTTCATCGCCCGGTTTAGCATTATCTTCATTTTCCCACCATAGTGAGAAAATCTGCCTTCTTCGACTTTCCACTCTCGTCAATGTGCTCCATAATAAAGGACGCCGTTGCTCCTTTCCCCAACTTCACCCTAGTTCGTACAAGTTCAAGCATGTCCATCGGGGCGACACAGCCCTCCGGTGGGAAGACTCCCTTCTCCTTTATCTTGCCACTTCCCATGAGCATTGCCCCTAACGCCGCAGGAATAGCTGTCCCTTGTCCCATCCCTTGCTTACTCGAAGACGTTGAAAAGATATATGTGTTCCTTTTGCCATCTTTGTACCCTTTCACCACTATCTTCAGACACCCCATGGGGTGAGTTAAGCCAGCCTCCTGGAGGAGTTTGTCTCGCCGAGAAACTATGAATGCCACAGCGAATTCCAGAGGAATAATCTTTTGGCCTTGAACCTCAATCGGCTGCGTTGTGGTAACGCCTGACCTCACCATTGTCTTTATAAGTTCAGCATAACTTGGTGGAAGCACCGTTCCAAGGTTGGTTACCCTCTTCACTCCTTTAAGAAACCGCGGAAGAGTTATCGTCTCAGGATGGGGATAAGCATAAACATTATATCTTCCCACATCCTCAAAGTCGGTCTCTTCTTCCAATGCTCTACCGCTTTCATCAAACAACTTGACTGTGGTCAATTTGCCATCAAGAAACATGGGAATACCCATCTCCATAGAATGGATTCTATGCTTCACTACTGCTGCTCCCTCTACATCTTCGCCACCATGAGCATGATAAATATCAACCACCTCTACCTCATCCAGCATAGACTCGGCACAAAATCTCACCAATACATTGGCCAGCCCGGGAGAACTTCCCATGCCGATCAGCGCTGAAACTCCAGCTCTTTTGGCATCCTCATCCATAGCGAGCAATTTCTCAGTGGCATCGAAATCATCACATATGTCAACATAATTTATTCCATAACCTATCACCGCTTTCATTATTAGAGGTCCAAATTCGTAGAATGGTCCGACGCAATTCAGCACCACGGATGAGCCATCGATAGCGTTTTTTATACTTCCATTGCTATGAGCATCAAACTGAACGGCAGAAACATTGCCTTTCCCAATCTCTTTAACCAACTTGTTCGCTGCTTGAACATTAATATCAGCAACGACAACATCGGAAAAAACATCACCGGATGCAAGTATCTCTGCCGCCACACTACCTACAGCTCCACACCCACCCAAAACGGTAACCTTAGCCATATTTACCTCCTTTATAGTCCTTTAATGTTTTTAAAGGGCTCACCCCAGATTTTTAACGCTGTAGCTAATTCAGGGTGTTCCTTAGCTGCTTCTTCTAAGGAAATGCCTTGCATAGTGGCATCAATTGCCTGACGAAATGCTTTTGCCCCAGCAACAGGACCTTGTGGATGGGCATGTATCCCGCCTCCCACACCCACCACAACTTCGTTCCCCAGGTCGTTTATCAGCTGAGGCACCATAGCAGGCGTAACACCACCACCTGGCATTGGGAAAACTGGCTTCAACTGGTAAAACGGAAATGTTAAATTTCTCCATACATTCAGGTATTTATCCGTTATGACAGTAGCTTTTCCATAGGGGAAAGGAAAAACAACAATATCGGCTCCGGCAAGGCGAGGCAACTTGCCCATCACGATATGGGAGCTTATCCCATGATAAGGAGACATGTACATAGCACCAGCCACATCCATATGACCAAGAATAGGAACATTTATCTCAGGGTCTTCAGCAAGTGCCTGAAGCACCGGAAGGCCAATAGCAAGGTAGTTCACCATTATGGCATTGCAGCCAAGCTCCACCGCTCGCTTAGCATTCTCGAAGACCTTGGGGACTTTATCGGTTACGTTAACCGTGTAAAGTGTATGCTCACCAGTCTCCTCATAGACTTGCCGCTCCGCCTCCATGTAGAGCTTTACCCGTTTTTCAACAGCGTTAAAGGAGGCATCAGCAAGAAGTTCATCATCCTTGATAATATCGCATCCCCCTAGGGCAGCTTCCCTGAACAGCCTTACCCCCACTTCGGGAGTATATCCCGTGCACGGCTTTATCATGTTGTTAAGCAGCGGCCTATCATGAACCCCCAGGATCTCCCGTATCCCGGGAATCCCAAACTTTGGCCCTTGAAATCCAGCAACATACTTCTCCGGGAAATAAACATCAACCAGCTTAATCTGTCCCGCCATGGAAATGTTGCCCACCACCGTGGTTAACAGCATGGGTATCTGTTCACCTATATTGACCTCGGGATAGGCAGTCTGAACAATGTAATTCCTTGTCTCTACTGAGGAAGGCACACTGAATTCGTAATCTGGTACTTCATAAACACCGATGACCTTAGCAACGTGTTTACTACGTACCTCAGGGGTTTCACCAGGAACAGCAACCCACGTCCCTGTGCTCTGCTCAATAGCGAGCAACTGCGCTCCAAAAGGAACAGGGATATTTGCCGGGAAGCAAACCAGGTAAGTACCTATTATATACTCGTCATAGTCTACCCCCTCTGGTAAAGCTACGGGCTGTGATAAGATATCTTGTTCATTCATTCAACCACCTCCTTTATATATTAAGTTGCCCATAAATAGGGGCTAATTGTTCATAGAGCTGTCTGAAAGATTGGTAAAGTTCCTGATAAATAGGTCTGTGTTCATTCCTCGGCTCAAATTCTCTTCCTAAAGGAACAAGCTTTACCACAGAATCAAAATCCTCGTACATCCCCAACCCCACCAGAGCTATTAGAGCAGCACCACGCGAACCAACCTCCTGCGGGGATTGAACTTGCCTTATCCTCTTACCCAAGACATCGGCAAATATCTGCAGCCAAACCTCGCTTAACGCCCCCCCTCCAGCGGCGTTTAAACTTTCAACCTTGAAACCCAATCTTTCTATTCCATCCAATACCCACCTTGTGTTATATGCTACACCCTCCATCACGGCTCTAACTAAGTGCCCTTTACTATGGTTAAAACTCAAATTTATGAACGCTCCCCTCAAGCTCGGATTTATCACCGGGCATCGCTCTCCCAGCATCCATGGCATAAAGATTAACTTACCTGCTCCAGGCTCAACCTTGCTAGCAAGCTCATCAAGAACTTCATACGCACTTTTATTCCGCTGCTCTGCCTCCTCTTTTTCCTCCCCCCCTAGCTCATCCCTGAACCACTTCAAACAGACACCAGTACTTTCCATCTGACCAATAAGCAACAATTTATTCGCGTCAGCAGAACATATGGTGCCAATCCCTTCCTCAACATCAAATCTGGGCTCCGTTGTGTGAAGGGCTATCCACCCTGAAGACCCCGTATATAGATGAGGATGACCCTCCTTGATTGCCCCGGAGCCTATAGCAACAGCAGGGGCATCCCCGGCACCACAGACCACCTTGGTTTGCTTCGACAATCCTAATTCCCCTGCCGCGGACGCCGTTAAATTGCCCACCACGTCTGTGGATTTCACTGGCTTAGAGAGCATATCCTCAGATAGCTCAATGGCATCCATAACCTCTTTTTCCCATTTCCGTGTTTTGCCGTTAAATAAACCGGTAAGCAAGGCACAGCTCCAGTCTGTGTAAAACTCCCCGGTACTCTTATAGATAACGTAATCCTTAACATCTATGAATTTATGTGTGTGGTTAAATATCTGTGGCTCTTTCTCCTTAATCCAGAGAATCTTGGGGATCACATCCTTCTCAGAGGCAGGAGGAATCATCCCCATGTCAAGCAACTTCATCAAGTCGAACTTTTCCAGGCACCAGCCAGCCTGTTCCCCAGCTCTGGCATCAAGCCAGATTATTGCCGGGCGAAGAGCCCTTCCCTCGTGGTCAACAGGGAGAGCAGTTATCATCATAGCGTCAAAACTCAGGGCGATGACATCAGTTGGAGAAACTCCAGTTTTACGCATTATTTTTCTGGTGGAGTTTACTATCGCCTCCCACCAGACTTCAGGGTCCTGCTCAGCCCAACCAGGCTTGGGATAATTCACACCATAGACTTCAGAATCTGAGCCTATTATGTTCCCTTCTATATCAAACAGGACCGCTTTATTAGCCTCGGTTCCTACGTCATGTGCAATTATATATTGACCAGCCAAACTCTACCTTCTTCACCTAGACTTTGACACATACCCGAATGCCACAACTTCCCCAGCAAGGGTAACAAGATCTCGCAGGCAGCATTGTAGCAACGCAAAGCCCTCGCTGTCAATCATTCTACTCGTCTGTATGATTAGTGATACCTCACTCTTTTCCTGTATTGCAAAGTACACCTTGGTTTATCGTTTTTGAAACAGATCACCACCGTTATGCCCTTTCCAGATGGTATTTACTTTCCATACTCTGAAAGCAATAATAAAGAACCCATGGATATACAAGAACAAAAGAACGTACTGAGAAGAGAATTGCTTCAAAAAATACGCTCATACTCTCCAGAGGAGTTAGCGAGGAGGAGTAAGAATGTCGCCCAAAACTTGAAAAACTTGCCACAGTATAAACAGGCAAACTGCATTATGTTTTACTACCCATTAGAAACCGAGGTAAATCTTTTGGGAATAATCAGGAAAGCTTTAAGACAAAAACGAGTCTGTTTTCCCGTAATAGACCTGGAAAACGGTGATTTGATTCCCTATGAGATAAATGATTTAGATAAGGACTTCGCCACAGGGCCATGGGGAATTACCCAGCCTAGCAAGGAAAGAGCACGCAGGACAGAACTTCAAGATATAGACCTGGTGGTGGTTCCCGGGTTAGCATTTGACAAGACAAAAAATAGATTGGGCAGAGGGAAAGGTTTCTACGACAAATTTCTGCAAAAACTCGGCGGAAAAACGGCTAATGTGGGGGTCGCTTTCGATTTCCAAGTTATTAGACATGTCCCATCATATCCTCACAAGTATGAAAAGGTGGACGCCCTTGTAACCGAAAGCCTCTGTATCTAGTCCACCTGATACAGCAAGCATGTCACCGGGACAAATATCTCGTATTCAGTGGATTGTCTCTTATTACCAGGTGCCACGGGTAATTGAGTTTAGAGACACACTACCCAAGAGTCTCATAGGCAAGGTCTTAAGAAGGGTATTAAGGGAAGAGGAGGCAAAAAAAGCTAAGTGAATATTCTGTGACTCTACAAATATAATGCTAGGGATAGATACTGTGTAAAGGCATTTTGGCTGGTTTAATTTTATCTTAGATAACTAGCGATAATAAGTTTTTCAATTTCAGTGGTCCCTGCGCCGACAGGAAAGACTTTAGCATCTCGCATATACCGTTCCACTGGAAAATCCTTCATATAACCATAGCCTCCGTGGATCTGTATCGCCTCTCCTGTAACTCTGACTACCATCTCGCATGCATAGGATTTCGCCTCTGCAGCCAACATTCTACCCTCCTTAAAATTACCTTGATCCCAATAAGTTAAGCCCTTATACGTCAGCAGTCGAGCAGCCTCAATTTCCACCAGCATCGTAGCGAGCTTATCCTGTATCATTTGGAAATTAAATATAGGCTGCCCAAATTGCTGCCTTTCCTTGGCATATTTAAGAGATGCATCAAAAGCGGCCTGGGCAATACCTATGGCAAGAGAGCTCCACATAACCCTTTCCACATCGAGTCCAGAAAACATTTGCTTTACCCCCTTTCCCTCAACACCACCCAGAAGATTAGCCTCCGGAACATGACAATCCTCCAGGATAATCTCCCCGGTTGGGGAAGAGCGCAATCCCATCTTTGATAACTTTCTACCTACATGATAACCAGAAAAATCCTTCTCTACTATAAAAGTGCACAATCCTTTCGATCCAAGGGATGGATCCAGAGTTGCGTATATAAGAGCTATATTTGCAATAGGTGCATTGGATATAAATGTTTTGGTGCCGTTCAGGATATATTCACCCCCCACCTTACGGGCCCTTGTCTTAAGGGATACAGCGTCTGATCCATACTCTGGCTCTGTTAACCCCATGCAACCCCTTTTTTCACCGCTCGCCAAAGTTGGCAGGTATTTTTCTTTCTGTTCTTCCGTGCCATTACGGGCAATGTTATTGCCACAAAGTAGACCATGCGCCCCATAAACTACACCCACACCGGCATCTACCTTGGCTAATTCCTCCGCCATGATCCCAAGGGAAATATAATCAGTAAGTGTCCCGCCATATTCAGGTGGTATCCCCATACCCAAAAAACCTAAAGACTTTGCCTTTTCCCATAAGCCCTCTACAAACGTTTCTTCTCGATCCATCTCCTCGACCAGAGGAGCTATTTCCTTTTCACAGAACTCCCGAACCATTTCCCGGAGCATCTTCTGCTCTTCAGTTAAATCAAAATTCATGCCTAAACCTCCTTATGATATCAGATACATAATAGCCTGACTTTTGTGCGTATTCAATTCCATCCAAAATTCATTTTAGCCAAATGTGTTCAATATAACATACAGCGAAAGAGCCCGTTTCTTAGACCATCAACAGAAAGAGGGAACATAAGGCATGACCGGTTACATAAATCACTAGATATTTCTCCGTTTACTATGCTAACATTTTCTCTAAAGTTGTATGGCGCTGGAGAATTGCCGAAGTAAGTTATAGCTTCACCGGATAAGAATAGTAAGGAGGAAAAATTATGCAAAAGGTTGGAATTGTTGAAGTAGCCCAAAGTGCCGGCACCGAGTCGCCTCTCAGCTTGATGGAATTCACATACAAGCCGGTAAAGGAAGTCCTTGACAAGGTAGGGCTGAAGAGAGACGAAGTGGACATGTACATACTGGCATCAACAGACGTTTTTCATAGTGGCATGTCCTGCGCTAATGCCTTTGACTGGGACGCTAGTGGTGCATTCATGAAACCGGCCTCGCGCGAGGAGGGAGATGCTATCACGGCGTTTGTTTATGGCTGTATGCCCATTATGGAAGGCAGATATGATACGGTGCTGGTTGTAGGGCTCATCAAGGGATCTGAGAATCCGGAGAATGATACGCTAACAAGTTTTGTTGCCGACCCATTTTACTCAAGACCTGTTGGTATTCAAGAAACCACCGCGGCAGCCATGCAGATGAGGCTTTATCTGCAACGATATGGGATCACCGAAGAGCAATGTGCCAAGGTGGTGGCAAAGAATCTGGGCAATGCCTTGTTTAACCCCTATGCTCATATAAAGAAGAGAGTTAGTGTTGACGATGTTCTCAATTCAGAGAGAATTTGTGACCCCTTAAAGGCTCTGGAGTGTGCCCCTAAATCGGAGGGTGTCTGTGCTATGCTCCTGGCCTCTGAGGAAAAAGCCAAGAAGTTAACCGATAAACCGGTTTGGTTTAAAGGTTGGGGCTCCTCTATGGACACTTTTTACCTTGGAGACAGAGATTTGCTGGATACCCAGCTAAAGACGGCAGCAGCAAGTGCCTATAAGATGGCTGGGGTCAGCAATCCGAGGAAGGAAATCGATGTAGCGGAGATATGCGAGCCTTATGCTTTCCAGGAGCTTTTGTGGTGTGAACAATTAGGACTTTGTGCTCAGGGGCAGGGTGGCAAATTGGTAGACAGCGGTGTTACACAGATAACCGGAGATTTGCCGGTTAATCCTTCTGGTGGTGTTTTGGCGATGAATCCCTATGTGGCGAGAGGGCTTTACCGCGTTGCTGAAGCTACTTTGCAAATCAAGGGCAAGGCTGGGGAGCACCAGGTAGACGGAAAGGTGAATACCGCTTTAGCCCATTCAACATATGGCTTTTGTGGACAGTGGCAGGGAGTGGTAATTTTAGGAGGTTAGGAGGTAATAAAACTTATGAGAGGAGGATTTGATTAAATGGCGGAACAAAAAGAGAAACCAAGAAAGGTCGCAAGTATGGGCATGGTCCCATATGAAATGGCCCTAGGACCCACATGGACCAGGTTTTTTGAAGGCTTTAAGGAAAAGAAGATACTTGGCACCAAGTGCAGGAAATGCGGCCGGATCCTTGTTCCGGCAAGACCGTTTTGCCCTCGATGCTTCGAACCTATGGAGGAATGGGTTGAGGTTGCTCAGGAAGGAACTGTAGTTACCTGGAGTTATGTCAATTATACTTATTTTGGAGTGACTCCGGATATGATCCCGGTAATAGGAGCTACCATAAAGCTGGATGGAGTTGATTGTGGCACAGGGATGTGGACTCAAATTGGCGGGTTTGACATAAAGGATTTTGAGCTGGTGACTAAGAAAGTAAAGGTTGGAGCTAAGGTCAGGGCTGTATGGCGTAGGAAGAGGCAAGGCAATTTCCGGGATATAGATTACTGGAAAATTATTGAATGATAGCGAGGAGGTGATAAGACATGGGAAGAGCAGTTGCAGTTATTGGAACAGGTCAAACGAAGCACGGCAGGAGGGATGATTTAAGTTATCCCGATTTGGTCAGAGAGGCAGTGAAGAAGGTATTTGAGGATGCGGGAATAACTCTCAAGGATGTCGATGGTGTCGTTTATGGCAGCATGCCCTCTATGATGGAGGGAGTTGCCTACAACCACTTTTACTTTGCCGATGCCCTGCGTGTAGTGGGTAAGCCATTATTGAGGACGGAGACATGCGGTTCTACCGGGCAATCTGTAGCCCACACAGCTATTCACTGGGTTGCCTCAGGAATGGCGGATGTTGTTTTGGCTGTCGCTTCAGAGAAGGAGCATGAAGGCGATGCCCAGGCAACTATGATGACAATACTTGAACCATTCCTGCAGGTGGTGATCGGTGGTGCCCCACTAGCCTTCTCGTTACAATCCCGTGAGTGGATGGGATATTATCATATCGATGATGATAAGGCCAGGGAAGCTGCATCAATAGTATCGGTAGATTCCCACAATGGCGGCCTTGCTAATCCCTTTGCTCACATCAGAGTGCAGCTCACCAAAGAAGATGTTTCGACCGCCCCGATTATTACTTATCCCGTTCGATTGTATGATGTTTGTCCCGTATCGGACGGTGCTTGTGCTGTGATCTTTGCCTCGGAGGAAAAGGCTAAGAAAATTTGTAAGAAGCCTGCCTGGGTCAAAGGAATGGGTTTCAGAGGTGAAGAATATTTTATTGGTGATAGTAATAAGGCGGTGTGGCAAAGCACCATTGAGGCATCTAAGGAAGCTTATAAGGAGGCAGGGATCACTAACCCTCTAAAGGAGCTAGATGTAGCCGAGGTATACAATCCTTTTAGTTACCAGGAGCTGATGTTTTTGGAATGTTTGGGGCTGTGTCCTCCCGGAGAGGCTCCTGACTATGTAATTAAAGGTACATTTTCGCCTGGCGGTGAGCTTCCCTGTGACCCCTCAGGTGGTGTTCTTTGTACCAATCCCATCGGTGCTGCTGGGCTCATCAGGGTAGCTGAGGCAGCACTGCAAGTTACTGGCAAGGCTGGAGAACATCAAGTTGAAGGGGCCAAATTAGCCCTATCCCACGCCATGGGAGGTGCAGAGCAGTTTAATGGAATAACGATACTTGGCTCAGAACTGTAGAAAAGGAGGAATTGGATGGCAGAGAAGTATAAATTACTTAAAGACGCGATTAGACTCGAGATAGAGGATTTTACGTTCCCCAAAAAGGAATATAGGACAGCTAGGCATGATACGGTTCTTCCCTATAATTGGGCTTTAGGTCCAACGTGGATCAGGTTCTTTGATGGCTTGAAAGAGGAGAAAATACTTGGTACCAGATGCAAAAAGTGCAATAAAGTTCTCGTTCCGGCAAGAACATTTTGCCCCATTTGTTATGAAGATATGGAGGAATGGGTTGAGCTTCCCCAAGAAGGCAATGTGGAAACATGGTGTCTTGTTAACTATAAATATTACGGGCAAGTTAAGAAACCGCCGTATATAATAGCGCAAATACGCCTGGATAAAGCCGATTGTAGCCTGACGCACTTTATTGGTGGATTTAGCTTATCTGACCTTGGCAAGGTGAGAAACAAAATGAAGACTGTGTCAAGGGTCAAGGCCGTATGGAGTAAAGAGAAACATGGTGATATCTATGATATCGCCTATTTTAAGCCTGTTTAAGCTGAACTGAGAGCCGTTTCATTCCCCTGTGGAGGACAAATCCAGATCTTCGCAACAACAGGAGGAATTTTGCTGATTTTGAAGTTGGTGATAAGTTGGGACAAGCAGGGTGAGGACGGCCACCAAGACTGATATCTGAGTTTTGCTCCTCCAGCGAGGATTGGTTTTAACTTTACACAGATGTACAATCTGGCAGAGAAAACATGGATGAGAAAGAAATCACCAAATTGAGAACGGACATAGTAGAAGCCGGTAAGAAAATGTTGCATAAAGGGCTTGTAATTGGGACGTCGGGGAATATTAGCATTAGAATTTCAGGCGAAGATAAAATGTTAATTACTCCAAGCAGCGTAGAATACGATAAGATTGAGATTGATGATATTCTGGTAGTGGATTTCAAAAAAAATGTCCTGGAGGGAGAACGAAGTCCATCTGTGGAAACTGATATGCATATCGGGATTTACCGAACTAGACCAGATATTGGGACGATAGTTCATACTCATTCCGTATATGCCACTGCAATTGCATCATTGGGAAAAACAATTCCACCTTTCCTCGATGAGATGGTGCTTATGATCGGTGGTGAGATAGAAGTCGCAGAGTACGGTATGCCAGGTAGCAGGGAATTAGCACAAAATGCAGTAAGAGCCCTGGGAAGGAAGAATGCAGTTCTTTTAGCAAATCATGGCTCTTTGTGTTGTGGGAAAAATCTAGAAAATGCATTTGAGACCGCTGAATTGGTGGAAAGAGTAGCCAAAATATTCATATTGTGTTCACTCCTTGGCAAACCGAAAAGTCTTCCACAGGAAGCTCTAGAATTGGAGCAGAAAATATTTGAAATGATGACCAAATAGATTTTCGAATAAATAGACGATTGGCTATCTTACTATCGTTTTGGCTTCACCCCGCAAAGCAGCACACATAGCCATAGCAATACTCCACAACCCTTGGCCTGACTCGTGTTACAACAGCAAAATAATAAGAATCATTGGGAGGAATTTTGGCAAAGACAAAAATTAACTTGGGTAAGCTTTTCCCCAATGAAATCACCCAACCACGACTAGATTGGTGAGCTTATGACAGAGATTATCTTGGTAAGGCATGGGGAAACTGAGTGGAATGTAGCTGAAATATATAGGGGAAGGGCTGATGTAGCTCTAAATGAGGTGGGTATTGGACAAGCAGAATTGCTGGGCAAGTACTTGGGTCGATTGAAGCTGGATGCTATTTATTCCAGCCCGCTGAGACGGGCATTGGATACGGCCAATATTGTAGCTCAACACCAAGATATCACCGTACAAGTTACCCATGGCCTTATAGATTTCGACTACGGGGAGTGGCAAGGCCTGCCTGACCAAAAAGTGGCAATGTTGTATCCTGATCTTCATAATGAGTGGCAAGCTAATCCACATCTGGTAAGAATGCCCGGCGGAGAGAATCTAGATGATGTGGCGAAAAGAGCCTTGGGTGTAGTTAGTGAGGTAGTCTCTAAATACAAGGGGGGTACAGTACTGGTGTCGCATCGTGTGGTGAATAAAGTTTTGATATGCTCACTATTGGGACTGGATAATTCACACTTTTGGCATATCAAGCAAGATGTAGGTGGAATCACAAATTTCGACTATGTTGACGGTCGCTTCATTCTCACTGGACACAATGACAACTCCTATTTGAAAGGAGTGCAGAAATCGCTAAGCGATTTCTGAGGACAGCATACCTGGAATTACTGGTAAATAAGGGCTTATTACGATGGTTTGAGGATCGTTGATAGTTCTAAGGATATCTTCCCAAGTTGGAATCTCTTAGAATAATATATGATTCATAGGCGACTACTATAGTGAGCCCCTGCCTTAGGTGTTAGAATTACTTAGGGGTTAAAAGCTAATGAAGATAGCTATTTCAGGAAAGGGTGGTGTGGGAAAGACTACCCTGGCAGCGCTGCTAGCTATGGCTTATGCGGAAAGCGGTTACAAGGTTATTGTAGCTGACGCCGACCCGGACGGCAACATGGCTTCGGCTTTAGGCATTCCGCCAGAATTAGCTAAAGACATCACTCCTATCGTCGAAATGGGAAACCTAATCTATGAGCGCACCGGAGCACAACCAGGTACTATTGGGGAGTTTTTCCAACTAAATCCCAAGGTTGATGACATTCCAGATCGCTTCTCTATGGAGTGGGAGGGGATCAAACTTTTAGTTATGGGGACTATCAAAGGTCCGCTGGCAGGCTGTGTCTGCCCTGAAAGCGCTATGCTGAAAGCTTTGCTCAGCCATCTAATCCTTGGGCGAGATGAGTTGCTGATTCTGGACATGGATGCTGGAGTAGAACATCTGGGGCGAGGGACAGCTCAAGCAGTGGATGCCTTCATAATTGTGGTTGAACCGGGGCAGCGTAGCTTTCAGACGGCTCGAACAGTTGAAAAATACGCCTCAGGTCTAGGGGTAAGCCATTGCTTCATAGTTGGTTCTAAGACGAATAATGAGTCAGCACGCCAATTCATCAGGGAGAACCTGCCCGATTACCAGATTCTGGGTTTCCTGGATTTCGACCCTGATTTGCTCTATGCCGATGTTCAGGGCTTCAATGTCTACCAGTCAGCGCCAAAAAGTGCTGAGCAGGCTCTGCTGGTGAAGAGCAAGCTGGAGGAATTCTTTTTGCAACCAGATTAAGCACGCTTCTCGGCTGGACTGTCCCTGGGGCAGGAAGCGTCTAACATGACGAGCTTTCTGGTATGCAGGAGCCAGACTCTCATGCGACCAGTGATTTTTACAGAGGCAACATTAAGATACTGCGGAAGCTATTCGAGGCTGTTGCATTATTCCTCACGGTAAGCCTCTGATTAACTTCCAGACGATAGTTGCACAAAGGTCCCTTATATCTTCAGTGGGTAGGTAATCAGAAATATTGCTATCAAAAACTATGTTGCCCCTGGGAGGAAACTCATCATCACCTCGCCACAGGATCAAGGTTATGGGTACGCGTGGGAAAGCATTTATGGTCACGGATACATCTCCATAACCTGTTTTATGACCTCCCAGCTTTGGCGCCAATCCTATGAGCAACTCAGGCTTCCTACCAAAATGATCTAAAAGGGGCGTTATAGCCCATTGGTTAAATACTGCAAAGTAGCTGGCACATCCTGGCAGTTGCTTGAAGATGATGAGCTTATTGGTAGCAGGGGTACCTTTGGCTAAAGTTAAATAGTGAAGTATCAGTATCTTGTCCCTCAGTGGCACCTGTTCCTCACTATCTTTTAAGGAAATTTCACCACTGGGGAGGGCGACAAGATACGATTGGTTTAAATACTCAACGATTATCTTTCTGGAATCCATGGATTGTGCACCGGCTTTGCGACATAGTCCTTCTACACCCATGCCTACCAGTTGCTCTCTGGCAAGTTTATAGGCAAGCTCATAAGCTTGCTCTCGAACGTTAGGCAACGATGAATGGCGGCTCTCCATTTATAATGTAATGCTGCGGGGATGACCCATTTTAGAATAATCTTTCAATGGCTGTGGGGTATAGAGTATATCCAACCGCCCCACTTTCTTTAATCTCTCATAAATCTGAATCCAGGTGCAATCTCGTGTGGGGTCAACCTCGCATTTGCCGTCACGATACCCACCACAAGGGCCGTTAACCAATCCTTTAGGGCACCTTGCAATGGGGCAAATTCCGCCAGTCCGATCTAGCATGCAGTCTCCACAGCCAACACAGCGTTCAGCAAAAACATCCTCCTGAACAGGCATTCCCATAAATAGAGTATTAAGCCCGGGGAGAACAGGGATATCGGGGAATCGCTCAGCAACAGCTTGAACTCCAACGCCGCAGCCCAGTGAAAGGATCGCATTGACTTCTTTCACTTGCTCATTGAGGGCATCTAGAAATTCCCATTCACATTGGCGTTCGACTGTGTGTTCCCTGAACACTCGGTTCTTGCCAGATATCTTGTCTGCCATGCGCAGAGAAGACGCAAGAATCCCTACCTCCCTCTCCCCACCAGCAAAGCAGACAGCGACGCAAGTGCCACAGCCTAATATCAAAACCCGCTGGTAACCTTCCAGCATTTTCGTTATCTCTTCCAATGGTTTTTGTTTTGCTACTATCATCTTTCCGCTCCTATTCTTGGCTTCTCCTTTATCCTTTGCTCCAAATCCTGCAGCCTTGCGTTACAAGCTCTGCCATAAGCGTCCATTTCATCGTTTTCTTTTTACCGGGCTGGGACCTAATTCCCTAACCTTGTCAGTCATCTTCCTAGCCACGTTGGCAAACTGAGGACCCTCAGAGGCAGACACGAAGAACATCTCAAGCCGCTCCGCTTCCAGACCAATCTCACTGAGAATAGCCTTAGCCTGGGCTACTCTCTTTTCGGCACGAATATTCCCCTCGATGAAATGGCATGTTCCCTTAAGACATCCGGCAACAAACACACCATCAGCTCCCTGCTCAAAGGCCTTCAGGATATATAAAACATCAATGGTACCCGAACAGGGCAGCTTGATTATTCTGATATTGGTTGGATATTGTAATCTCATAACCCCAGCAAGATCGGCAGCGGCATAAGCGCAATAATGGCAACAAAAGGCAACGATTACTGGCTCGAATTGGTTTTTGGATATTATCTCATGCTCCATTACCTAGCTTCTGTCAGCAAAGCCTCGATCTTTGCCTCTATCTGTTCCTCCTTATAGTGGAAGAGCGTTATTGCCTTCCTTGGACACTGTGCAGCACAAATGCCACAGCCTCGGCATTCAGCCACTTCTATCTCCGCTACTCCATTCGTGTTAATGAAAGGTACATTGTAGGGGCAGACCCTAATACAGGTGAGGCAGGCAGTGCACTTACTGGGATCAACCTGACAAACAGCCCCACCGACCTCAAGCTGGTTTTTAGCCAAAATAGTAGTAGCTCGCCCAGCTGCTGCCTGTGCCTGAGCGATAGTTTCATCTATGAATTTGGGGGAATGCGCCGTGCCACACATGAATATCCCCTCTGAGGAAAAATCAATCGGCGCTAGCTTCACATGCGCTTCATGGAAGAACCCTTCCTTGGTGAGAGTCAGCTTCATGATATCTCTTAGCTCTTCATTGGTCTCAGAGGGAACCATAGGCTCAGCTAAAACAAGTAAATCTGAGGTCAGGATAAGTTCCTCACCTAAGATAGGGTCAAAGGCGTTAACCTCAAGCTTGCCATCGTTGGAGTTGACTTGTGGAGGTCTTTCATCGTCATACCGAATAAATATCACGCCTTCCTTCCTAGCCCTGGTATAAAGTTCCTCTTTAAATCCATAAGTTCTAATATCTTTATACAGTATATAGATGTTTGCTTCTTGGTTAATCTCCTTGATTTTAAGGGCATTTTTAATAGCTACAGTGCAACAGACTCGGCTGCAATAATTGAAATTTCCTCCCGAAGGACGGATACATAAAATCATGACTATATTCTTAGCTTGAGCTATCTCCTCAGAAGATTTAATGATTTTTCCCTCAAGATCAGAAAGGGTAAGCACCCTTTCATCCTGCCCTAACAAGTATTCCCCACCCCGGTATTCTTTAGCTCCCGTGGCTACAATAATCACTCCATGCTCAATCAACCTCTGCCTTTCCCCGCTGGCAACCGTAGTTTTAAAGTTACCCACAAACCCCTCAAATTTAACCACTTTAGTCTCGCTAAGGATTTCAATGAATTCGTTTGCCTCAACTTGCTTTATTAAAGACCGCAAAAAATCTTGGGGATTTCTCTCATTCAGGGGGATATGCACTTTACTCACCCAGCCTCCAAGCTCCTTCTCTTGTTCCACAAGGCATATCTTAAACCCTTGCTCAGCGAGATTAAGTGCTGCAGTCATACCTGCTATCCCTCCTCCAATGACCAGGGCATCATGACTCAGTCCTAGGCTCAACTTATGCAATGGTTCAAGTAAAGCGGCTCGGGCAACTGCAGCTCGAACCAAATCTTTAGCCTTTTGGGTTGCTTTTTCAGGTTCGCCCATATGAACCCATGAACAGTGTTCACGGATACTGGCCATTTCAAACAGATAGGGATTAAGACCTGCTTCCTTTATGGTCTCTTGGAACAAAGGCTCATGCGTTATCGGGGTGCAGGAAGCAACTACTACTCGATTGAGATTATGTTCCTTTATTGCCGACTTTATCCGTTCCTGAGTGTCCTGGGAGCAGGTATAGAGATTATCCTCGGCATAAACAACGTTTGGAAGTGTTTTGGTATATTCAACTACCTGAGGGACATCTACATATGCACCAATATTTATTCCACAGTGGCAAATAAAGGCGCCAATTCTGGGGGGCTCTCCTATAACATCTTTCTCAGGGGGGTATTCCTTTTCCATAGTTAATGTATAGCGTGCTGAGGAAAGGAGAGCCGAGGAATTTGCCGCTGCGGCGCTGGCCTGCATCACCGTTTCTGGAATGTCCTTGGGACCCTGAAAGGCACCACAAACAAATATTCCAGGCCGCGAAGTCTCCACCGGGGTGAATTCATCGGTCTGGCAAAATCCATATTTGTTAAGCTTAATACCAAGTCTTTTGGCTAAATCCATGCCTTTCTTAGAAGGCCGAAACCCCACTGAAAGGACTACCAGGTCAAATTCCTCGTTACGGAGCGTTCCATCTTCCTCAGCGAACCTGAGGGATAAATTCCCAGTGCCATCAATTTCTTGAATTTCGTAAATTCTTGACCTGATAAATCTTACTTTATGTTCCTCTTTAGCTCGATTATAGTATTCCTCGTATCCCTTACCCTGGAGTCTCATATCCATGAAGAATATAGTGGTATCCAAATCAGCCTCAGCGTGCTCTTTAGCGATAATGGCTTGTTTTATAGCATAGGTGCAACAAACTGAGGAGCAATATCCAGCGCCGATACTTTCATCTCTGGAGCCAACACATTGAATCCAGGCGATCTTATGAGGCGCCTTTTTATCTGAAGGCCTTATGATTTCTCCTTGATACGGCCCTGAAGCGTTCATAATTCTTTCAAACTCGATGCTGGTCACAACATTGGGGTATTTCTTATAGCCATAGTTAAACAGGGAAGTGGGATCAAATTCATCAAGACCAGGAGCTAAGATAACGGAGCCCACCTCGAGATTTGCAATTTCATCTCGCATCTCGTAGTCGATAGCCTTAGGCCCACACCTTTCTTCGCACTCGCCACACCCGATACAACCTTCTATTTGTGAAGCTAAACAGCGTCCAGCTTCTTCTTGAGCTTCAAGGATAGAATAACCTTTTTCAACTTCCTCAAACCCTTTTACGCGCATGTCTGGTTCCAGTTCTTTCGCCTTCACTCTATTTTGAGAAGGGAAACGTTCTTTAACTGCAGAAAGTCGCTCCTCGCTGAACTTCTCAGGAGCCCTTTCATCTTCCTTAGAGGTCAAAGGTTCACCCTTAAGGTATTCATCTATAGAGCGTGCTGCCTTCTTCCCCGTGGCTATAGCTTCAATAACCATAGCGGGACCTGTAACTACATCTCCCCCGGCAAAAACGCCTTCAATGTTTGTAACTAAAGTGGCCTCATCAACTGTAATTGTTCCTCTATGAGTTATTTCCAAGCCTGCTTGCTTTGCAAACTCAACGTCTGATACTTGACCCAAAGCTGGAATTACAGTATCAACCTCGATAGTAAATTCTGAGCCTTCAATAGCTACAGGGCGACGACGACCGCTTTCATCCGGAGCTCCTAACTCCATCCTGGTACATTCAATTCTAGAAACTCTGCCGTTTTCAGAGATAATCCTAATAGGCGCGACCAAGAAGTTAATCTCAACCCCTTCTTCCTCTGCAGATTCGACCTCCTCAGAAGTAGCTGGCATCTCACTTCGGGAGCGCCGATAAATAATGTTCACCTCAGCTCCTAATCTTTTCGCCACTCTGGAAACGTCAATGGCAACATTACCGCCGCCGATTACGGCCACCTTTTTGCCCAACTTAACTTTTTGACCCATGTTTATTTCGCGTAGAAAGTCAACGCCGTGGATTACCCCTGAGGTATCTTCTCCAGGAATCCCAAGCTTTAAGCTTTCATGAGCTCCCACGCCAATAAAAACGGCATCATAAGATCTCCTTAGTTCCTCAAGCTTTATCCCCTCGCCTATCTTAGTATCTGCCTTTATTTCCACCCCCAATCTCTCGATATAGCCAATCTCTTTGCTAAGAACATCGTTGGGAAGACGATATTCTGGAATTCCGTATCGAAGCATCCCTCCAGGCTCAGGTAGAGCCTCAAATACAACGACCCCATAACCTTCGAGAGCAAGGTCATGGGCTGCTGCAAGACCTGCCGGACCACTCCCAATAACAGCCACTTTCTTCCCATTCCTGGAAATCTGAGGAATTTCAAGGCCCTCGATATCAATCTGGTCGGCAACAAATCTCTTAAGCTCACGAATTGCCATGGGGTCATCCATTTCTCCCCGGTTGCAGGCATCTTCACAGGGGGCATAGCAAACTCGACCACAGACTGCAGGGAGAGGGTTGGTTCTTCTTATAAGATCATATGCCTCTTTAAACATCCCCTGCTTAATTAAGGCTATATAACCCGGGACATTCATATGAATAGGGCAAGCATCTTTGCATGCAATATGGCAAGGTCTCTCCTCTCTTTTATCAATAACATAAGCATTAGGGACTGCTTGTTGATAAAGATTATAAATTGCCTTTCGCTGGCCCAATCCTTCATCGAAATCGTTCCTCATTACCACCGGACATCCCTCAGCACACAAGTTACAGGCAGTACAGCGTGTCTCATCTACAAATCTTGCCTTTTTCTTCACAGTGGCAGCGAAATTTCCCGGCTCTCCTTCAACACCCAAAAGTTCGGAGTAAGTCAAAAGCTCAATATTAAAATGTCTTCCGCATTCCACCAGCTTAGGGGAGAGGATACACATGGAGCAATCGTTAGTGGGAAGGGTTTTGTCAAGTTGGGCCATTACGCCACCTATGGCTGGCGCCTCCTCAACTAAGTAGACTTTGTACCCAGATTCAGCAAGATCAAGCGAGGCCTGTATCCCACCTATTCCTCCCCCTAAAACCAGGACTGCCCCTACTTTCTTAGTTTCTGCCTTGGTACTCATTTCCGCCATCTCGTTACTTATAAATCCTTCCCAATTTTGGCCAGCACTTTATCGACTGAAGGCACATTTAAGTTTATGCCAAGGTCAGCTACTGGATCTGCTCCCATGGCAAGACCAAGGAGTTGAGGATAAAGAAGAACGGGAATGTTATATTGATTATTAGACTTTTTAGATACCTTTTCCTGCTGAGTAGCGTACATAAGGTAACAGGTCTGACATAGAAGAACCATACAATCCACCTCTTTGTCTTGTAGGTTGTCAAGCTTTTTGGCTATTAAGGAATGAGCCAAATCCTCAGAAACAGGAAAAACTTTGCCTCCGCAGCACAGATTAAGAGTCTCATAATCGATAGGAGTGGCGCCGGTAGCAGAGATCAGTTGGTGAAGAGTTTTAGGGTCATTTGGCTCATCAAATCCTTCGGAGGCCCATTGTGGTTTCAGATAGCGACAGCCATAATGCGGTGCTACTTGAATCTTCGATAAATCTCTCCTCGCCTCTTCCCTTATCCTATCCAAACCTATATCTTCATAGAGAACTCTTGAGACATGCTTTACTCTAGTTCTCCCATTATATTCTAAGCCTATTGTTGATAGTTGCTTATTTACCTTGCCTCTTACCTCCTGCTTTTTTAGCTCCTCCACCCCTGCTGCCAACGCAGTGAAACACCAAGGGCAGAGGGTGACAATATCTAGATCCTGAATTTCAGCAAGAGCTAAATTCATTGCTGCTAATAAAAGGCCAGTTTCTATACTTATGTTTATTTGATTAGCACCACAGCACACGAAATCTTCAATATCAATTAGCTCAATCCCAAAACGTTTACAAATCCACCTGGTAGAGAGTTCGTATTGAGGGACTCTTGTAGGGGTAGTGCAACCCAAAAATAAGGCATACCTACTCATGACTACTCTTTCGATCTAATTTCATCAGCGCCAGTTGATTGAATTAATTTTGCCGCCTCCCTTCCATCACCCTTGAGAGGAGGGAGAGAAAGTTCCTCTCTTTTCTTTACCCACGCTTCTTCAGTAGCAAACACTACACCCGTTTGCATAACCTGCCTTGTCTGATTAACCCAGGAAGGAGGAGCATATCCCTCCTTTGCTGCCATATTTTTTAGGACATTTAACACGTTGAAAAAGTTTACGTTCTGTGGACAGTGTTGCTCACACTCAAGGCAAGTGGTACAATACCAGATATAAGGACTGCTTAAAACCCTTCCCCTCATGCCAAGGTTTACCATTCTGGCTATCTTTCTTGGATCAAACTCAGGGAGTATCTCATGGACAGGGCATGCTGCTGTACAGGTTCCGCAGGAAAAACACGCAGTTATATCACGAGCAGCCTCATGAGCTATTACGTCGGCCTTAAAATTCGGATCAAGCCCCGATACTCGGATTGGTTTACCAAGCATTGCCATTTTAATGTCTTAAGGAGAACGGTTTTCTAGATTAACCCCATAGCCTTTCTGACTATTTGTTTAACCACTTCTCAACTCGAATAAGAAGCTCCGTTGGAGCCACTGGTTTGTCGACAAAATCTTCGGCTTCCAGATTAAGTCCCTGACTCAATCCTATCGAACTTTCCATATACTTCTCTGAGAATGAAGTAATCATGATCACGGGGATTTGGCTTAATTGAGGGTCTTTTTTCAACTGCTGACAAACTTGAAAACCGTCTACCCCGGGCATAATGATATCCAGGAGAACCAGGTCAGGCTTTTCCGCGCGGGCTTTTTGCAAGCCCTCTTCGCCACTGAGGGCAGTGATTATCTCGTAAGGTCGGCTCTCCAACACTGTTTTGGTGGCCTCAATAAAATCGGGGTCATCATCAACTAAAAGAATCTTAGCTCGCCTTTCCATTTTTCACCTCAGCTATTTATTGCCTCGTCTGTAGCCCCATACTTGGCCCCTGTGTGTCTTTGCAAGGCTAAGCCCTGGCATTATGATTTTTCTTTTTTTAAAAGATTTTCCACTCGCTTAACGAGCAGAAAAGGGTCAATAGGCTTTTCTACATAGTCGTCAACATCGAGGCTCAAGCCAGTTTCCAGTTCATAGCGCCTGCGGCTGACCTCCTCCCTTATTGAAGTGAGAATCAGGATGGGCATGTCACTGTACTTCGACCATCGAGGGTCTTTCAATTCCTTGCAAACCGCAAAGCCATCCTTTCGAGGCATTAAAAGGTCTAGAATCATTAAATCAGGCTTTTCCTTCTTGAGTTCAGCCAGACCCTCTTCCCCATCCCGAGCGGTAACAATTCCATAGTTTCGTGCTTCGAGAACAGCTCCGATGGCGGCTAAAATGTCGGGGTCATCATCGACAATCAAGATTTTTTTCTTCCGCTCTGCCATTATTGCCTCCTTTTTCCCTTAAATTTATACCACAGGTCTGGGTAAGAGTTTAGCTTGTTCTACAATGGAAGGCACCATTTCCTCCCAGGCAACAGCCATAATATGAATGCCATGAACTCCTTGAACCTCTTTCAACTGCTCAATTGTTTCAAGACATATTTTAATCCCTTCTTCTTTGGCATTCTTGGCACCTTCAAGGCGGGTGATGACTTCGTCGGGAACATAAACTCCTGAGACGTAATCCTTCATATAACGGGCCATACCCACTGACTTGATAGGAACAAGCCCAGCCAGAATATGAGTCTGCTTATCCAGGCCGCGATCTCTCACCATTTCCATCCACTTGGCAAACTTGGCTACGTCGAAAATGGCCTGAGTTTGAATAAAATCAGCCCCAGCCTTTACCTTCTTAGCCAATCGCAGGACTCGGTACTCAAACGGGGCAGCGAAAGGGTTAGCTGCAGCACCAATAAAGATAGGCACTTCGCCTGATATCTCCTCGCCACATTGAAATTTTTTTTCATCCCGCATGGTCTTCAACATTTGAATCAGTTGGATGGAATCAATATCATAGACTCCTTTAGCGTCGGGATGATTCCCAATAGCTTGATGGTCTCCCGACAAGCACAGGATGTTCTGGATTCCTAGAGCTACAGCTCCTAAGACATCACTCTGAATAGCTAGCCGATTCCTATCCCGAACAACAATCTGCATCACCGGGTCAATCCCGAATCGCTTCAGGAGAACACAGCTGCTCCAGCTCGACATCCTTACTACTGCCGATTGATTATCGGTGACATTCACGGCATCACAACAAGTCTTGAGCATCTCGCCTTTCCTCTCAATAGTACCGGCAACAGCTCCCTTGGCTGGAGCCGCCTCGGCAGTAACGGCAAAAGCACCAGTTTCTAAAACCTTTTCCAGATTAGTCCCTGCTTTCATTGTTTTTTTCGTTCCCCCTTTTAGTCTTCATCCTTGTCTTTGGGCAAGGTAAAAACGAACTTGCTTCCCTTCCCGGTTTCAGGGCACGGGCTTTCTGCCCAGATTCTCCCACCATGAGTTTCAATAATCTTCTTGCTGATGGAAAGCCCCAGGCCAGCTCCTTTAGCTTCGGTATCGCCAGCTACTCCACGGTAGAAATCATCAAATATCCTGGGCAAGTCTTCGTTAGAGATACCTACCCCGGTATCAGCTACCTCCACCCTGAGAAAGTCGTCATCTTCCTTCAGCTTGACAGAAATTCCCCCTGGAGATACAGTGAATTTAATGGCGTTTCCCACTAAATTGGTGATTACCTGTTTGAGGCGTGTGGCCGAGCCTTTAGTTTTGGGTGTTTCTCGAGGCAAATCCAGATTAAGATTCAGTTTCTTTTGTTCGGCCAAAGGACGCAGCATCTCGACACTATCTTTGACCACATCGGACAAGGAGAATTCTTTCGCCTCTATTTCACCAACTTCAAAGCGGGAGATATCCAGAATATTATCAATCATCTCAATAAATTCAGAGATTCTAATAGAACTTCGAGAAAGCATTTCCTTTTGCCTTTCATTTAGCTCACCAACAAAGCCGCCAAGAATGACCTGGAGGTAGCTCTGCACAGCGGCTAGCGGTGCTTTCAAGTCGTGAGAGGCAACCGAGAGAAAGTGTGCCATGGTAGTTCTGGTGTGAATGAGTCGAGAGTAAACGATATTTACCACCCTCCCCATTACCACCGAGCAAGTCGCAGTGTCTTGAGCGAGCAAAGATTGCAATGCTTCTCCGTCAACGGCGATTGTCTTAGCTGGCGAGATAGCACGAGCACCCATAGTCAAGCGAGACCTGAGAATAGCCGACCAGGCAAAGGCCTCTCCGGGAAGGATGACCTCGATGGTGCCCCGCTTTACCGAACCAGGACGAGCTGACAGGTTAGCATCAAGGGCTACTTCCCCCTCTTTGAGAATATACAGTTTTTGGGCCATATCGCCTTCAGTGAAGATAATTTCCCCTGGCTGGTGAATTTGCTCGTGAGAAATAGCAGCTATCTTAGCTAACACTTCCTCACTTAGCCCCTCAAATATATCGGAGGTTTTGAGAACCTCTAATATTGGCATTTCTTTGTTGGATATGTCAGTACTGCGGTCTATAATTCCTCCTTAGGTTTCCAGTTACTATAACATCTATAACTCAGCGGCATCTAACACTGCTGGGACTCTTTTCTCCCACCCGATAGGCATGATGTGTATCCCCTGGCAGAGCCCCTTAAGCTCGTTGATCAGTCGAGTAGCGATCTCAATACTCTTGTCCACCCTGTTTTCTGCCTTCTCCATTTCATCAATGAAGTTATCAGGCACGTGCACCCCGGCAACATTCTTGTTCATAAAGCGAGCCATACCAGCTGACTTCAGGAGAATGATTCCCGCCAGCACCGGTACATTGAGATGTTTTACTGCTCCCATGAATTCCTCAAATTTCCTGGGCTCGTAGACACCCTGGGTCTGGAAGAACTGGGCACCAGCTTTAACCTTTTTCTCCATCTTGATAATCTGTGGCTCCAAGGGATTAGCGCCTGGGGTAACTGTAGCACCCAGAAAAAACTTAGGAACGCCATCAAGTTCCTTTCCAGCCAGGTCTTTACCTTGCTGTAATTGAACCGCGGCTTGGAGCAAAGAAACTGAATCAAGGTCAAAGACTGGCTTGGCTTGAGGATGGTCGCCCAAAGTGACATAGTCACCGGTAAGACACAGGACATTCTCAACCCCAAGGATGTAGGCGCTAAGCAAATCTGATTGGATGGCAATGCGATTGCGGTCACGGCAGGTTATCTGAAAAATAGGCTCGATTTCCACATCCTTTAGAAGGTGGCAAACTGCCAATGAACCCAACCTCATCACAGCACTTTGCTGGTCGGTGACATTAACTGCTGCAACTCTCCCTTTGTATAGCTTAGCTGATTCCAGCATTTCCTGGATCAACACACCCTTGGGTGGACCGACTTCGCCTGTAACCACAAATTTGCCTGATTGTAATGCTTCGCTAAGCTTACTCATCGTTACTGTACGTAATATTACCTTTCCAAATCACACGCCCAATTGCTCTATTACCTTCTTCGTGCCCTTCAGTTCCTCCATCAAGTCGATAGGTTCAACCTCCAGCCTGCGTGGCCTCACTGCCTTACTCCAGTGGTGCGGCTCAATTATTTCCAGAAGCTTATCAACCTCACCAAGTTTTTCTGCTCTTCTATAAATCATAGCCCAGGCGCAGTCGCGCGTAGGGTCTACTTCGCACTTACCATCTGGAGTCGTTCCTCCACAGGGGCCGTTAAGCAATCCCTTGGGGCATTGCACGAAAGGACAAATACCAAAAGTCTTTCCAAGTTCACATTCTCCACATGCCTGACATTCCTCCTTAAAGTCAGTAGGACCTCCACTGGAAAATCCAAGGGCATTGTTCGATGGGTATATAGGCTTCACAATACCCATCTCGTCCTCTAAATATCCTTGCACCGCTTGCTCCCCATCGCCACAAGCCTGCATTAGTATGGCATCGCATTCCTCTATCTCTTTTCTGTGTTCCTTCAGAAAAATGGAAGACATGGGAAGATAGCAAGTGAATACTCCGAAAGGTAATCCAATTTTGCCTGTGACCTCCTTCCCCTCTCTTGTAAGTTTCTCTGCCATCTCATTTACGTCTTTTATACCGCCGGTGTGGAAGATTGTAGCGCATCCTCCACATCCCATCAGGACTATTTTCTTTTTACCTTCAAGGTATCCTAGAATCTCTGAAAAGGGCTTTTGCACCTGTGCATTCATTTATTTTCTCCTTAATTCTATATTCTTTCGAAGGATAGCCGTCCCAGGCTATCCAGCTACTTAACGTGCTTCTTTCACCCGCGATAGCATTAAGAAAGCCTCCTTACCGGCGGGCCCGCTATAAGACTCACATTCCAATTCTTTGGTGGCACTAGCCTCTCCAGCCTGTCGAGCTGTCGTAATGAGGTTTTCAATAGATGGATTTGTAGCGTTGAGTACTGAGACCGAGCATCCACTACATCCAGCAGCTTGCAACCATATTGCTGGATACTCCTTTATGTCAAAAGTTTTCACGATATCCTGTGAACTTTACCATAATATCTTTGAGCCAGGCAAGGAGACAAATTGCTGATACCCTCTGCTGTAGTCCGGGTTTAAGCAGAAAGAATCTCAGAATATTGATTCACAAGATATTGCTATTAAACAACATCCACACAGTGAGCAAGCGAATGCCACTAACCAACAAAAATACCAATACCCCGTCAGCTTGGAATGTTTTTAATCTGCCTGAAGCTCCTTCCTCAGGCTCTCATAATAATCCAGTGATTCTGGATTAATCAAAGCATCCCTGTTCAGGACTGGTTTACCCTGTATTATGTTTGTGACTGCGCTTTCAACCTTCTTCATATTCAAGGTATAGGGGATATCTGGCACCTCAATGATTTTAGCTGGAACATGTCTCGGGGAAGCATTCTTACGTAGAGTCATTTTAATCTTATTCTTCAAGTCTTCTGTCAACTGATATCCTTCAGCGAGTTTAACGAACAGAATAATACGCTGATCTCCGTGCCAGGTTTGTCCTATTGCCAGGTCATCGGCAACTTCCTCCAACTTTTCCACCTGGTTGTATATCTCGGCCGTGCCTATGCGGACTCCAGAGGGCTTTAGGACGGAATCGGAACGGCCGAAGAAGGTAACCCCACGGGTATCATTATGAAACACCACATAATCGCCATGGCGCCATACATCAGGGTAAACAGTGAAGTAGGCCTCTTTATATCTTTTGTCGTCTGGGTCATCCCAAAAATAAAGGGGCATCGAGGGAGAAGGAGCTTCGCAGACAAGCTCACCCTGCTGGTCAACTATCGAGTTGCCCTTTTCATCGTATGCTTTTATCTTCATCCCCAGGGCTGGCCCCTGTAATTCACCAGCATATACAGGCTCGGTAGGAGTCCCCGTGCAAAAACACCCATTGATGTCTGTACCGCCCGCGCTAGAATTAAAATGCATATCACCTTTAATTTCCCGGTAGGCATACTCAAATCCTTCGGCTGAAAGTGGTGAGCCAGTTTGCCATATTTCTCGCAACGATGACAAATCATAATCCTTTCCAGGCTTAAGCCCCTGACTTCTGAGAGAATTGATATAGCTTGCGCTACAGCCAAACATCGTTACTTTTTCATCTTGGATTAATTTCCACATAGCACCTGGGTCAGGATAAGCGGGATTGCCGTCATATAAAATTATAGTATTTCCTACTGCCAAAGAACTTATCATCCAGTTCCACATCATCCAGCTACAGGTTGTTATAAAGAAGTGGACATCCTCTCGTCTTAAATCGGTGTGAAGTGCTAGCTCCTTCAAGTGATTAATAAGGACTCCAGCAGCTCCTTGCACCATGCACTTTGGCTTACCAGTTGTTCCCGAGGAAAACATAATAAACACAGGCTGGTCAGAAGGTAATTGTTCAAATTGAATTTCGAGTCCCTTTTCCTTAGATAAGAAATCATCATAACGGATAGAGCGGGGAATATGGCTAATATCAGGTTTCTCCACTATATAGGAAGCTACTATAACTTTTTCAATTGAAGGTATTCCCTTTACAATCTCAGCTGCATTGGAAAGACTGTTGAAAGCCTTTCCTTTGTAGAAATATCCATCAACAGCGAATAAGACCTTCGGTTTGATTTGCCCAAAGCGGTCTACAGCCGCCCCTGGGCCGATATCAGTAGCACAAGAAGCCCATACGGCACCAATGCTGGTAGCGGCGAGCATGGCGACAGCCGTCTCTATCATATTGGGCATATACGCAGCTATTCGATCTCCAGGGACAACTCCCATTTCCCGAAGTGATTTTGCGAGGCGTGATACGGAGTCATAAAGTTCAGCATAAGTCATTCTGACCGTTTTTTGAGTTTCTCCTTTGAATACGAAAGCTACATGGTTATCTCTATACTTGAGGAGATTTTCGGCGAAATTTAGCCTGGCACCGGGAAACCACTTTGCCCCTGGGAACTTGCTGAGGTCATCAATGACAGTCTCATAACCTTTAGAGGCCTTAATCCCAACAAAATCCCACACAGAAGCCCAGAAGTCGGCTATTTTATCTATTGACCAGTCGTAAAGCTCCCAATAAGAATGAATGGTCTGCCTATGACGATCATTCACGAGATCCATAAACCTGGTTATATTAGCATTCCTTCTTCGCTCTTGTGATGGCTCCCAGAGTAACTTACCCATGCTGCCCCCTTTTTAAGATTGCCGGTTTTATTTGGGTATATTGTTTGACCGGGTGGAGACTCACGCAGGGTAATTTCTCCTTTGCTAAGGCTCGTCCCGGCTGTGTCATTATAGCGAAGAATTTCCAATTTGAGAAGATTATTTGCCCTTCTTTGACAGGCAAGAGGCCTGTGAATTTTTATTAAGGTGGTCCAGATGGAGCTTTATAGCCCTTCAACACAAGCTGTTTTGACCGTTTATGAAAGATTGGAATATCAGAAGTTAGTAGCCGACAGACAAATATGAACCAATAACTTCTACACCTTTCCCGTAGATGGATTCTGGATTTGATTTCTCAATGCTGCCATGGTAGCAGCCAGCCTTGAACTTACGACTTTACTGAGGTTACCCATGACCACGTATCCCATGTGGTCATTCCTCTCCAGGATATTCATCAACTCTTTGCCGTTCATAGTGATGACCTCGCTCTTTTTGCGACATCTGGCTGATGCTGTCAGCTTATGTGGTGGTACCAAAGCTGACCAAGCAAAGGTTTCACCCTTCCTTACCGTATAGACGGTTATCCTCGCTTCCAGGTCATAAACAACAAGTTCAACCTGTATGTCAACTTCACCATCTTTGAGAAGATAGATTTCTGCTGCTGGGCTGGCCGGGCCAAGTATGCCCGCTGTGAAAACAATAGAGCCTTCTTCGTAACTCCGCTCGTTGCACAGGTCAACTATTTGCCCCAGCTCATTCTCATCCAAACCTTCAAACAAGTGAAAACCTCTTAGCACCTCAACTGATACCATTACTGCCACCTCCTTTACAAACTCTCAATTTCTTGCCTTGCTGGAATCATCTTATCATACTGGGACGAAGCCCATCAATGTACCGAATCTACACTCCAGTCGCAGCTGGAATAGGTTCGCCACGCCTTTCACTTTCACAGGCAACCATTCCTTGTCGGACCTGATGCTAAGTCTCTATCTCTGATGTTACAGCCTGCTTTCACCAGAATTCCTCTTACGGAGAGTGAGGCGGGTGAATCCCCAGGTAACTCAAAAAGAGGTTTTCCTTTCAAATTATATTGCTTCACATCAGGGTCGTAGTCTATTTTCCCTAAATAAGCTTCTGCAAAATTTCCTAGATACTCCCCCGTGTCATCAGTAAATCTGTGATTTCCTACCAGGTAAAGATGTTTATAGTTAACCTTCAATTCCTTGGTAATGGCCATCACCCTTTCTATATGTTTTAGTGATTTCTCAGAGGGATCTAGAATTATAAACAGGTCATCTATATCCAGCACTAGCTTGCGGTTAAAATGCTCCAATCCAGCCGGTGAGTCTACCAGCACCTCTTCATAGCCGCTAGCAATGATGGGGATAAGGTCTTTGAGGACTGCATCCGGCGCACAGTAACAACCTACAGTAAATTTTGTTCCCAGGGTGATAAGGTCGAATTCCGATCCCCTGTACAAACAGTCACTTTGAATTGCAGGTAGCAGTATTTCGGATAGAAGGTTGTAACCTGTACGCCCAGCTCCTCGATTCTGTTGCAAGATATCGTAGAGTGCGGCTGAAATGGTCTTCACTCCCTTTTCGCTTAAATCCACTCCTAGCATATTGGCTAGACTCTCGTCGGGATCGAGGTCTATCAGTAACTTAGGTGGCTTCAAATACCTGGTAGCCAAGGCCACAAAGGTTGATTTTCCTGTTCCTCCTCTTCCCGTAGAAACGATTACTTTGCCCATATTGTTTTTAACGCTCAATCTGTTCCGAAGTAGATTTCTTAGTCGTCCCAGGAAAATCCTTCCCTTTAATTGCTACAATCCTGCCGTCGTCTGTTACCTCAAGTATTTCTCTGCCACACCGATGACATATTAGCTGGCCGTCTTTTGTTCTCCATAATGAGACATTACGATGACAAAAAGGACACCAGTATAGGCGTTTCTCTTTCAATTTTTCCCTTCCGAAGGCAAAATAAACGTTACCGTAGTCGCAAGCAGAATACTATCCATAACCTGCCTTTGTCAAAATCCTCTTTATAGATAGAGAGGCAAGCGAATCCTCTGGTAGTTCCAGAAGAGATTTCCCGTTCAAATTGTATTGCTCGAGGTCAGCATCGTAGTCTATCTTACCAAGATAAACTTCGCCGCTGTTCCGTAGATAATCCTCTGTTTCCTCATCAAACTGATAATTTGCCACCAGGTAAAAGTGATTGTACCTAATTCCCACTTGTTTCATAATTTCTTTGATTCTTCCTATATGTTTTAAAGATTTCTCAGAGGGGTCACATATGACAAATAGGTCATCTATATCTGATACTATGTTCCGATTCAAGTGCTCTACCCCGGCTGGTGAATCCACTACCACGTTGGTATAATTCTTAGCCAACTTAGGGATATTTCTCCTAAGTAGCTCATCAGGAGGACAATAACACCCTTCGGTGAGCTTTGTCCCCAGAGTGATAAGGTCAAAGCCTACATCTTCATATAAGCAATCGCTCCATAGCAAAGATTCCATTAGCTCCTGTGTGGGCGTTGAAACACTTGCCCCTCTGCGCCTTGTTTCAATAACATCGTAAAGTGCTTCAGAAACTGTCCTTTTTCTTTCCTTACGGAAATCTGCCCCAAGCATATCGGCCAGGCTAAGGTCAGGGTCAAGGTCGATAAGAAGTGTGGGGCGCTTCAAGTATCTAACAATTAAAGCCACGAAAGTTGACTTGCCTGCCCCTCCTCTCCCCGTAGAAATAATTTTTCGAGCCACTTAGGTCTCACTTTCTGCTATGGCTTTAGCCACTGCCTTTTCTTTGGCAGCAAAATCCTCTGGGGGAAGCGCGCTAATTGGTGACAGTTTTACTACCGCATTATACTCTGGAGGGCAGACATCCATGCAGGTGCCGCAATTCACGCATTTTTCCTGATCAATATGCTTTACCTTCGCCGCCCCACCTTCGATAGCCTCAGTAGGACAAGTTAAGACACAATGCTCACATGCCCTGTCGCATTTATCCGGAAGAATATAGTAAGCTGTAAGATTAGTACAAACCTTTGCCGGGCAACGCTTCTCCAAGATATGGGCTTCGTATTCATCTTTAAAGTAGCGGATGGAGGTGAGAACGGGATTAGGTGCTGTTCCTCCCAGGGCGCAGAGGGAGCCAGCCTTGATATCCTCTGCCAACTCGAGGAGGAAGTCAATATCTTCCATTCCGCCTTTGCCATTTGTGATGTTCTCTAAGACTTTGAGCATCTGCAGATTGCCCAATCGGCACGGGGTGCACTTGCCACATGACTCTTTCGTGATGAAGTCGACGAAGAAATGCGTTGCATCGACGGCGCAATCATCCTCGTCCATGACAATAAATCCCCCTGAGCCCATCATTGAACCGATTGAGGTGAGTGAATCAAAATCTATAGGCGTGTCCTGCAGATTCGCTGGAATCATACCCCCTGAGGGGCCTCCAATCTGCACTGCTTTAAATTCCTTATCATCGAGAATTCCACCGCCAATATCATAAACTATCTCATGTATTGTTGTTCCCATAGGTACTTCGGTGAGCCCGGAATCTTTGATCTTGCCCGCCAAGCTAAACAGCGCCGTCCCTTTGCTCTTTTCAGTGCCGATTGAAGCAAACCAATCCCCTCCTCTTTGAATAATCAAGTGGATATTGGCAAAGGTCTTCACATTATTCAAAACGGTAGGTTTGCCCCATAGCCCAGACTCTGCGGGATAGGGAGGTCTAGGTCTGGGTATGCTTGCCTTGCCTTCAACAGCTGCCATCAATGCCGTTTCTTCGCCAGAGACGAAAGCGCCAGCTCCAGTAGCTACATTAACGCGAAAGCTAAAACCACTGCCGAGTATATTATTCCCCAAGAAACCTAGTTCCTCTGCCTGCTGTAAGGCAACCTTCACTCGCTCAACAGCCAGAGGGTATTCAGCCCGAATATAAATGTAGCCTTCCTTGGCCCCTATAGCATAACCGCCAATAATCATCCCCTCTATAACCTGCTGCGGGTCGCTTTCCAAAACGATTCGGTCCATAAAAGCACCAGGGTCACCCTCATCAGCATTACACACTACATATTTTGGGGTAGCGGAGTAGCTGTGGCAAATTTCCCATTTCAGTCCAGTAGAGAATCCGGCACCACCTCGTCCTCGAAGCCCCGATTTCTTAACTTCCTCGATTATCTGCTCAGGCTGCATCTTCAATGCTTTCTCCAGTCCCTTATAGCCATCATTGGCAAGGTAGTGGTTTATATTCTCGGGGTCAATGTAGCCGCAGCGGCGCAACACAAGGCGAAGCTCCTTTTCAAATCGGGAAAGTTCTGGTATATAAGGAGCTTCTCCCTCCTCTCCTACTTCGAAGGTGCCCAAAGCAAGCTCAAAACAAGGATCATCGCTGACGATGTAGCCTTCTACCAGGCGAGGAACAAGCTCTGGAGTCACATGATGATACACTACATTGAAGGAATCGGGCTTGGATATGATGACCAGGGGCTCCGCATAGCACAGTCCCAGGCAGCCAACCTGGATAACCTTGAGATCGATATTCCGGCGCTTTAGCTCTGTCTCAAAGGCTTTAACAGTCTCCATAGCACCGGCTGCCCTTCCACAAGTAGCGGTGCCAATAAGGACATGGGTGCTACTTTGCAAAGCTTCCCACTCGGATTTCGCTCTGTTTGTCAGCTCCTCGAAAGTCACCTTAACATTACCACGGATTTCCTAAGGCTCTTCATGTTCCTAGGCAAACTCTAACTTAACCAAAATTGAAGGTCAAAGGCGAGTATAAAGTGGAGTCTACTGCGGAATTTGCTCTTCCTCCGATCGCTCTTTTTCAATTTCCTGCTTATAGGGCACTAAGACCTCATCTACTTTGAAGGGCGTCATCCTGGGATAGATCTTATCCCCTATTTTTATTGCCGGGGCTCTGTCACCTATCCTCACCACTGGAGCGAGCATGCAACACCCCATGCAAGCTACCCTTTCCAGGCTAAAATTGCCATCTTCCGTGGTCTCTCCTACCTTAATTTCTAGCTGCCTCTCAACTTCCTGCAGTATAAACTTGCCTCCTTTTAAATGACAGGCAGTTCCCAAGCAAACCTGGATGGGATACTTTCCTATAGGTGTAAACCGGAATTGATTATAAAAAGTGGCAACTGAGTAAACGTGAACCGGCGGCATTTCTAAGAAGCCAGCCAGCTCCCTCATCGCCTCTCCAGGAAGGTATCCTAGACTTTCCTGGATTTCCTGCAATAGAGAAATTAAGTTCTTCCCTTCTTTTTTATCCGGAGTTAAAATCTCCTCTAATTGCCCGCTCGGAGATTCCTCTTTCCTCACTCTGGGACTGCCTTCCCCGCAGCTATCTTCTCCTTAAGTTCCCTGGCATATTTAGGAAGGAAAGCTCCTATTGCAGTTGCTTCCTTAGGACCAACTGTTACCTCCCACTTCCAGTCCAGAGCTTCCATTGTCTCCCCTGAAATTCTTGCTATTCTCCCCGGGAGGACTAACTGTCTATGCTTCACTCTCTGTTCAATTCCACAATTTTTGACCAGCTTAGCTATGGTGCTGCCACTGATCTTGCCCGCTGCCCAGCCGGTAAGGACGCCAAGTCCTTCTGCATCCTGTACCAAGAGGAGTGTCGGAATCTTAGTGGAGTCAATTGCTGAACTTACAACGAAATAAGTTAAGGCCCAGTTTGAAGTCACCAAAACCGGGGATTCCTCATTGGGTTCTCCTATCTCATAGTATTTCTCCTCTACCATCATGGGAAAGCGAGGGTCGGTGTAGATGTTAAGTCGTTGCACCAGAAGCGGAAGCATATGGTCTGAATTGAGGTCGGAAAGGACAATAATGCCAGCATATTTATTTACATATAGGGAAGCGGTAAGCATTTCCCCCAGTGGATTATCTCTAATCATGAAGCAAGGGAAGGCTATGGTGGGGTAGCCAAGTGGTCTGAATGTTTGCTTTAGAGTTGCTCGGCGAATAAGAGTTTGATCTCTTATGGCTTCCAACATAGTCTTAGAACCAGGGTCTAGAACTAAGTCGTCGATACCCGAAGCCTTTAGTTTAGTGGTTAAAGCCACCAATCCTTCTACGCTTTCAGCCCGAACACCCACCGGAGTAGGTTTTTCTTTAATCCTGGGGATTGCTGTATCTATATTTTCTTGGGTTATGGGGTAGATTAAGGGCTGCCTGTCGGCACATGTATCTCTGGCGGCAAACAAAGTCTCCGCATCCTCTGAGATTATAACCAAGGGCAGGTCAGTTGATTCGCGAAGTTTCTTCACTACCGCTACAAACCTGGCCTTATCCCCCGATTCGAAGTAAGGGGCCAGAAGGTTTGTGTGTAGCGTCACCCCTACCCAGGGATACTGCACTTCCTTTATCTTACTTATCTTCCCCTCAATCTCCTCATCGCTCTCCTTATCAGAGATGAGCAAAGCAATCCCCGGTTCATGGACAAATGTCTTTTCATGACGGTATGTCACTTCTTCGTTGCCAATTTCGAGCCTATTCTCCCCGGTGCCTATCACAACGCGCTTCATAGGCGGAGTCAGCAGCTCTTCTATCTTCGCTCTCGCCTCAGGTGAGAGGTGCGGGCACTTATCTACAGTTGCTCCTCCTGAAGCGAGCTTCATGGCAAAGGCAAAACAGGTAGGAAAGCCACAATCACGGCATGGCCTCTTGTTAGGGAGCAGCTTTACAAGCTCTGATCCTGAAATCGGCATAATATACCTCCTTGAGCCAGTTCTTATGTGGGAAGTTCAACTTGCCCTAATAACCAGGGATGTTGATGCTCATCCAGCCACTTTAGAAGCTGGTCCGCATCTGCTGCATCCTCCTCAGTGGCTATCTTATCCCACAGGTCCTTGGCCTCAATCGGTTCCCGATACCTCTCCTTTATTTCCTTCGGCATCCAGACCATTCTGTGGAGTCCCCCGTCTGCCTGGATGAATTTGGGCGACCTTATCTGCTCCAGACCCGTTCCCAGCCTTCCCTCTACCTGTCTTCCCCCAGAAGTCTCACCAGCCATATGGGAGAAAGTCTCCCCGATCACAGTCTCACCCTTGAATTCTCGGTGGACTATTCCAAAAGCATCTACTTCGGGAATATAGAAAACGATGGCCTCAAAACAGCCGCAGGAGGTATGAGGGTGCTCAAAAGCACTGTAAAGGTAAACTCTATCATAGGTGCCGAGCGACCTTTCGTATTCCACCTGATTTGCTCCCTTATATTCCCCCTTTGTGGGATCTATAAGGTCCCCCTTAGGGATAGCAAATATAGGCCCCTCGGGGTCAATTTTGGCGGCTGCTCTGCCATCGAACCAATTTATCGCTCCACAATTAGCAATTCTGTCCGGAGATATGATGGAGACATGGGTTGGTGCGAAGCTTTGACAAAGAACACATCCGTAAAATGTATCCACATCCTCATCATGGAGAGACAGTACCCTTTCGTCTCTGGCATCATAGGCTGCTTTAGCTTCAGGGTAAAGCTTCGCTATTACATCCGGGTCAGTGACGAGAGTAACCTGGATTTTCTCGATAATATCCATTTCCGAGGTGTAGAGGAAACTAAGTATTTCTCCGTATTCCTTTAACGTATTCCAGCCTCTTTTGCCAGCAGCTTTATTCACCCTTATCCATGTATCTGCTCTTTGATTCATGTGATACCAACCCTCAATATAACTGGTGAACATGTGAATTCTCCTCTCAAGGACTGGCAGTGCGTCCTCGTCGAGTTGCTCACCAGCAACATCAACCAGAATAGTTATGGGGTAACTTCCTCCCTCCTCCATTTCGTTCATATCCTTACCAACAACTTCCACTTTCTCATGCTCAATCTGCTCTGGACTCTTTAACCTGCAGAACTCAAACTTGCGAGCTACTTTAGGACCACCAAACTCAATCCACAGGTCATCCTTCCTTATTACCTCACCTTCGTATTGCGGTCCAATGTCTGAATGCCAATCCATCTGTTATCCCTCCTTTGTCAAATTCGCTATTAATTCTTCCAAAAATCCCTTCCACTGCTCGTCTTTCCTGAAGTTGGGAAGGGAATAATTTGCATGGGGAAAGTAATACTTGTCGAGTGTCATAGTTTTCAAATGCTTGTAGGCGAAATGCTTCAGAACGGAAAGGCATTGTTCCTCCATGTCACTTCTTATGCCAAAGAAGATGACGAGGTCGTGATTTCCTTCCTTTCTAACTCCCTGCCATTCAGGGTCCTTAAGGTGGTTTACTATCTCCACGGCATCATAAACGCTGTCAGGTTTCGTCCCCAATTCCACCATTTTCCCTTTAACAGTCGCCGTAGCACATATAGGGATATTGGCATTCTCGGCTATCTCCAAAGCATACTCGATGGCTAATTTCCCATCAAGCGACCATTCAGATAGCAAGGGACCGAGCACAAGAAGAGGCCTTTTTGCCTTCAAAATGAAGTTGGCATATTGAGAAGCATCTTCTATCAGCCTAGCCGACTTTATCCCGGTTAAAACGTTGACTCGATGAAGCGGTATCATTGCCATTTCTTCCCTCCTTCTTAATGTATCACAGCATCCAAGGGAACCTTGCTGGGATAAGTTCCAATCAGGGTAGGCAAGCCCACAGGCTCCTTAGGCTGCCAGCCGATTTGCTGCAAGTATGCCCTTAGTTCTTTCTTGTAAACCAGTGGGATATCGGCATCCCTTCTAACAAAGAGCTGGATATCTTCAGGAAGGCCACCCCCCATATACTTCTTATACAGAGAGATATAGTGATTTAGCTTTATTGACCTCCCTTGAGGAGTATCATTTTTCCTTATGCACAGCTTAGGAATCATCACCATGGCCTTTTCTTTTGTCTCCGCCACATAAGCCAGGTGCTCTGGTGAGGGTTCCCCAGTATCCACAATTTCCCTTTTCCTGGCATCCATAACGCTCCAATCATCCTCTTCATTTCTCGAAAGGAAAAGGCGGCGATATTTAGAGGAATGAGGTCCCAGAATTACTGGAACACCTAATCGATTGAATCCGGTCCCGATTGAGGCTGCCTTCTGGGACATCGCTCCCCAGGCTATCCCGCAGGCACCTACTCGATTAAGGACATAGTCAGCCATTACTTCGTAGTTTCCCCGCAAAGGCAAGGCAGCAAAGATATTGGCTATCTTTATTGCTGCTCCACTGATATGAGCATTGGATACGCAAGATCCAATGTTCACTACCCCTCCGGCGTCAAAGTCAGGAGGAAATAGCTCATATACAGTCTTGCCATCTTCAAATTTTTTCATCCCGGCAACCATAGCAGCACAACCAGTAAGAGTTACGATATACTTCCTCTTGGCAAACTCATATACCATATCGGCAACGTCATCTATATCGGGATAGTTACTGCAGCCAACAAAGGCGAGGACACCAGGGATTGTACCAAGTGTTATGGGCGCACCGACATTTCTTATCTCGGTGTCCATAACGGCGCCACGTCCAGCCCTTATCTTCCAGGTCTCCTTGCTTGCTGCCACCTGCATTATCTTAAAGATGGGAACATTAAGAGGACACTCCTGATCACATTTGCCGCAGCCAATACACTGGTTAAACTGCTGCTTCATCAGATCAAAATTACCTTTGGCAAGCTCAGTTATGCCATCACCGATATTGATAAGATTAGGGCATACCTGCTCACATACACCACAATTAGTACATTTTTTGGCCAACTCTATGGCCTCTTCATCACTTATCCATTCCTTTTTGCGCTGAGGAGCAATCTTTACCGCTACCTTTACCGCTACCTCAGCTGCTTTTTCAGGGTCGAGGATAGCGAAATGCTTCTTATCCTCTACCATCTGTTTCACTATCTCTTCTGTATCCCAGTCAGTGGCATCCTCAAGCCCATACATAGCTTTATCCAAACAGGCGATAACTCGTGAGTCAACCTTGTCTGCCTCTATGGGCATATCAGTTCTAATGCATTGCTCATCAGTCATGATAACATCGGCAATGCCTGTCTTTACGTAGAAGAGCTGCCGTGAAAGAGGACCCACTATCTTTGCCCTATCGGAATATCTTGTGGTCTCCAGGGCGGTGCAACATATCCCCGCAACCTCTACCCTATCATAAAGGTTATTTTCACGGAGATAATCGATTACAGTAGTTGAAGTTGCCGGATTGTGCCCCACCAGCAAGATCACTGGCTTAGATTCATCAACTGAGGACCATCCCATATCCACCAGTGGAGTATCGGCGACCGAGGTAGGAAAATTAAAACCTACGATCTGGGCGATATCAGCCACCTCCATCCCCACGTGATCCAACATGCTGGCATGGAGGGCTTTGGATTCGTAATCCAGATAGCTCCCCTCCTGCCCAAAATGGGTGGAATCAAGAAGATGGGTGATCTCCTTATATACATACTCTATAACCGTCTTAAGGTCGCCTAAGGTCTCGGGCTTTAGCCCAACAACCGTCCTTATATTCGGAGCCTCAAGCTCAATATATGTGCCCATATCAATCTTTTTATCAGCGCCATGCTTCTCAATCAAATGCTCCAGTATATGACCACCATGAGCGGCATGGGCTGAGCACCCCATCAGGCAAGCGAGAAGAATAATCCTTGCCTGTTGAGTTGCTATGTCTAGGCCACAAGCCCCTCTCCTCCCTTGGGAAAGGTCACACTTCCCATAGGTACAAAGACAGCACAGGTCACAAAAAGGGGCATACCAGGGCTTATAAGTCTTAAGCAGTCTCATGTCCCATGACCTAAGGTCTGGGATTTCTGGCATTGGGGTAGGGCCGACAGGTTCCCAAGGGACCTCGGCCCTTATCAGCTTTCTAATTTCCTCTTCCTTTTTAGTCAGCTTTTTTACTACTTCCATTGTTTCACCTCACTTTCGTACATTTCCTTTACTAATTTTATAGACTTGAGATGCCTGTGAGTCAGGATATTTGCCCCAGCGGTAAGGAGGGAGAGTGAAGTCATTGCTTCCCAGAGTATCCCCTGCTCCTCATTCTGTCTGGCCTGTTTCGATCTCCAGACTTCGGTGGCGAAATCAGCAATCATGGGCATCTGCGTCATTTTATCTTTGATGATTTCTCCAAGCTGCTTTACCCTCTCCATTAGACTGTAAGTATATTCTATGCCGTAGCCCAAGGCTGGACTTAAAGGGTCAATAACGATTTTCTCTAAGGGAAAGAAATGGCCCAGCTTTACGTTGAGCTCCTTGAGCAGATTGATATCCATGGGGGTTTGGGCGCTGGCGATAAGCCCGTGATCCAGGATTGCATTTCCCACCACCTCATAGTTTTCCTTCTGCACCGGCCCGATGAGATAATTCATGCCATCAACTGCTTCACAAACTGCTGGAAGAACCTTAGCATCTTTATCGGGGTCTCCAGAGCCATAAATAATTAACGGAAGACTTGTTGCCTCTGCCACCTTCCTTGCTATCTCTGCCGCCTTCTCGGGAGGTGAGTCTTGATCTGCAGGGTCGGTACTTAGAAGATAAAGCTGTATCGCATCCACATAGTCAAATTCCTCAACTTTTCCGGCCCACTTGGCAGGATCGTGCATCACATCTTTGAAGGGCGCATATAGGAAGTCGGGTAAGTCTTCAGGTGGCTCCCGGTCAAGGATTTGCAGAGCAAATACCGGTGGATTTGGCCATGAGCCGTCATCAAAAAAATGGAGGGGTAAGATACTTTCCCCTCCAATTGTTACAGTTTTCCCTCCTGATTTACCCAGAGTCACTACGTTTACCACCCCGGTATTGGACTCGATTGGCGCTTTATATTCCATTTTCCACCTCCTTACTCAAGCCAGGCATCGGAATATAGAACCTCGCCGGTAAGGACCTTGGCTGTCTTCACATAGTCAAGTTCCTTTTGAGGCAGAGAAGAAAGGTCTATCTCCTCTCCATCCATAACTTTATAGATAAGGTTGACCACGTCTGGCACTTCGCCTTTAATCAAACTCATGAATTCCTTATCTAAAGGGTCGGCGATTGCAGAATAGAGCCCGTACCTCTGTAGCATTACCAGGTAGGTGCGATTGAGTAGTGGGCGAAGCTCATTTGGTGCCCCGTTAGATATATTTGAGAGCCCCACAGTTGATTTAATCCCCGGCAAAACCTCAGCGATGATTTTAATGAATTCCAGAGATGCCTTAGCGAAACCCTGCCCTTCACCGGCAGTACTTACAGGTAAGATTATAGGGTCAACCCAAATATCCTCATTGGCAATTCCAAGCTCGTTAGCATAGGCAACTGTGTCCATGATGCTTTCCGTCTTCATCTCCACATCTGGAGGCATACCTCTATCATTGATCACTGAAATTATCACATCACAGTTATATTTTTGGGCCAGGGGAAGCAATCCCTCCTTCTGCTCTTTCTTCCCCGAAGCAGAGTTGATCAAAGGCCTTTTCTTGCAAAGAGGGAGACCTGCCTCCATGGCTACAGGGTTCAAGGTATCAAGCGACAAAGGCAAGTCAGTAACTTGTTGAACTGTGTTTATCACCCATTGTATAGTCTCTTCAGGATTTTTCGTTAACGGACCAAGGTTCAAGTCGAGATAATCAGCCCCGGCTTGAACTTGACCTTTAGCCAAATCCTGAATTGGTTTGGAATCACGCGCTTTTATCGCCTGATTTACTACCCCAGCTATAACGTGTATATTCTCACCGATGATAATCATCCTTTCCTCCAGGTTTTTGATTTACCAAACCCACTATTTTATACAAGAGTATTCTTCGTGTCAATTCGCTTCCTTGAACACTAAAGCGCCAACAGGGCAAACTTTTACACATTCACCACAGTCCTGGCAACCGGATTCAGCGATAGGTACGTTTCCGAAGGTGGTGACCACTCGCCTGAAGCCACGATAGCCAAAATCAATAACCCCCAGGCCAAGTTTTTCCTGGCATACCCAAACGCACTTACCACAAAGTACACACTTATTCGGGTCATAAATGAATACCGGGCTACTAGAATCCACAGGTAGATCACGCAGAATCTTTGTGAAACGCTTTGTGTTGAGCTTTACACCAAGATACTTGGCGATTTTCTGCACCTCACAGCGACCACTCTTAGGACAATGGGCACAATCTACAGGTAGACTTGATAGGAGCAATTCGAAAGAGGTACGGGCCAGGTTCAAGGCTTTCGACCCTTTGGTGTTAACCACCATTCCTTCCTCCACCGACACAGTGCACGCTGTAACCGGCTTAGTCCTGCCTTTTATCTCTACAAAACAGAGACGACAGGAGGCAAAAGGCTCACTCCTTTCCCGAATGGCACAAAGATTGGGGATGTAAATACCATTGTCTAAAGCCGCCCAGAGAAGATTCTCACCCTCAATGGCTCTTATTTCTTTGCCATTAATGGTTAAAGAGACGCTCTTTGTTTTTACCAACACCATCACCATTCCGTTAGCTAACGGGCTCTCCCTTCAAGGGAGAGGAAGTTGTAGCGCCGAAATCTGTCTTCTTAAGTCAAGCCTATCGCCCATTAGAAGAGCCCTTGTACTTTACCAGTCTTTGTATCAATGTCTACTTTTCTAAATGCCGGATCGGAGCTGGTCCCCGGCATTAAGCTGATGGTCCCGGCGCAGGGGCAGAGGAATTTCGCTCCGGAATAAATCAACACATCGCGGATAGGCAGCATCCATCCTTTAGGGACGCCCTTAATTGCTGGGTCGTGTGTCAGACTCAGGTGAGTCTTCACCATCATGGTGGCGTAATCATCATATTTAGGGTCATTCTCAAGCATTTTAGCCTTGGCTTCAGCATCAGGAGTCCACGACACGCCAGCGGCTCCATAAACCACTTTGGCGATCTTGTCCACCCGCTCCCGTAACTTCATTTCCGTGGGGTAGAGGAAATTGAAATCGGTCTTATCTTCAGAAGCTTCTATTACCGCATCTGCCAGCTCCAAGGCGCCATCGCCGCCATTGGCCCAGTGAGAAGACACGGCACAGCGTGCCCCAGCTGCCTCAGCCGCCTTTCGCACCATGGCGATCTCTTCCTTCGTGTCAGTGTCGAAGGAGTTGATGCACACCACAGGATTTATTCCTGATGTCCTGATGGTGTTGATGTGATGCAGCATGTTAGGGAGGCCTTTCTCCAATAGCCCCAGATCTTCCTTGGTGTAGGAATCGGGCAGGGGCAGACCAGCCACAACCCTGGGCCCACCACCATGCATCTTCAGTGCCCTGATGGTCGTGGTGAGCACCGACACATGCGGCTTGAGACCGCTGAAGCGGCATTTTACGTTCCAGAATTTTTCGAACCCGATGTCTGCGGCAAAACCGCTCTCGGTAACATGGTAGTCAAACATCTTCAGGCCGATGCGGTCACCGATGATAGAGGATTGTCCCACGGCGATGTTGGCAAAGGGTCCGGCATGCACCATACAAGGCTGGTACTCCACCGTAGACATCAGTGTAGGGTTGATGGTGTTGCGCATCCAGGCGGTCATAGCGCCTCCTACCTCCAGGTCACCAGTGGTAACGATATTGCCCTTTTTATCGAAAGCTACGGTAATTTCATCCATCCTCTGGCGCAGGTCTGCCAGATCCCTGACGATGGACAGCATGGCCATAAGTTCGGAACCCACAGCGATACCGAACTTGGACTGCATCGCGTATCCATCCATGCGGCCGCCGAGGCCTATGACAATGTTTCTGAGGCTCTGGGCACAGAAATCCATAATCCAGCCCATCTCCACTTTGGTGGGGTCAATGTCCAGGCGGCGCATCCTGCTGCGCTTGGCCAGCTCCTCGTCATCGTAATTGCGCTCGTGCTGCATTCTGGCGGTAAGCGCCACCATGGCCAAGTTATGAGCATTCATTATGTCGTTGATGTCGCCGGTAAGGCCCATGGAGAATTCAGTCATGGGAATAAGTAAAGCATTGCCACCGCCGGCAGCGGTTCCCTTAATATTCATGGTGGGACCACCCGAGGGCTGACGTATACAACCGCCCGCATTCTTACCCCGCTTGCCCATCCCCTCTAAAATACCCATCGTAGTCGTTGTTTTTCCTTCACCCAATGGCGTAGGAGTAATGGCAGTTACCTCGATGTACTTACCATCAGGCTTGTCCTTGAGACGCTCGATGATCTTCAGGAAATCGAGCCTGCATAATCTCCCATAAGGCATGACTTCGTCCTTTTGCAGGTTTAGTCTTTCCCGCCACTCATCAGAGGTCGGCATGTTCTTTTCAGCCGCTTCTGCGATCTGCCAATCTTTCATTTTTGTTGCGTCGTAAGGCATAGTAACCTCCCTTTCTAATTTTTAACAACCTAGCTTGAACTAGCAAAGCGCAATCTTAGCCACCCACTTGCCTCTCTGCTGCCGTCACTGTGTTGACCAGTAGCATGGTGACCAACATTGGCCCTACCCCACCTGGCACTGGAGTTATAGCTTCTGCTTTTTCCTTTACCGCATCAAAATCTACGTCACCGACTGTTTTCTGCTTCCCGGTAACAGGGTCTTCTATCCAGTTTGAGCCAAAATCTACCACCCATGCTCCTTCCTTTACCATGTTCGCAGTAATGAAATTGGGCTTGTCTACAGAAACAATAAGTACATCCGCCCTGTGAGTACAGGAAGCAAGGTCAGGGGTTGAGGGGTGACACAGAACTGTATTTGCCCCAGCCCCTTCCTCGTCTTGAACCAGAAGAGATGCTAAAGGCTTACCCACCATATTGTCCACATTTACAATAACCACATCCTTATGTTTAAGGTCATACTCATAGCGTGCGAGTATTTCCTGGATGGCCAGGACAACCGCAGGGAAGAAAGCAGGCTGCCCCAGCCAGGCCTTTCCTACGTTCAAGGGATGGAAGCCATCAACATCTTTTTCGGGCAGAATTTGAGCTAGTATTTCTGGTTCTGATAGATGCTTCGGTAAAGGAAGCTGGATAAAGATCCCATGGATTTCAGGGTCTTGGTTAAGGCTCTGGATATTCCTTAAAAGTTCCTCTTCAGTAATGTTTTCAGGAAGCCTTAAAACTTTCTCCCTTATGCCTGCCTCATCACAAGCCTTACTTTTGAGCCGAACATAAGTAACTGAGCCGGGGCCTTCACCTACAAGAATGCCACCAAGTCCTGGTACTATCCCCTTTTGTTTAAGTCTACTTACCCTCCCTTTAAGCTCCTCTCTAATCTCAGCAGAAAGCTTCCTGCCATCAAGTATCTTAGCACTCATCTTTGTTAACCCTCCTGTGGCAAGCTCGGCAGCCTTAATAGTGTTCTCCATTAACATAACCGAGGTTACCGGACCAATTCCCCCAGGAACGGGTGTTATTGCCGCCGCCTTCTCCTTAACCGCTTCAAAGTCCACATCTCCCACTATTTTAGTCTTTCCCGTTTCAGGGTCCTTCACCGGGTTTATACCTACGTCTACCACCACTGCCCCTTCCTTCACCATATCAGCGGCTACAGATTTCAGTCTCCCCATAGCAACAATGAGGATATCTGCCCCTCTAGTCACTGCGGCGGGGTCCTTAGTTCCAGTATGACAGATAACAACGGTGGCATTAGCTCCGACTTTCTTCTGCATGAGAATAGCAGCAAGAGGCTTGCCCACGATATTGCTCCGACCACAGATGACCACGCTTTTCCCGGCAGGGTCATGCCCACTTCGTATGAGTAGCTGCTGCACTCCATATGGCGTGGAAGGGAAAAATGTCTCCTCGCCCAGAAGCAACTTGCCTATGCTTATCGGATTAGTTCCGTCAACATCCTTGTCAGGTGATATCTTGCTTTCTGCACTTAGAGCGTTCAAGTGCTTGGGGAGAGGAAGTTGAAGGATAATACCATGAAACTCTGCGTCCTTGTTGAGTTCTTCAATCTTTTCTTCCAGCTCCTCTTGCTTGATTTCGGAGGATAACCTTATTACCTCCGTACGTACTCCACAAGCCTCACCCTCTCTCTCTATCATACGGATATATGAGAGGGAGGCTGGGTCTTCCCCCACAAGTATAACCGCTAGGCCAGGTGTCATCTTCCTTTCCTCGAGTTTAGCAACCCTCTCTTTCAGTCCTTCTCGGATTTCTTCAGCTATTTTCCTTCCGTCAATTATCTCTGCTGGCATTCTAACCCCCTTAGCTATAGTTCTTTTATTCTTTCCTTACGAATCTCCTGACCAACAGGCACCAAGGCATAATAAATATCTCTCACCTCGGTGACGACCTCTCAGATGGAATTAAGGAAGGCAATAAGGTACAGCCATTAGAGGTGAGGATATTATATTTCCAATATGAGGAAAATCTAACGCAACTGCTGGACTGGTATTAGCATCGCCATCTGCGCAAAGGATGCAATAATAAGACTCGACGAAAGTTCTAGAAAAGCGGGATACCAATAAAGTGTTCCCTGCACATCCTTTCCTGCTGGTAGGAGTCCTCATTGCACAATCTGCCTATTTTATTATATCCAGAGGAAAACGTCAATATGAACTGGGAGAATCTTTGCCCAAAATTTGGCTCTTCGTCAAGAGGAATTGAAGATGTCCTGAAAGCTCAAGGTTAGCAACTACTTCATTAAAGGTCTTACAGTAACAGCACATACCTTAAACTCTGGGATTTTGGATATCGGATCCAGCTTGGGATTAGTGAGGATATTAGCAGGGCTTTCTGCAAAATGGAAAGTCATAAACACCACTCCGGGAGGTGATGCCTCAGTTACCTTAGCTTTGGTGATGACTTCACCACGCCGAGAGCTAACTTTAACTTTATCATCTTGGGTTATGCCAAGTTGTGAAGCATCCCTAGGGTTAATTTCCACTGTACTTTCGGGCTCTATGTTATTAAGCCCGACCGCCTTACGCGTCATTGTCCCGGTATGGAAGTGATACAAACTACGTCCTGTGGTGAGAATCAAAGGATAGTTTTCATCGGGCAACTCCGCTGGGGGAATATATTTTAATGGGACAAATCTGCCCTTCCCCCTGACAAAAGTATTTACATGGAGTATCGGTGTACCTGGATGGCCATCGGTAGGGCAAGGCCATTGGAGCCCACCCTTCTCTAACCTCTGATAACTTATGCCACCGTAGCTAGGAGTAAGATGACGAATCTCCTCCATTATGTCAAAGGGCTGGCTATAATCAAAGCCTCTAGCTCCTAACCTTTTGGCTACTTGGCAAATGATCCACCAGTCAGGCCTAGAATCACCAATTGGCTTAATAGCCTTCCTTACTCGCTGCACCCGACGCTCGGTGTTAGTGAAGGTGCCATCTCTCTCAGCAAAGCTTGCCGCTGGTAAGACAACATGGGCAAACTTTGCTGTCTCGGAAAGGAAAATATCCTGAACCACAAGAAACTCAAGTTTAGCTAGCGCTTCCCAGGTATGCCTGATATCAGGATCACTTAACGCTGGGTTCTCACCAACGAGGTATAGTGCTTTTATCTCTTTCCGGTAGGCGGCTTCAATCATCTCAACCAAGGTTAGCCCTGGAGATGCGGGTAATGAGCACCCCCAGGCAGTTTCAAATTTCCCTCTTATAGCTGGGTCAGTTACCGCTTGGTAGCCAGGATAGACATTGGGCAGGGCACCCATATCGCAAGCGCCTTGCACATTGTTTTGACCTCTAAGTGGATTGACCCCGGTTGAGCGCTTGCCTACGTTCCCGGTGAGCATTGCCAGGTTGGCAGTAGCCACCACATTGTCATGACCGTGGGAACTCTGGGTGATACCCATGGCGTAGAGGATGGTGGCGGGACTATTGGTGGCAAACATACGGGCTGCTTGAGCTATATTGTCACGTGGTACTCCAGTGATGGACTCGACAAAATCGAGATCAAAATCATTTAATGACTGTTTAAAAGCATCAAAGTTCTCACATCTCTTCTCGATAAAGACTGAGTCAAGCAGTCCCTCGTCCACTATAATCCGCATCATCCCCATAAGCAAGGCTACATCTGTGCCAGGCTTGTGCTGCAGCCAGAGAGTAGCAAAGTAGCAGAGGTTGATCTCGAGAGGGTTAGCTACGATGAGCTTTGCCCCGTTATCTACTGCCCTTTTTACCTCACGCGCGATCACAGGGTGGTTTTCCGTAGTGTTAGTGCCAATAGCTAAAATGCAAGCGGCGTCGCCAATTTCGTTGATGGAGTTAGTCATAGCTCCACTGCCAAAAGTTTGGACAAGACCGGTCACAGTGGGAGCATGACAAAGACGGGCACAGTGGTCTACATTATTGGTGCCGAAACAGGTTCGGACGAACTTCTGAAACAGGTAGTTTTCCTCATTAGTGCATTTAGCCGAGGAAAATCCGGCCAAAGCGTCACTTCCATACTTGTCCTTTAATTCCTTAAATCTTGTGGCAAGCAAATCTAGAGCTTCATCCCAGCTTGCCTCTTCAAATTTTCCATTGCGTTTTATTAAGGGGGTAGTGAGGCGATCCGGGTGATGAACATAGTCCAATCCGAAGCGTCCTTTAACACAGAGACTCCACTTGCTATCCGACCCATCTTCAACCCCGTTAATCTTTACAATCTGGTTATCTTTGATATTCAATTCTATCTGACAACCAACTCCACAATAAGGGCAGGTAGTCTGCACTTTTCTGAATTCCCAGCTTCTCCCTTTAAAACGAGCTAGTTTTTCTGTTAATGCGCCCGTGGGGCAGGCTTGAACGCAGGCTCCACAAGAGACACAGCCACTCTGGGCCAATGGCCAGCTTAAATCAGCGACAATGACTGTTTTATTGCCTCGATTGGCGAAATTTAATATCCCCTGACCAGCAATCTCATCGCAGGCGCGGACACATCGCCCACAAAGGATACACTTATTTGGATCTCTCGATATCACCGCACTGGAATCATCAATTGGCTCAACTGACTTATTAATTGGAAAGCTAACCTTATCAATGCCATATTGATAAACTAGATTCTGCAACTCACAATTGCCATTTTTCTCACAAACCAAGCAATTATGCTCATGCTCGGATAAGATCAGCTCTAGAATTAATCGACGATACCTCTCCAATTTTTCCGTGTGTGTTTTAACCACCAATCCATCTCTCGCTGGGTAGGTACAGGCTGGCATCACCCTTCTTTCCCTCTCAATCTCCACCACGCACATTCTGCAGGCACCTACATCCGATAAACCATCTTTGTGACAGAGGATAGGCACATAAATGCCATTAGCTTTACAAACATCTAAGACAGTGTTTCCATCTTCCCCTTTAACCTGCCTACCGTCGATAGTTAAGCTTATTTCGTTCATTTTTCTTCTTAAACCTCAAGGTCGCATCTCAAGCATCTTCTGGCCTCTTCCATCGCCTCCTCTGGGCTATATCCTGAAACTATTTCCCTAAAGGAAGCTACTCTTTCCGCTGGCTCAACCTCTAAGATCTTAACCCTGGCTTTCTCTTGAGTTTCTTCCTCAGTGGGTGGTGTAGAGGAAATAGTAATTGGTTCATACCCATCACGCTCAATCAAGGGCAAAAGCTCTTTTCCTTGAAGCCATCTCCTTATTGAGGAGGCTGCTCTCTGTCCCGCGGCAATCGCTTCAATTACCGTCGCAGCACCAGTTACTGCATCTCCGCCGGCAAAAATCCCTCTCTGCTCAGTGGCTAAAGTTCGAGGGTCGGCGACGATAGTGCCTCCCCTGGCTATCTTAAGCCCCCCATCCTTAATCAGAGAGGTGTCTGGCCTTTGCCCGATAGCCTCGATAACCATATCAACATCTACCTTATATTCCGACCCTTCGATAGTGTAAGGCATTCTCCGGCCACTTCTATCAAACTCTCGCAACTCTATGCGAACAAGCTCTAATCCAGAAACTCTACCATTATCGCCCAAAATCTTGGTAGGAGTGGTTAAACAATGAAGCTGCACGCCTTCTTCCTCTAAAGACTCAACCTCCTCTTCTATCGCTGGCATATCCTTCTTCTCTCGGCGATAGAAGACATATACCTCCTCAGCACCATTTCTTAGAGCTACCCTTGCTGAGTCAACTGCGGTATTACCTCCCCCAATAACTGCAACTTTCTTCCCCACCTTTACTTCTCTCCCTAAATTAACCTCTCTTAAAAACTCGATAGCCTCATAAACATCCTCTAAATCTTCGCCCGGGATGCCCATTCTTGCCCCTTCGTGAGCTCCAATAGCAATAAACACTGCTTTGTAGCCCTCCCTTAAGAGAGACGTCACGTCACCGATACGAGTGTTTAGTTTTATTTCCACGCCTAGCTTCCTGACATCTTCAACCTCTTTTTTCAGGATATCTTTAGGAAGGCGATACTCAGGAATGCCAACAGCAAGCATACCGCCAGCTTCAGGGAGAGCTTCAAATACGGTTACCTGATAACCATAGATGGCAAGATCCCAGGCTGCAGCGAGTCCTGCTGGCCCCGACCCAATAATGGCTACCTTTTCTTCCCTCTTTTCCTTTATTTCAGGGATGTATTCAATGTTATGCTCTAAGGCCCAGTCGGCTGCAAACCTCTTAAGATGCCTGATAGCTACCGGCTCATCAACTTGAGCTCGCCTGCATTTAGCTTCACAGGGGTGATGACATACTCGCCCTACAACCATTGGGAAAGGGAGCTTCTGCTTGATCAAACGAAAAGCTTCGTCAAATTTTCCCTCCTTAATTAAGGCAGCATACCCAAAACAATCAAGCCCCACAGGACATGTGTTCTGACAGGGGGCTTTAAGAAGAGCCTGACAAACGGCGGCAGGACACCTTTTATCAATAATGTGAGCTTCATACTCATCTCGGAAATAGCGAAGCGTTGTTAAAATTGGATTGGGGGCAGTTTGTCCTAAGCCACACAGGGAAGCTTCAGCGACCATTGAGGCTAATTCCTCCAAGGTATCGAGGTCTTCCATTTTCCCTTCACCTTGAGAAATCCTTTCGATGATTTCTAGCATTTTGGGAATCCCTACCCGACAGGGGGTGCACTTGCCACAGGATTCATCCTTGCTAAATTGGAGAAAGAACTTTGCCATATCCACCATACAACTATCTTCATCCATCACGATGAGACCGCCGGAACCCATGATTGCCCCCAGGCCAGTCATATGTTCATAATCGATGGGAACATTCAAATGTTCTACAGAAAGGCAACCACCGGAGGGACCTCCAATTTGTAATGATTTGAATTTCTTCCCATTGGGTATTCCACCACCGATATCGAAAATTACTTCGCCGACACTGATTCCCATAGGGACTTCAATGAGGCCGGTATTATTTACCTTGCCCACAAGGCAGAAGGTCTTTGCCCCTTTGGCCGTTTCCGTTCCAATGCTACTGAACCAATCAGCACCCTTAAGGATGATCCCGGGGATATTAGCCCAAGTTTCGACATTATTAAGCGTGGTTGGCTTTTCGAAAAGCCCTTTGTTCGCTGGAAAAGGAGGTCTCTGCCGTGGGTTACCACGCATTCCCTGAAGTGAAAATAAAAGTGCGGTCTCCTCTCCGCAAACAAAGGCGCCAGCACCGGGGAAAATATCAAGGTCAAACTCAAATTCTGTGCCCAGGATGCCTTTCCCTAGAAGACCATATTCTCGAGCCTGGTCAATAGCATGGCTTAGAGTCTCAATAGCCAGAGGGTACTCAGCACGTACATAGGTATAACCCTGGCGGACATTTCCAATGGCATAGGCCCCAATTGCCATACCCTCGATCACAGCATAAGGATTACCCTCCAGAACGGTGCGATCCATATAGGCTCCAGGGTCGCCCTCGTCGCCATTGCAAACCACAAATTTTTCATCCCCTGGAGCTGAGTGAACAAAACCCCACTTCGTTCCGGTGGGGAAGCCAGCCCCCCCTCGACCCCTTAACCCAGATTTCCCCACCTCCTCAAGAACTTCTTCCGGCTTCATCTGGGTTAAGGCCTTGGCGAGGGCCTGATAACCATCACGAGCGATGTACTCTTCGATATCTCTGGCATCTACATCTTGATTCGCTAGAACCCTTTTTCCCTGAAGCTTAAAGAAGGGTTCATCCTCTTCCATAACCCATTCTTTAATTACATTCCCCCCAATTATATGTTGCTCCATTATCTTGGGGACTTTATCCACCGTTACATCTACATAGATTGCCTTTCCTTTCTCGGGGTGAATGACAGTAACTGTAGGTTCATGGCCGCATAGTCCAATACAGCCAACCCTTGATAGGATAATACCGTGCAGTTTTCGTGCTTCTATCTCACGGGAGAAAACATCCCAAATTTCATTCGCACCTGAAGCAATACCACACGTCCCCATGTGAACCTTGACTTGAATTTTTCTATCACGCTCTGCGGTTTTTCTTTTAGCCTCCTCCTTAGCTCTTATTAAATCCTCTATAGAATTAATTTGCTTCACTTCAACCTCTTATTCATACAAACTCAGCACATTCATTATCTTAGTGGGAGTCATCCAACGATAAACTTTGCCATCAATAGCTACTACAGGGGCTAAAGCACAGCAACCAAGACAGCGCACCGTTTCCAGAGAGAATTTAAGGTCGGGAGTGGTTTCCCCAGCCCCAATTCCAAATCCTTTACACAGAGCATCCAAAACCGCTTTACCTCCTCGTACATAGCAAGCAGTTCCCATACAAACTTGAATAGTATATTTCCCTCTGGGAACCATGGTAAAAAAGTGATAAAAGCTAACTATCCCATATATTTCGCTTAACTGAACCTTTAGACCTCGAGAAATGATTTTCAGCACCGGTGGGGACAGATAGCCAACCAGCCCCTGTACCTGCTCTAAGACACGTATCAGGGTGCCCGCTTTCCCCCGGTTCTCATCAATTATCCTCTGGATTTGCTGAGACCATTTTCCTGTTTCCCTAGCCTCTTCATCCACTTGCACATTTGATGTACTTTCCATCCTAAACTCCCCCTTAATTTTTGGTAAACATTGCTCTACAATCTTTAGCGAGCTAGAAAGCGACTTCAACTCCGTCCATGATTAATTCTCTGTCTGTAACCAACCTGAGCGGAGGGAGTGAGTTTATATTCATCCCAAGGCCACATTGGGTTACGTTGAACCAATCTCCTGCAATACAAGATTTACAACCTTTGGCTTAGCCATCTTTACTCCTAAAGCTCCTCACTTCCGATACCTTCTTCTACTGAACTGCGTACATTATGTTCATAACGCTCTTGCTGCTACATTCATCCTGTCATGCCGCAGGCGCTTCTATTTGGGCGAAAAGCTGCTCGTCTTCAAAGAAGTTCACTGAGATTGCTGCAGATGGACACGCCGCGCCGCAGACCCCACAACCCCGACATAAGGTAGTAACCAAATTGGCAAGCCTCTTCCCATTCTGTATCCGGAGCTCTATGGCTGAATATGGACATGAAGCAGCGCAGATGCCACATCCCGAACACATATCCTCATTAATCGACACGGGAGGGGGATATCCCTCTTTTGTCGCCATATCCTTCAGGACATTCCACACGCTGGAGAACTTCACCTCCTGTGGGCAGTGTTGTTCACAGATCCAGCAATCAGAACAATACCAGATATAGGGGCCACTTAAAGCCCTCTCCCTCATGCCAAGATTTACCATTCTGACTATCTTTCTCGGATCATGTTGCGGGTATACCACGTGGATAGGACATCCCGCTGTACAGGTTCCACAGCAAAAACACGCAGTTATATCACAATTAGCTTCATGAGCTATTACCTCGAGCTTGAAATTTGGATCGAGTTCTGATAGTCGAATTGGTTGACCACGCATTGTCAAAACCTCGATAAAATTACATCTCTGGTTAATGTCTCTTTAAGAAGCCAGCATCAGTAGTCTCTAAATACTAAATGGATAAATCTGGCAGAAATAGAAGAAAGACGGATAACCAAATCGGCATATCCATCCTTCTTCTGATCATAACCTGCACATTCTAAGCCTTCACCTAAGCTGAGTCAATAGGCTGCTGTGGGATTATTCAGCAGTTTTCCGAAGAATCTTCTCGCAGAACAAGCTGGATAGCCTCAAATCTATTATACCAAAGCAAGCCCTCGCATATCCCTTCAAGGGAGAATGCGATTGCTCAAAGAGCAATTAACATCAGGATAGAAATAATCTGCCTGCCTTAGTGCAAGCCTGACAGCTCTGTAGGGTTCACATCCCCTCAAGGTTGGTGTGCCGACTGAAGAGCTAATCGTGATGTGTAAAACTCACCACCATTTTGCCTATCTATGGTCGGGGTGAGAGGATTTGAACCTCCGACCACCTGAACCCCATTCAGGTGCGCTACCAGGCTGCGCTACACCCCGTCGCCTTGCCCAGAACAATATGCTATCATAACAAAGCTGGTAGAACAATCACCAGCAAGGATGTGACTATTGGGCAAGAAGCAGGTAACAGCCATACGAGTCCCTACAAAACGCCAAGAGGCAAAATGGCACCGGCAGAAGCGCATTCGCCGCATGATAATAATCGCTAGCACCATCTTCCTAGTTGGTATTATCAGCTATGCATCCTACGGATATTATGCTGACAAAATCAAGGGCTTGAATGAGAAAGTGATCACCGTAAATGATGCTTCCTTTAATATGAGATATTATGTAAACATGCTCGACGCCCAGACCAAAGAAGTGGAACCAGATAGCATATACCAGTACACCAATGCGGTTGCTCAATATATTGAAGATGCCGAACTGATAAGGCAAGGAGCAAAAGACCTCAATATAACGGTAACTCAAGAAGAGATAGAGGAAATGATCAAGGAGCAAAACTTTCCCAAGGATCAAGTACATCAAGATATAGTGGAAACTGTGCTACTGAGCCAAAAACTTCTAGAATATTTTGATTCTCAGTTGCCAGATGAAATGCTGCAGGCAAATACCCAGGTGATGTTCGTGGAAAGCGAACAGGTGGCTAACAAGGTGATAGATCTAGCTAATAGTGGTGAGAACTTCACCAAGCTGGTCAGAGAATTCTCCTACGATAACAGGACCAAGGAGTATGATGGCAATCTAGGCTGGCTTCCCCGGGAATTAATGTCGCCAACTATGGCAGAGACCTTCAATCTTACCACCGGTGGAATAAGCCAGCCCATCCCCGATAATTCAACCAACAAAAGTGTTGGCTACTGGCTGATAAAGGTTAATGAAGAAGACCCTGAGAAAGGGATAAATGTTAGTGCTATGCTATTAGGCAGCGGGCAAGAGGCTGTAGAAATCAAGACTGAACTGGACGCAGAAAGTAATTTTAGCGAACTTGCAAAAAATTACTCTCAGCACAGCAGCAAATATAAAGGTGGTGAGCTTGGCTGGCTCAAGGCAAATGAGACAAATGACTTCAGTGATGCCTTCAATGAAGTCGCTTTCCAGCTTCCCGTCGATGAAGTAAGTGAACCGGTCAAGGATGAAACTGTTAACACCGACGGAGGCTATTGGGTAGTCAAAGTTTTAGATAAACAACAGCGAGAGTTGGACAACGATGTCCGGGAAGCGCTGAAAAATAAACGCTTCAGCGAGTGGCTTGACCAGCAAAGGGAAAATAGCACTATTGAGAATAAACTTGATGGCACGAGGATGGCCTGGGCTGTAGCGGAGGTTATTAAAGGAAGGTAAATATGCAGACAAAGCAAGAAGTAAACATTGGCTTGTTAGGTCTCGGAGTCGTAGGCAGTGGCGTAGCTCATGTTCTGCTGGAGAAAAAGGATAGTCTGGCTGAGCAATCAGGGGGACCTGTGACGTTAAGGAAGGTGCTGGAAAAACGCTCCGTAGAATTTGAACCTAGGTTACTAACCCGTAATGCCGAGGAAATTTTGACTGACCCCAAAATAGACATAGTCATCGAGGTTATTGGTGGAGAACATCCTGCTACAGAATATATCAGGCAAGCCCTCACAAATGGAAAGCATGTGGTTACCGCCAATAAGGAGGTGATTGCTAAACATGGCCATGAGTTATTTTCGCTGGCCAAGGAAGTCAACGTTGAACTTCGCTATGAAGCAAGCGTAGGCAGCGGAATACCGCTTATCTCTTCCTTCCAGCAAGGCTTGGCCGCCAATGATATCTCAGCCATTTATGCCATCCTCAACGGCACCACCAATTACATTTTGACCAGAATGGCGCAGGAAAGACTGGAGTTCCCCGTGGCTTTAAAACAGGCCCAGGAATTAGGCTATGCCGAGTCTGACCCTTCAAATGATATCGAAGGGAGAGATACAGCTTACAAATTAGTTATCCTGGCTAACTTAGCTTTCCACGCTAAACTAGACCCTCAAGAGATATACTGTGAAGGAATTCCACACCTCGCCGTTCAAGACTTCCTCTATGCTGAAGAATTTGGTTATGTTATAAAGCTCCTGGCGATAGCTAAACGATACGGCAATACTATCGAGGCTCGAGTGCACCCTGTTTTCCTTCCCAAGGATTCCCAATTGGCTAAAGTAGATGGTGTTTATAACGCCATTCAAGCAGAAGGAGACCTTGCTGGTAAATTGCTCTTCTACGGAGAAGGAGCAGGAGGAATGCGGGCTTCCAGTGCTATTGTTGCCGATGTATTGACCATAGCGAGAAACAAGCGCCTGGGGATAACTGCCACCCCGGAAACAGGGATAAATCAAGAGCTAATCATCAAGCCAATGACAGATGTGGAGACACGTTATTATTTCAGGCTGGATGTGGCTGACCGTCCCGGCGTTTTAGCACAAATCTCCAAGGTTCTGGGGGATAATTCCATCAGTATTTCGTCTGTGATTCAGAAAGAGAGCAACCGAGCGGCTCAGACCGCCGAGATAGTCATCATAACCTACCCGGCTAGGGAAAACGCAACGCAGAAAGCCATTGAACAACTAAAATTGCTGACCGTGGTAAATGAAGTGAGTAGCTTTATCAGGATTGAAGAATGAAACAAGGCGTTCTCGCTAGATATCGCCGCCTGTTGCCCGTCACCACAGCTACCCCTATAGTCACACTTGGCGAGGGAGATACTCCCCTGGTAAGGTCTCGAAATCTGGAGAAAGAACTTGGATGTGGGGAACTCTATTTTAAATTGGAAGGATGCAATCCCACGGGTTCATTTAAAGACCGTGGCATGGTAGTCGCAGTAGCCAAGGCAGCGGAGAATGGCAGCTCCACCATTATTTGTGCTTCCACCGGCAATACCAGCGCTTCAGCGGCTGCTTATGGAACCCGCTTTGGAATGAGAACCATCGTTATCATCCCTACAGGGAAAATAGCTATGGGAAAGCTAGCTCAAGCCTTTATTTACGGCGCCCAAATCGTGGGCATAAAAGGCAACTTTGACCAGGCGCTGCAAATAGTCCGTTCCCTGACCCAAAAGCACCCTGTTACCCTGGTTAACTCGCTTAATCCAAACCGCATTGAAGGGCAGAAAACAGCTTCATTCGAAATCATCGATGATCTGGGGGATGCTCCGGATTATCTATTCCTTCCTGTGGGCAATGCCGGGAACATAACCGCTTACTGGAAGGGATTTAAAGAATACCACCGCATTGGCAAGTCAAGCCACACTCCGATGATGATGGGTTTTCAAGCTGCTGGTGCCGCACCCATAGTTCTGGGCAAACCGATTAAATACCCCAAGACCATCGCCACTGCTATCCGCATTGGCAACCCTGCCAGCTGGGAGAAAGCAACAGCAGCAAGAGATGAATCTGGCGGCATCATAGACTTGGTGACCGACGATGAGATTTTGAACGCTTACAAATCATTAGCAATCAAGGAAGGCGTTTTCGGCGAACCAGCGTCAGCCGCCTCGGTAGCGGGACTGGTCAAGATGGCAAAGAAGCAGAATTTCTCAGGTAAGAAAATAGTTTGTATTATCACTGGAACAGGGTTAAAAGACCCTGATGTGCCTCGCAGATATACCCAGCCACCAATAGAACTAGCCGCCGACCTAAGCGCAGTGGAGAATTTCTTGTTCAAGGATTAAAAATCTAAGGGCAGTTCATCAGATATTCCCTTGTCATTCTTCCTTGTTTCCTTTCCTAGCCTTGTCTTTGCTGGGCCCTTCCGTTTCTCCTCTTCTATTATCAGTGACATAGAATCCACTACCCTTAAAAATTATCGGCACTGGGGAAAATAGCCGCTTTGCCTTGGCTCCACAGCGAGTGCAAAAAACGGGCGAATTATTATCACTGAACTTCAGCTTAACCTCAAAGCTAAATTTACACTGCGGACATTGATATTCATACGTAGGCAATATACTCACTCTCCTTTTACAGTCACATGCTTAATTTTCAAGCTATTTAGAATTAGCTAGCTTCCGCCTAAAGGGCATTGTTGGTGGCTTTTATATATAGGCATAATCAACCTGTTATACTAGCAATTTAATTAGCAATCTGCAACAATGACTGCTAATTATTTTAGCTTGTAGCAGAGTAAGATTCAAATTTTGCAGCTAAAATGGAGTATAATGATTCCAAAAATGAAGGATACCCAGCTATGGAGAAAACAGCCACAGAAGACATCGGCAAATTCAGTCATCATTATCCCAAACTGGCAGCTATAGTTACTGCTAGCTTTGAAGGGAAAGGCAATGCCATGACTGCAGCATGGCATAGTTCGATCTCCGTCAATCCTCCCATTTATGGTGTCTCTATCTCCCCCGAGAGGTTTACCTACCAGCTTATCAGACAGAGCAAGGAATTCGGCATCAATTTCGTCCCTTTTGAAAAAGCTTATTTGGCTGCCTCTATTGGTGGGACTTCGGGACAAGAGATAGACAAGTTCCAGAAGCTCAACATCCCGAGAGAAAAGCCAATAAAAACGCGAGTCCCTTTGTTGAAGGATGCCTATGCTTCCTACGAATGCAAGCTTTTGGATAGCAAAATTTATGGCGACCATATTTGGGTGGTCGGCGAGGTTGTCGCTGCGCACTTCCGAGAAGGAATATTCACCGAAAACGAAATGCTTGACTTGACAAAGGTGAAGCCGCTTCTTTATCTTGGCTCTGACTTCTATGTTACTACAGACGAACACAGCATAAGTTTCATAGAGAGGGGGATTTGAAATGATTGATAAGGATAGAATCAAAGCAGCAACTGTTTCCATAATGGAGGCTATGGGGCAGGATTTGTCCACAGAAAGCATAAAGGATACCCCCCAGCGTGTTGCCGATATGTATGTAGAACTTTTCTCGGGATTGGATATTGACCCTAAAGTCGAACTAGCCACTGGTTTCGAGGAAGGTCATCATGAAATGGTAATCCTAAAAGATATCCCCTTTTACTCCATGTGCGAACATCATCTGCTTCCTTTCTATGGAGTAGCGCATGTAGGCTATATTCCCGAGCAAAATGGCAAGGTGGTAGGTATAAGCAAGCTAGCAAGGGTGGTGGAAATAATTGCCAGGCGTCCCCAACTCCAGGAAAGAATGACAAGGCAGATTGCTGATACCATTTTCGAAGCTCTTCAGCCGGATGGGGTAGGAGTGGTCGTTCAAGCAGAGCATCTATGCATGATAATGAGGGGCATTAAGAAACCAGGAAGTACCGTAATAACCTCAGCGCTGAGGGGAGGTTTTCGGACCAAAATGGTCACCCGCTCCGAGTTCCTGTCCTTAATCCAGAGGAGGTAACCAATCCGCCATTGCGCCCTTTTTCATCGTCATTGCGAGCCCTCCTTTATTATCATTGCGAGCTGAAGGCGTGGCAATATCAGGAAAGCAAAGCTCTAAATACTAAATCCGAAATACTAAACAATATCAAATGACCAAAACTCCAATCACCAAAACGGTTTTGAATTTAGATATTAGAATTTGTTTAGGGTTTAGAGTTTAGAATTTAGGATTTCACCCCCGGGGATTGCGGAGCCTGTTCCAAGTAAAACGAGGAATCCCGCTCCTCGCAATGACATCACCATGTTGTTTATTCGTGACGAAGGGCTTCAATAGGGTCAAGACGCGCTGCACGGAATGCCGGATAAATACCGGAGGCAAGCCCAACAAAAAGCGACACTCCCAATGCTAACGCAATAACATCCGCAGGCATCATCGCCGGGAAAGGAAAACCAGCACCAGTGGCTATGACGGAGGCAATCTTGATTACAAGCCATCCCAAGACAATGCCGATAATACCACCACAAATACTTAGCACCGCAGATTCAGTGAGGAACTGCATTAAAATGTCACTGCGTTTGGCTCCCAGTGCTTTCCTGAGACCAATTTCTCTGGTGCGCTGTACCACAGAAACAAGCATGATATTCATGATTCCTATACTACCAACGAGCAGAGACACACCTGCAATAGCGCCAAGAATGAGTATCAGTATCATTTGCAATTGGTCAAAAATACGAGCTACAGCATCCATGCTCATGACACTGAAGTCATCCTCCTCTCCTGGCCTGATATGATGTCGCTGCTGCAAGACATTAATAATTTGTCCTTTTGCCGAGTTTATCTCGCTTCCGCTTTTTGCCTGAACGCCGATCATATGAATGGTATGCCCTGTGCTGCCTGCTTGCTGAGCAAACAGTGTCGATTGCACCGTAGATAAGGGAGCAAATATCATCAAGTCCTCAACTCCAAAGGCACCCCCTTTGGTTTTCAGTACACCGATGACCTTAAACTGCTGACCGTTCAGCCTTAACGTTTGACCAACGGGAGACATCAACCCGAACAATTCTTCATTTATATGGCTCCCTAAGACCACCACCCTTGACCTTCCTGCATAGTCATTATCATTGATAAATCTACCCTGAGCTAGTTCAAGGTTATTGACCTGCTGGTATTCTGGTGTTACCCCACCAATCCTGGCACCCATATTTTCTGCCCCGGCTTTTACCTGAGCGGAAGTTTGTATTGCTGGTGCTACCAGAGCTACCGAAGGAGCATTACGGGGGTCAGCAATCGCTTCAGCATCCTCTAAGGTTAATGTTTGGGCAGTTCCCATGGGCCCACCTAGGCCCATCATGGCAGAAGGTGCGCCGGGGAGAACATATATGAGATTAGTTCCCAATGCTGCAAATTGCTCCCGTTGCATTTCCTGGTTTATTCTACCTAGGGAAACAACAGAGATAACTGCAGCTACGCCGATTAAAACACCCAGTATGGTCAAAGCGGAACGCAATTTATTACCAGATAAGGCACGCAAGGCAGTAACGATAGAATCCTTTACCTTCATACTATCTCTTCGATTTTACCATCGCGCATTCTAATGATACGTTGCGTATAAGCAGCAATATCAGGTTCATGAGTCACCAAAATGATGGTTATTCCCTGCCCATTCAGCTCTTGGAAAAGGAGCATGATTTCCTTGCTGGTCTGTGTATCAAGATTACCAGTAGGCTCATCAGCTAAAATAAGAGAGGGATTGTTTATCAATGCTCGAGCGATGGCTACTCTTTGCTGTTCACCACCAGCAAGCTCGTTAGGCCTGTGATGCGCTCGTTGAGCCAGCCCCACAGATTCAAGGGCTTGTAACACTCTCTGTCGCCGATTCCCAGCGCCACCATAAATAAGCGGCAATTCCACATTGGCTAAAGCAGTGGTTCTAGGCAACAGGTTAAAGCTCTGGAAAACAAATCCTACCTTTTTGTTTCTTATTTCAGCCAATTTATTATCGCTAAGCTTGCTCACTTCGATTTTCTCCAGGCGATATTGGCCTGAAGTTGGTTTATCAAGGCAGCCGATAATGTTCATTAACGTAGATTTACCCGAGCCTGATGGTCCTACAATGGATACCATCTCCCCCTGCTCAATGCGTAAATCTACCCCATTGAGGGCAACAACCTCCGTTTGCCCCATCTTGTACACCTTGGTTATGTTATCAAGCTCGATCATCCAACCCTAAAACATCTGAAATTGTGATACTTCAGGCAAAACTACCTCCTCCCCTTCCTCTAATCCAGACAAGACTTCAGTATACATACCATCGTTCAAACCCATGCTAATCTGCCTTTCTTCAATTTGACCGTTGGTGACCACCTGCACCCAGGGCTTTTCCAGGCTACCCTGGATAGCCCGGTTTGGTATCAACAACACATCATCGTGCTGCTCAATAACAATTTCAGCGCTAGCGCTCATACCATCCTTGAGTTCTTCGTCAGGATTCTCCAGAGCTATGGTGGTTTCATAAAACACCACACCGGTTTGGACAGTGCTTGCTGGAGAGATAAAAGTTACCCTGCCCTTCACTTCTTTATCAGGTAAAGCGTCTAACGTGATAACCGCTTCCTGCCCTAGCTTGACCTTGGGAACGTCTATTTCATCAATCACGCCGCTCAGTTTTATCTCGCTGGGGTCGATCAAACAGATCGCCGGATTAGCGTATGTCATCGCAGAAAGTTGCTGCCCTTCCTTTATGTACACAGCAGCCACAACACCATCAAAGGAGGCAGTGATTATCGCCTTATCCAGCTCGGCTTGAGCCTGGTCAAGCTGCAGCTCAGCCATTTTAACCGATAAAGGTAATGACCATATTCTGGATTTGGATTTTTCCTTCGCCTTGTCCAAACTTTGCTCCACCTGCTCTAACAGTAACTGCGCTTCGTCAATCTTGCCTTCATCCAAAAGCTCTTGTGCTTCTTCCAGGTCGTTCTTAGCTTCATCCAGAGCCAGCCATGTCCCCGGTACATTACTGGCATGAGTATAGGAATAATAAGGATAAATCGTCTGCTCCAGATTAAGCTCAGCCATCGCCACGTTTGCCTCCAGGATGGGAGCATCAAGTTTAGCTAAAGTCTGCCCCTTCACAACCCTATCCCCCTCCCCCACCATTATCGCCTTAATCATCCCTGAGGTGCCAAACGACAGGTCTACCTTGCGTGGCATCTCCAGGTTTCCACTGACATCAACGCTTATCACCAAATCGCCTCGCATAGCCTCGGCAGTTTCTTGAACCTCGTTGTTCGAACCGAGACAGCCAGTGAAAAACACACTGACCAGACAAATTACGGTTACCACAATTAGCCATTTCTTCATTTTTTTTACCTCTCTCTTCTTTCTACTTTATAAGTTTATTTTGTTATATCTTCCTCTTGTAATCAGCAAAATGGCTGATTTGGGGCTCATACTTTAGTATGATTACGCCTTTTGGCAAACTGCTCGTTATAACAGCAATTTGAAACGCAAAATAGGAAAATTTGTTTAGTCAGTCTTTTCTTCCTTCTCAATCAGTCCATCTTTTAGATAAATAATTCTCTCCAGATACTTTTTGTCTTCCGGTTCGTGAGTAATTATAACAATAGTTTGGCCTAACTCCTTGTTTAATTTGGTCAAGAGCTTAAAGATTGTTTCTGCTGATTTGCTATCCAAATTAGCACAGGGCTCATCAGCAAATAATACCTTAGGGTTATTAACTAAAGATCGGGCTATCCCCACTCGCTGTTGTTCTCCTCCCGAAAGCTCATGAGGAAGATGATGTAATCTGTTCCCCAATTCCACCATTTCTAAAAACTCCCTAGCAGCTTTTTTATAATCCTTTTTATCTTTGCTACTAGCCCATGAGAGCAGATAAACATTTTCTACCACAGTCAATTCTGGTATAAGAGTGTATTCCTGGAAAATATAACCCAGTTTCTCCAATCTGAATTGCTTTTTCTCGGAATCGGATAATTTAAGAACATCGACACCGTCAATAAGAATTTTCCCACTGGTTGGGTTATCTAGCAAACCAAGCTGATGAAGCAGGGTTGATTTACCAGCTCCGCTTCGACCCATTATGCCTAAGATCTCTCCACTTTCAACTTCAAAAGTTATTCCTTTAAGAGCTTCTACTGGCACTTTGCCCGGATAAACCTTTTTTAGATTTTCAACTTTCACCATCTTGAATTTACCTTCCCCAAATTGCTTTTAAGATATTCTCTCGGGTAGTTTGCCAAGAAGGGATAAAGCCGGCGATAATAGCGACAACAAATAGAATTAGGCTGTTAATAATCAACAGTTCTTTAGTCATGACTAAACTAACAAAGCCTAAAGGAAAATCTAGAGGATGACTGACAAAATAAGGTATGAGTAAGAAATGGACTGCCACCACTCCTAATCCTATTCCTAAAGTGGCGTAAAATAAAGCCTGTAGAATATAAGAATTAATAATTATCCCCTTTCCTATGCCAAGGGCTTTTAAAATGCCAATTTGCTTTCTTTTATGAGTAATATCAATAAAGATAATAACATAGAAAACCAAAGCGGCTACGATTAAGAGAAATCCGGTAACCAGCAATCTAATTTTACCAAGGCTTTCAGTTATACCCGACACCATACCCATATAATCTGTCCAAGGATGAACCTTCTCTTCTATTAATCCCATTCTTCTAAGTTCTTGAATGTATCTTTCCTCTTGACCAGGTTGCTCAATTTTAACCAGGATTTCTGAAGCTCTATTATGCACCCCTAAAATAGACTCCATCTCCTTTTCTGTAATAAAAGCCTGTATATCAGCAAAAGCCCAGCCTGTGCTAAAGATTCCCTTTACCTCATAATCTCTTTGAACGCCGTTATTAAAAGTCAGTGTTATCTCATCGCCTATTTCCACCCCTTCCAGAGACTTTATCGGAAGTTGGGCTCCATATCCACCGGAGATCTCTCTGCCTAAAATAATTTTCTGGCGATCCGATTCGTCCAAATATTCACCAGCTACCATGTTCTGATGAATTTTAGTCACTCTTATTTCCTGTTCAGGGTCTATAGAATCCACCAACCACTGAGCAGTTTTTACATCTTTGCCATCTTTATTTTCATCATAAGTAAATGTTGCTGGAACAATATAATGGCCTGCACTACCTATTACTCCGGGAATATTATTAATTCTTTTCTGCAATAAAGGCGCGCTTATAATGTAGTCCTCATCTTCTCCCGGTTCGATAATTATGTTTGCGTACGTATTCTCCACCGTTTGCTTGTTCATTGTCTCTGTTAGACCAAGTAAAATGGAAGGAACAAAGCCAAGAAGAATAAAAATGCTAATCATAATCGCAATAAGCGCAGTTGAGATGCTCTTCCTGCCTCTGATTACGGACTTGTAAGCTAAGAAGAGAGAAATCCTTAGATTTTTTAACATAGCATTTGAAACTTTTTTATCACTCAAGGTGAAAGCAGGATAGTCTGGGCTAGTCAGCTTCCATTTTAGAAAAGAGATAAGCTCCCAATCCTGCCAGAACTATTGATAGTACCAGAAGAACTGCAAAGTCAAGCCATAAAGGAAAGGCAGCACCGCCGACAAGCGCACCCCTCAACCCATCTACCCCATAAGTAAGCGGGTTAATATACATTATATATCTAATTCCCGCCGGCATAGCTTGCAAAGGAAAGAAGGCGCCAGACAGGAAGAATATCGGCATTATTACTAAGTTCATTATGGACATGAAACCTTGAGTGTCAGCCAGCTTCGCAGCAATAATCAAGCCCAGCCCGGTGAAGGTAGCACAGGTGAGAATCATAAACACAATTGACAGAAAGAAGCCCGAGATGCCGGATATTTTCACTCCCATAGCCATGGCTATTGCCACAATAATGAGAGCTTGCACTAAAGCTATGGTCATACCTCCCAGGCTTCTACCCAATATAATTGAGAATCGGTTAACTGGAGCCACCAATACCTCTTTGAGGAAACCAAATTCCTTATCCCAGATGACAGACACTCCTGAAATTGTAGCGGAAAATAATAGAGTCATACCCACTATCCCCGGAGCTAAGAAGTCAAGGTAATTCATTTCCCCTATTTTCAAACCGGGGATGAAGCTTAGTGGCAATCCAAGAAAGGCGAGGAAAAGAAAGGGCATCAATATTGAGCTGGCAAGTCGAGATTTCACCCTTAAGAATCTCTTTATCTGCCTCAGCCACATGGTGTAAATGGGCAATGGGTCTATGAATTTGGTAGCTCTTATTGCCTCCATCTCTTCACTTCCTTTTTCCAGTCATTCTTGTTTTCCAGAGTCTTTTTATGCTTCCTTCCTCTTCCCTTATCTCTCTCCCGGTATAGTGCAGGAAAGCATCCTCCAGGCTTGGCTGGCGTAAATCAATAGCTGTTATCACAAATCCATGCTCATTGGCAAGTTCAACAAACTGGAGCACCCTTTCTTCGCCACCTTCAACGCTCAGTTCCAGCGAACTGTGACGCCATTCAATTCCCTTTATCCAATCAATTCTCTTCAACAAACTTGTCAACTCATCGCTTTTTCCATCGGCTAGCTGTAGCGAAATCAAACTAATGCCCACTACTTCCTTTAACTTCCCTGGAGTATCCACCACTGCTATCCTGCCCTGGTCTATGATAGCTACTCGATGACAAAGGTAATCTGCCTCTTCTATATAATGGGTGGTAAGGATGATAGTTATGCCTTCCTGTTCATTTAGCGTTCTGATGTGGTTCCATAGATTCCTTCTTGTTTGTATGTCAAGGCCTAAGGTCGGCTCATCTAAAAACAGTACCGCAGGGTGGTTCATAAATCCCCTTGCAACTTCAAATCTGCGTTGCGTACCACCTGACAAGTCGCTGACTTTGATATCCTCCTTACCTTTTAATTCCATTAAGTTGAGCACCTCCGCTATCCTTTCCGCCCTTGTCTTCCTGTCCATGTGGTACATCCTGCCGTGGAAATCCAGGTTTTCTCTGCCGGTAAGAAATTTATCGATGCAGGAGTCCTGGAACACAATCCCAATGCATTCCCTAATGCTATCCCTCCCGCGTGTAACATCGTAGCCACAAACCTTAACCGAACCTGAAGTGGGATTCAGGATAGTGCACAACACCTTTGTAATGGTCGTCTTGCCAGCGCCATTGGGGCCAAGGAAGCCAAAGACCTCACCTTCTCTGACGTTCAAGGTAACATGGTCTACAGCTACAAGCCCATCAAATTCTTTGGTAAGGTTCTCAATTTCTATGACGTTACTCATGATTTTTGTCTTCCAGCTTTCTGCCTGCATAGTGTAAGAAAGCATCTTCCAAGCTCGGCTTATGCTGCTTAATAGAGGAGATAGCAAATCCATGGTCTTTGGATAGCCTGACCACTTCAGGGATTTTCGTCTCCTCGCTCTCTACGCTTAAGTCAAGCCAACCATCACGCTGATTAACCTCTTTGACCCAATTTAGCCCCCTCAACAGCCCTGCCAGCTCGCCCCCACCCTGGGAAAGCTTGACGGACAGCAAGCTATCACCAAGGGAGCTTTTCAACCCCTCAGGAGTATCAGTCACCAATATTTTCCCTTGCTCCAAAATAGCTATTCTGTCACAGAGATAATCAGCTTCTTCCACATAATGGGTGGTTAGTAATATAGTGGTACCTGATTCTCTATTTAGTTTCTTAGCGTAATCCCATAGCATCCTTCTTGTCTGCACATCCAAGCCTAAAGTTGGCTCATCCAAAAACAAAATTCTGGGCTGATTCACCATCGCCCTGGCTATCTCCAGCCTGCGTTGCATACCACCAGAGTAATGCTTCACCAACATGTTTTGCTTGGTTTTCAACCCTACCAACTCCAAGGCTCGAGATATCCTTTCTTCTCTCGTTTTTTTGGGAATGTGATACATCCGAGCGTGAAAATCGAGATTCTCCCTGCCAGTCAAATCAACATCCAGACTTAGCTCCTCAAACACTACAGCGATGGATTCCCGAATCTTACTCCCATCCCGGGTGATATCATATCCAGATACGGTGGCCGTCCCAGAAGTAGGGATGCGAGCCGTAGCCAACATCATGATAGTGGTTGTCTTGCCCGCTCCATTAGCACCAAGAAAGCCAAAAATCTCCCCTTCCTCAACCTCAAATGAGATATGGTCCACAGCGACAAGGTGACCAAATATTTTGGTTAAATTTTTAACTTCGATTGCTTTCATTCTCTATTTTAATATCATCGGGTTTCAGTTTCCTTCACAAGCTTGGCAAACTCAGTAATTCGGCGGCTCATAATGTTAAGCAACTCTTCCACTGCCTCAACTTTGACAAAGGTAAGCCCCCTACCTCGAAACTGGTTGAACACCAGAAGCTTGGTGCCGACATCTATACCCAGTTCTCTTCGAGCTTCTACCGGAATTACCAACTGACCTCGGGCACCAACTACTGTGGAGCCAAAACATTTACCTATTATGCCCTTATCCTCTTGTTCCATGTTTCCCTCCCGTACTGAGCTAAATCCGTATTGTATGATTTTTCTTACTATTCTGTCAAAGGGTTGTACCCATCTATATGAAATGAAGCAGACAACACTTATTCAGGGTACACTTACATAAAGCATTCCTATCTCTGGTCAGTGATAGTCTTCTCAACTTCAGCCTCGGGCATATTTAAGCGGTACAAGATGTGTCGCACAATTTCTAGGCCAGCCTCAGTTTCAGGTCGAACTACTCCAGAAACACCCCTAGCCTGCAAAAACTTGAACTCGGAATCATTATGAGCGCGAGCAATTACCTCCAGGTTTGGATTAATTCGCCGAGCATGGTCAAGGGCAAGTCTTACCGCCACAGGGTCAGCAACAGCAAGTACCAGAATGATAGCCTCCTTTATCCCCGCCTCATAAAGCACGCTCGGGTTGCCTGCATCTCCGTAGACACACGGCACTCCCTCCGCCTGCAATTCAGATATAGTCTTTGGGTCAAGGTCAGTAACTACATACGGGATAGCCAACTGACCAAGAATCCGAGCAATGGTACCACCTACCCGACCATGCCCACAAATGACTACATGGTTGGTCAAATTCGGGGTTTCTATGGCAAGCTGTTTCTTACCTCCACCAGCAACTTCCATAACTTCCCTCCGTCTGACACAGATTTTGGAGACCAAAGCAAAAACAAATGGTGTGAGTAATATGGTGATGATAGCGCTGCCAAGTATCATTGAATAGGTATATCCAGTAATTACTCCTACCCCCAAGCCTAATTCTGCTAGAACAAAACTAAACTCACCGACCTGCGTCATGCCTGCGCCTACCAGTGGCGCTGTTTTACCCCGATAGCCAAACGCGTAAGTAATACCGGAGCAAATAGCAAACTTCATTAAGATAATAGCTGCAACCAGCACCAGCAAATAAGTAATATTGGCTAACAAAAAGTGTAAATCTATAAGCATGCCAACTGATACAAAGAAGAGCGCAGCAAACAAATCACGCAATGGCACTATGTCACCAAGTGCTTGATGGGCGAAGTCCGACTGACTGACCATAAGACCCATGACAAAGGCGCCTAAAGCCGCAGATAAACCAAAGTAGTAAGCAGCAAAAGCACCTCCTAAGCACAATCCTGCGATAGAGATGATGAATAGCTCCCTGGATTGTCGCAGGGCTATGCGCCTCAACAAACGGGGTATCAGCCAGACGCCAGCAACCAACACCAGAGCAATGAAGGCTGCAGCTTTGAGAAAAGCTACACCCAACGCAGGTAATAAACTTCCACTATCTGTTCCCAGCACCGGTAGGATAAACATGGCGAAGGCAGCAGCAATATCCTGCAATAACAGGATACCTATCATCACCCGGCCATGTGGTGAGGTTGCTTCACCTCTGTCAAACAACATCCCAAGCACTACCATAGTGCTGCTCAGAGCAATCAAAAAACCAAAGACAATTGCTTCGCGAAGGCCCTGCCCCAATAGATACATAGCAGCAAACATTCCCAGGGTAGTCGTTACTACTATCTGACCAATGCCACCAAAAATGGCTACATTTCTTATCCGTTTCAGTTCGTGGAAGGAGAACTCAACACCTAAAGTAAAGAGGAGCAGCACGACACCAATAGTAGCTAGAATCTCTATGTTACGAGTGTTCTGAACCAAACCCAGCGCATAAGGGCCGATAGCAATGCCGGCAACGGCGTAGCCCAGAATTGCAGGCTGCTTTAGCAATCTGGCAATTAAACCACCACCCAATGCAGCCCCAAGAACTATCGCCAGATCGAGTATCAATCTGGACTCTTCCATCGCTCCTTAGGAACTCCCGGTGTTATTCCCAGCCGCTATCATATTACTCCGCCTCGGGTTTAGCTTCCGCAATTTTGGGGTTGTTCATTCACCCATGATCTGAAGCACTAACTCCCGCGACCTGGAGCGGTTATCGAAATCAATAAACACTATTTGCTGCCAGGTGCCTAAAGCTAGTCTCTTGCCTGCAAAAGGTATCGTGAGCGAAGCTCCAAGCATAGAAGCGCGCACATGAGAATGCCCATTGCCATCGCCCCAGGTTTTGTTATGTTCGTAAGGGATATTCTGGGGTATCACCCTATCCCACATGTCTTTGAAATCGCCAAGAAGCCTGGACTCATATTCAATGGTGGTAATCCCGGCTGTTGAGCCGGATATGAACAAGGTTACTGCGCCATTGTTTACTTCCGATTGCTTTACCTCATCTGCTACCTGCGCAGTTATATCGATGAAGTCGCAATTACCTTTGGTTTTAAATGTGATGCTTTTAGTGACTACAGTCATATTCTTACCTCCTGCCATAGAACATCGTTTAGCTCAAACACCGGACCGTCCCGGCATACTTGTTTTAAGCCATGCCTGGTATTTATGGTGCAGCTACGACAAGCTCCGATGCCACACCCCATCCTCATCTCCAGGGAAACCTGGCAATTCCTTAGCTTAGATTCTTCGCTTCGCTCAGAATGACAAGTCAATAATTCCACCATCGCTTTATACATATCCACAGGACCACAAGCACATATCTGGTCAGCCCAACTGAGAAAGTCAGGCAGGATGTCGGTTACCATGCCCTTCCTGCCCAGGGTGCCATCCTCGGTAACAGGGATGAATTGAACCTTCTCAGGCAAAGGTGAGAGATTGCTTCGCTGCCCCTTCGTTATGCTCAGGGCTTCGGCTCGCAATGACAAAAAGGGATAAATCTGAGCAGCGGTGCTCGCTCCATGAATTAAGGTTACCTGATATTGAGGCGAAGCATATTGAGCCAGGAAGATAAGCGGCGCAATGCCGATGCCACCACCCACCAGCAGTAAATTCTTCGAATCCGCCGCAATGTCGAACCCCCTACCCAATGGTCCAAGAACGTCTATCTTGTTACCCGCTTGCATCTTTGATAACCCAAGAGTTCCTTTGCCAACTACTTTAAACAAAATGGCAATCCCACCCTCACCAGTTCCTTCGCTACGCTCAGGACTAACCTCACCTCCCGTCGAGGGAGAGGACAAAAATGAGACCTGATGAACACTGAAAGGACGACGCAGTATCAATTCTTCACAGCACACCGTAATGAATTGCCCCGGTTGAGCATGAGAAGCAATATCAGGTGCTTCAAGCCACATAAGATACACGCCTGGCATGACCTCCACGTTAGAAGTTACAGTGTACAACGATTGCTTCATGCTAAATCCTAAATTCGAATTTCTAAACTCTAAACAAATTCAAAATTTCAATGCTCTAAATTCAAAAACACTTTGGGTCATTTGGATTTTGGGTTTTGATATTGTTTGGGATTTCGTGCTTTGGATTTCGGAGTTCCCCTTAGATATTCCCTCAGCGGCTGAACGTTGAAGGTTTTGCTGACACCACTCATCGCTTCCACAACCACGCGGGCGGTATCCAGCGAAGTAAAGCAAGGTATTCTTTTCTCCGCAGCAGCACGCCGTATATCAAACCCATCCCTCAAGGGAAGCCGACCTCCAGTGACAGTGTTAATAACCCCAGCCACAGAATTATCCTGAATAACATCAATAACATTGGGATGCCCTTTACCTAACTTCTTGGTCACCATTTTCACCGGGAGATTCATTCCTTCAATCATAGCTGCAGTTCCTTCCGTAGCATAAAGTCCATATTGAAGCGAATGCAATTTCTCGATTAAAGGCTGTGATTCAGCTTTATCCCTATCCGCAATGCTCAGTAATAAACCACCTTCACCAGGCAACATCAACCCGGCAGCCAGAAGTGCCTTGACCAGGGCAGCATCAAAGGTGTAATCAACACCCATCACCTCACCAGTGGATTTCATCTCAGGTCCAAGATAATTATCCACCCCGATCAGCTTGGACATGGAGAAAACGGGAGCCTTTATACCTACCAATTTTTGCTTCTTCCACAATCCCCCGTTATAACCCTGCTCAGCAAGACTAATGCCAGCCATTACCTTGATGGCAATTCGCACCAAGGGAACACCGGTCACCTTAGAAATGAAAGGCACGGTTCTGCTGGCCCTGGGATTTACCTCAAAGACATATACTGAGGAACGCCCGTCCTCCCTCATGATGAGCATCTGAACGTTCATCAAGCCTTTAACCTGCAAGGACAGGCCAATTCTGGTGGTGTAATCCACCATAGTGTTTACTTCCTCCTCGGTTAAATTGACTCCGGGATAAATAGCCACGGCATCGCCACTGTGCACACCAGCCCGTTCAATATGCTCCATTATGCCCGGAATAAGCACCCCCTCCCCATCACAGACAGCATCCACCTCAACCTCCTTACCCTGCAAGTACTTATCAATAAGGACAGGATGTTGACTATTCAGCTCTAAAGCCATGGTTAGATAGCGAATCAACTCAGTTTTATTATGCACGATTTCCATAGCCCTGCCACCGAGGACATAGCTGGGACGAACCAGCAATGGATAGCCGAGAGAGTTGGCTACATTCAGTGCTTCCTCAATAGAGAGCACCCCGGCACCGGGCGGCTGAAGAATGCCCAACCTGTCCAGAAAGTCTTCGAAGCGATGACGGTCTTCAGCTATATCTATGGCTTCAGCACCGGAACCGAGTATCGGTGAATTACTGCGTACCAGTGGCTCAACCATGTTGAGGGCTGTCTGCCCGCCAAACTGAACAATAGAGGGTGGGACAGCCTCACCTTCATTTTCAAGTATGTCCCGAATGCTTTCCTCATCCAGAGCTTCAAAGTAAAGGCGGTCGCTGGTATCAAAATCAGTGGAGACTGTTTCTGGATTAGAATTAACCAGGATGCTCTTTATCCCGGCTCCCTGAAGCGCCCAGGCAGAATGAACACAACAATAATCAAACTCAATCCCCTGTCCGATCCGTATCGGCCCACTGCCGATAACTAAAGCTTTCCTGCCCTTCAATGGCTCAGCTTCATTTTCTTTCTCATATGTGCTGTAAAAATAAGGGGTTTCGGCATCAAATTCGCCAGCACAGGTATCCACCATCTTATACACCGGGCGGATATGCCATTGATGGCGAATTTGTCTCACCTGTTCTGGCAATCTATCAGCTAGCGTGCCGATTTGTTCATCAGAGAAACCAAGCCGTTTTGCCTTCCGGAGAAGCTCAGGAGTCAACGGTTCAGAAAGAAGCTGTTTTTCCATCCCAACGATATTTTGAAGCTTGTAGATAAACCAGGGGTCTATCCCAGTGCGCTGGGAAAGCTCTTCAGGTGTAGCTTCCCTTCTCAGCGCTGCCATAATCGCCCATATTCTCAGGTCATTGGGGTGAAGCGGGTAAGAAGCAAGCCTTTTCTTCTTCCCCCAATTGGAATCCTCCCAGAGTAAAGTTCGTTTACCAAACTCTAAAGAGCGTACCGCCTTCTGGAGAGCAGCTTCAAAACATCTCCCAATAGCCATCACTTCACCGGTGGCCTTCATCTGGCTGCCAAGTTCTCTATCACCCAAAGCAAACTTATCGAAAGGCCATCTTGGAACTTTGACCACACAGTAATCGAGAGCAGGCTCAAAGGATGCCATCGTTTTACCGGTAACCCTGTTGGGTATCTCATCAAGCCTTCTGCCGATGGCTACCTTAGCAGCCACTCGGGCAATGGGGTAGCCAGTGGCTTTACTGGCAAGAGCTGAGCTACGACTAACACGCGGGTTGACTTCAATCACATAATACTGACTTTTCTCCACCTTGATTTGGTCTGGAGCCCACTTTTCAGCGACTATTGGATGAGGGGTAAGGGCAAACTGTATGTTACAGCCACCTTCAACGCCCAAAGCCCTTATAATGTTAATGCTCGCCGACCTGAGCATCTGGTATTCCTTATCGGTAAGCGTCTGACTAGGAGCTACTACAATGCTGTCCCCAGTGTGCACGCCCATAGGGTCAATGTTCTCCATGTTACAGATGGTAATACAGTTATCAGCGGCATCACGCATAACCTCATATTCAATCTCCTTCCAGCCAAGGAGACACTGCTCCACCAAAACTTCGTGGCTCATGCTGCTGTCCAGCCCGTTGGCGACTACTTTCTCAAGTTGTTCTATGGTGTAAGCAACGCCGCCACCAGTCCCACCTAAAGTATAAGAAGGACGGACAATCAAGGGTAAACCAATGGATTTCGCCAGCTCTTTGGCTTCTTCAACTGATTTTACTGTAGCGCTCTGCGGCACAGGCTCACCAATATCAATGAGAAGCTGTTTAAATAAAGACCTCTCCTCAGCCTTCTTTATCGTTTGCACCGATGTCCCCAAAAGCCTTACATTATATTTATCAACTATACCGGCATCAGCTAACTCTACCGCGAGGTTAAGCCCTGTCTGCCCACCAAGAGTGGGCAGCAGTCCATCAGGACGCTCCCTTTCAATTACTCGATCTAAGACTTCCACTGTAAGCGGCTCAATATAGACAATATCGGCAATGCCTTCGTCGGTCATGATGGTAGCCGGGTTTGAGTTCACCAGAACCGTAGTCACGCCTTCCTCACGTAAAGCACGGCATGCCTGAGTTCCCGAATAATCGAACTCCGCTGCCTGCCCGATTATTATCGGACCCGAGCCGATGACTAAGACTTTAGATATTTTGGACATGAAGCTCCTTTAACTTCTCAAGATAGTACGAGGCTAAAGCTACAGCCATATATCGTCTCAATCTGCAGTCTGACTCATTCGAGATTCCTGGATGAGAACCATCCTGGCTAGCAAAGTGGAAGAAACTTGACACGAGCTTCGCTTCCGTATCGTCTTCAATGAAGCCTTTTTGTTGAAGTAGCTTTCGTCTTTCACCTCCGGGTGGCTTGTCACCTGCCTCTTGGGGCACTACGATTAGTGCAATTTGGTCAAAAACATCCTGAAGAAAACTTCTCAAAGCCCCATTAGCTGCTTCCCAGTTCCCTTCAATGTAGTTTTCATAAGACTGCTTTAGATGGTTCTTTGCGATAGCAAATTCATATTTGTCTAATAGTGTTTCTAAAAGAGCTTCTTCTGCTGCTGGTTTAATAAACGCTGAGATGACGGGAATAAGTTCTCCGTCTTGCACTTGAAACCCATCCGCTCTTAAGGCCACATCTAAGTCCGGGAACCTTCGAAAAAAGTATTCCCGCCGACCTTGGTCGGAATCTGCACGCGGGTAAAGCTCTCTCAATGCTTCTTTAACAATTGAATCCAGAGTACGCGCTGCACCATCACCACCCACCGCACATAAATGCTGGAAAACATCGTTGACTTTCCTTCGCTTGGCAGTCAGTTTGCCCGACTGCTCATAGATATCAACTAAGTTATACTTAAAAAAGAAAGTCCTTAGCTTGCTGTCCGTATAGCCATCGGCGAGGATTTCTATAATGCAACTCAAGGTGCGATTGCTAAATCTTGACATTACTAGTTGAGGTTTGGTTGTGTCCGGCCCAATAATCTCATATTTCTGTATTATTGATTGCAAAGCAGTCTCACAAGCTTCTAGTTCGTGAAGGTAATATTCTTGGAAATCAGCATCTGAAGGCCAACCACCGACGATGCGCACTTTCCGACTGGATGGGAATCTTTGCTGGTCATCTTCATCAAGCCCTGCCTTTATTATGTCTAGTACTTTATCATGCCACAATTTGAATTCCCGATTACCATGATGTAGTTCCCTGAGACGTGGTATCTCTGTTAAAGCCTGTTTTAGAAGTTCTATTGCTTCACTTTTATTCATTTACTATTCTTCCCCCTCACCATCTCCAGAAATCTCTCAAACAAATACCTGTTGTCCAACGGCCCAGGGGAGGCTTCAGCGTGGTACTGAATGGATACAATGGGCAAGTCTCGATGGCGAAGACCCTCCACCGTACCGTCGTTCAAGTTTATGTGGCTTACCTCAAGTCCTCCCTTTAAGGTATCAGCATCCATGGCATAGCCATGATTTTGGGCAGTGATATAAACCCTGCCAGTAGCCGAGTCCCGAACCGGATGGTTGCCGCCGCGGTGCCCAAACCTGAGTTTGAATGTTTTGGCACCCAGCGCTCTGCCGATGAGTTGATGCCCCAGGCATATGCCCATCACCGGCTTCCTGCCCACAAGCTTTTTCACCGTCTCCGTTATATCGTCTAGCAAAGCGGGGTCTCCAGGACCGGGAGACAAGACTATTCCATCGGGATTTAAAGCCAAGATATCCTCTGCCGAAGTGGTGCACGGGACAGCGGTTACCCGGCAGCCAAATTGGCTCAGAATACGCAGGATGTTGTATTTCAAGCCTAAATCAAGGACTACGATGCGAGATTGCTTCGGTGCCCCTTCGCGGAGTTTATCCTGAGCGAGATTCTTCGGTCGCTTCTCTCCCTCAGAATGACGAGGGGCGAAAGGCTCAGGGCTTTGGCTGGCAATGGCAGGCGCACCGCATTCCCACTCATAGAGCTTCTCAGTACTGACCTGGTGAACAAAATCGGTAAAATCGTATTTGGGTAAATTCTTCAGTTCTTTTAGCGCTTCCTCAGCAGTCATTTCTGAGGTAATAATCCCCATCATTTCCCCGATGGAGCGTATATGGCGGGTTAACGCCCGTGTATCTATCCCGCTGATTCCTGGAATGCCATTATTCTGTAGAAACTTATGTAAAGTAACTGTGCTCTGCCAATGGCTTGGCTGCGGGCAGTATTCCCGAACGGCAAATCCCCTGACCTGAATTTGCTTTGATTCGAAATCGCTTTCATTGATGCCATAATTACCAATCAAAGGATAAGTGGGCACCAGAATCTGACCAGCGAAGGATGGGTCAGTAAGCATTTCCTGATAACCCGTCATGCTGGTGTCGAATACTACCTCTCCGTAGGCATTATCCTCGGCACCGAAGGAATAGCCCTCATAAACCGAGCCATCTTCAAGAACTAAAATTGCCTTCTTAGCCATGAAATTGCTTCGCTGCCCCTTCGCTATGCTCAGGGCTTCGGCTCGCAATGACAAATGGAGGATGGCAATGACTTTTCAGGGAGTCATCCATATAAACTACCTCCCCGTCGACTATGGTTGCCATCACCTTGCCTTTGAATTTGCAGCCATCAAACGGAGTATTCTTTCCTTTAGAGGCAAATTTGCTGCTGTCCACCACCCATTCCCTATCCGGGTCAAATATGGTGATATTAGCCGGAGAACCTATCTTAAGCGTGCCTAATTCATCACCTTTATCAACTATCCTCGCTGGCTCACAGGTCAGCTTAGAAATCAAAGTAACTAAACCTATTTCCCCTTTATGAACCAGGCCCATGAGAGAGCCGAAAGCTGTCTCAAATCCACTGATGCCGAAGGCAGCCGTTTCCAGGCTGCAATCCTTATCTGCCAGAGTATGTGGGGCATGGTCAGTAGCAATAGCATCGAGCACCCCTTCCTTTAATCCGTCAATCAAGCAAGTTATGTCATCTTCGGTCCGCAAAGGCGGGTTTACCTTGGCATTGGTGTCGTATTGAGATTGCTTCGCTCCGCTCGCAATGACATTCTTGCTTTCTCCTCGATCCTTACTCATTATCTTTTCCTCGGTCAGTGTCAAATGGTGAGGAGTAACCTCAGCAGTTACCGAAATTCCTTCTTCTTTGGCACAACGCAGGAGGTCAACAGAGCCACAAGTGCTTACATGGGCAATATGAATCCTGGCATTAGCTAGTTTTGCCAGAGCCAGGTCCCTGGCTATCATCATTTCCTCCGCATTCGCTGGGATTCCCTTCACGCCCAATTTGGCAGACACCCAGCCTTCATTTACAACACCATCGTTACTCAGCCGCCTATCCTCACAATGGTCAATGATGGGCAAGCCAAGGGTACAGCTATACTCAAGAGCACGACGCATAACCTGTGAACTAACCACCGGATCACCATCATCGCTGAAAGCAACTACGCCAGCTTCAGCCAGCTCAGCCATATCGCAGACTTCTTTTCCACTTCTCCCTTTAGTGACACACCCTATGGGAAAGACATGAACAACGCCCTCTTCAGCAGCTTTTTGTTTCACCCAATCCACCATAGCTGGCTTATCAATAGGAGGACTTGTGTTTGCCATGCAACAGATGCCAACAAAGCCACCTGCTGCGGCTGCCCTTGTGCCTGTAGCGATTGTTTCCTTGTCCTCAAATCCCGGCTCCCGAAGATGGCAATGAAGGTCTACAAAGCCCGGACAAACGACCATCCCGGTAGCATCGATTACCAGCGATTGCTTCGCTGCCCCTTCGCTACGCTCAGGGCTTTGGCTTGCAATGACAATTGGTATTCCCTTCCCCAGTTGTTTAATTTTGCCCTCATCAATGACCAAATCAGCAATTTGGTTTATATCCTGACCAGGGTCAATTATGTGTCCACCGCGTATGACTAAGGAGACAGATTTATTACCCATCATTTCTACCACACTCTCCAGTAGTCAGAATTTCGTATTCCATAGCTAACGTCCCCTGCGATGTACGGCGATATAGCTGCTAGGCTTGAAACCATAAGCTCCAGCCTCACTCTCTGAATCAAAAATAATCAAATTTTCAGGCTTAATCTTTCGAATCCAATGGCTGTCAGCGCTATGGTATTTCTTGGTCTCCAACATTCCTTGATGCCACTCTGAACTGGCGATATATTGAGGATGAACCTCGCGTTCGCAGTAGAGACACCTCAGTGTTAAAGGCTCTAAGTTTACTATCTTGAACTCAGGCTTTATATACCTCGTTTCTGTTTCCTGGTTTGAGACACAGTTTGAATTAAGACACCTGACCCCGGAATCTCGGTCATAAATGGGATAATCCACCTTCTGAACGAAAGAATCAGCTTCTTTAGAAATTGCGATTTCCTTAGTTCCCAGCAAGAGGGCTATGAGCGCCATTCTGATAGGCACCCCACGAGCAGCCTGCTTGAAATACATGCTCCTGGGGTCAGCATCCAACTCATAGGCCAATTCATCAACGCGGGGCAGTGGGTGCATAACAATCGTCCCTTTAAACTCCTTTCCCTTGAGGAGCTTCTTATCTACCACCGGGTAGTTCTTTTTCAACTCTTGTCCCTCCTCTGTAGAGGCATGCCTTTCCTTCTGAAGCCTCATCACATAAAGGGTATCAATCCCAGTTTTCTTCAGCTCGATTTGAATACTAATGTCAGGCAACATTGCAAGTTGATGTGAGCTACTCGGAGTTACGTACATGGCATCCAGGGGGAAGAATCCTTCTTTAACTTGCTGGTTCGGAGCCTCAAGCCTTATCAGCTTACCTTTATATTCTGTAGTCAATTTCCTTAGAACGTGCTCCGGCATCTCCAGTCCGGGACTGGGCGGAAAAAGGATAACTGCGCCGAACCTGGCCAGGGCATAGGTCAGGGAATGCACCGCTCGCCCGTATCTCAGGTCCCCAAACAAAGCGATTTTCAAACCCTCAATGTTTCCTCTCTCCTTCTTAATGGTGTAAAGGTCGCACAAGGCCTGGGTTGGATGTTCGTGCCCTCCATCACCGGCATTTATTACCGGGATGCCAGCGTAGTCAGCAACTACCTTGGCCGCTCCTTCCCAGGGATGCCTGATGACAATTATATCGGCATAGCTCCCGACTACCCTTGCCATATCAGCAAGGCTTTCGCCTTTGGCTAGAGAGGTTGCACCTACCTCAACCGCAGTTATAATTCTCCCCCCGAGTCTGAGCATCGCAGCCTCGAAAGATAGCCGTGTCCTGGTGCTCGGCTCAAAAAACAGACTTGCCATAATTTTCCCCTGGCATACCCCGGATTGGTCATTTAATGAATCAGCCATTTCGTCTGCCACGGAAAACAGTGCCTCGATTTCCCCGTTGGATAAATCGTCTATGGTTACCAAACTGCTGCCTGCTAAGCTCATCTAGCCACTCCCTGTGTATTTACTTTCCAGGTCAGTTCTATCCTTTATCAACACTACTCATTACTCGTTGAACCTGCTATAGCTACCCCGTCTTCACCATCTACTTCTTTAACATACACCTCTACCTTCTCACTCCGCGAGGTTGGTATATTCTTACCGACATAGTCAGCTCGAATAGGAAGCTCACGGTGACCACGGTCAATAAGAACGGCCAGCTGCATGGAGCTAGGGCGACCTAAATCGATGAGAGCATCCATAGCTGCCCGAATGCTTCTCCCTGTATAAAGGACGTCATCCACCAGGACCACTTGTTTATCAGTTACATCAACGGGAACCTCGGTATGCTTAGCCGGTTTTGATTCCACAGGAGAAACGTCATCACGATAAGAGTTGATGTCCAGAACACCTACAGGAACATGGATATCTTCAAAGCTCTGAATTGTATTGGCTAATCGGTGTGCTAAAGGCACTCCTCGGGTCCACATACCCACGAGTACAATGCTTCCAGCACCCTTGTTCCTTTCTACAATCTCGTGGGCAATACGAACCAAGGCACGCCCCACGTCCTCCGAGGTCATGAGGAGCTTACGGGGCATTAAAAAAGCCTCCTGCCACATAACTGGCAAGAGGCTGCAGATTTTACCAACCTTTGCGTTATCAAATCTTTCCTTACCAGCCTCTCCGGGCTGATTTAAAGGCTTGTATGATTTTAGCAAACTCATGGTGATAATGCAATAAGTAAAAAAACAAATTGTATTTTCGATAACCTGGATGTTAATATCGTCAGACAAGAAATATATCAATGGATTTTTCATTAATTCCTGACGGCACAGTTACTTCGGTGCCAGGATTTGTCGCTGGTGCAGTCCACGCCGGAATAAAGGATACGGACGAACTGGACTTAGCTATCCTCTATTCCAAGATGCCTTGTGTCGCCACTGGTGTTTTCACCACCAACCTGGTTAAATCAGCCCCGATCATCTTATCCCAAAGACACCTAACACAAAGAAAAGCAAGGGCAATTGTGGTGAATTCAGGTTGTGCCAACGCCTGTCTTGGAGAGCAAGGCATGACAGATGCCTCAGAAATGGCAAGCCTGACAGCAACAAAAGTGAGCATACCTTCGCAGGAAGTGCTTGTAGCCAGCACGGGGGTGATTGGAAAACCACTGCCCATGAACCAGGTCAGAAACGGGATAGAGAAAATAGAGCTCCACCAGGATGGCGGTCATGAACTGGCCAGAGCAATGATGACCACGGATACCACGCCCAAGGAGATAGCGATACAAGTCGAGGCAAAGGAAGGTAAATTTACCATCGGCGGGGTAGCTAAAGGAGCAGGCATGATGCACCCTGAATTAGCCACCATGCTTTGTTTCATGACTACTGACGCCGCGGTAAACATTGATTTTCTGCAGCAATCGCTAAAGAAGGCGGCTAATGCGTCTTTTAACATGCTCAGCATTGACGGCGAAACCAGCCCTAACGACTGTATATTTTTGTTAGCCAACAGTTTGGCAAGAAATACTGAAATTAGCTTCAATAACGGCGAGGCTTTTCAAAACGTTCTAGATGAAGTTTGCACTTATTTGGCTAAATCAATAGCCCGAGATGGTGAAGGAGCAACCAAGCTCATCGAAGTTGTTGTGGAAGGAGCGGTAAATCAAACGGAGGCTCGCCAGGCAGCCCGGACCATTGTTAGCTCACCACTGGTGAAAGCGGCGATGCACAGCGGTGACCCTAATTGGGGACGCATTGTTGCCGCCCTGGGACGAAGTGGCGCAAAGATAAGGGAAGATAAACTGGATGTCCATTTGAATGACATTTGTGTCATGAAGCAAGGTAGCCCAACACGCTTTGATGCCGAAGAGCTGCGAACGTCTTTAGCAAGAGCTAACAATGTGCCTATCAAGGTGTATCTCAACCTGGGTGATGGCAGAGCCACCGCCTGGGGCTGCGACCTATCCGAAGAATATGTTAGGATAAATAGCGAATATATAACATAACGCTAAGTTACCTCGACGTACAAGCATGAAACCACTGGTAGTTAAAATAGGCGGCAGCACTTTAGGCAACCGGGATACCGTCCTGGAGGACCTGGTAGCACTCCAAGAGCAAGGTGTGCCTTTAGTGGTGGTTCATGGCGGTGCCCAAGAAGTTTCTAGCTGGCTCGCCAGACTTGGTATGTCCACCAGCTTTATAAATGGGCTGAGGGTTACCGATGCCGAGACCCTGAAAGTGGTTACTGCAATACTTAGTGGCTTGGTTAATAAAGAACTGGTGGTAGCTATTCAAGCCCTGAAGGGAAAAGCAATAGGAATAAGCGGAAGTGATGGCAATTTGCTCCGGGCAAAGCTCAAGGATTCTGAACTAGGTTACACCGGTGAAATTATAGCTACCGACCCTACTCCGCTAAACATACTGCTACAATCAGGATATATGCCTGTGGTAGCACCAATAAGCTTTGGGGAAGTTAACGGAAAGCTAACATTGCTCAATATCAATGGTGATACTGCTGCTGGTGAGATAGCTGCTGCTCTAGCTGCTCAGAAACTCATCTTCCTCACCGATGTTGATGGCATCTACGACAGCTCAGGAAAAGTAATTTCCAGACTTAATATTGATGAGGCAAACGAAATGCTCAAACTTGGTACAGCTTCGGGAGGGATGTTCCCCAAAATAGAAGCGGGCATCAAAGCCCTTTCGGCAGCACCCATTGCCCGCATCATCAATGGTAAAATGCCTCACGCCTTGCTTAATGAGCTGCAGAATGGAATTGGAGGAACAAGCATTGTCCCAAAGTAACGACTGGCAAAAACTGGCGGACAAGCTGTTTTTGAACACAGTAACCAGGCTTCCTGTAACATTGGTTCGTGGAGAAGGAGCCTGGGTATGGGACGACAAGGGCAAACAATACCTTGACTTCGTTGGTGGCTGGGCTGTGGATAGTCTGGGGCACTGCCATCCAGCGTTAGTGAATGCTTTGGAAGAGCAAGCCAAAACGCTTATACAGGCATCCAACCAGTTTTATACCATCCCGGCGGTAAAGTTAGCCCAGCTTTTGGTAGAAAATAGCTGCCTCGATAGAATCTTTTTCTGCAACAGCGGTGCTGAGGCTAATGAAGGAGCAATAAAGCTAGCCAAGAAATACGGCAAAATTCATCTCAACAGTGCTTATGAAATTATCACAGCCTATGGTTCCTTTCACGGCAGAACCTTAGCTATGACCGCAGCTACAGGACAGGAGAAATTCCAGCAACCTTATACTCCTTTGCCTGACGGTTTCATAACCGTTGAGTATAATAACATTGAGGCAATAAAGAGAGCGACAAATGAAAAAACCTGTGGGATGATGCTGGAGCCAGTCCAGGGCGAAGGCGGAGTCAATGTGCCAGATGAGGACTATCTTAAAAAGGTAGAGGATTGGTGCCACGAGAAGGGAATCCTCTTCATTTTGGATGAGATTCAAACTGGAATCGGTCGGACAGGCACTCTCTTCGCTTACGCGCAATATAATGTTGAGCCAGATATAATGACTTTAGCCAAAGGGCTAGGCAGTGGTGTGCCCATCGGCGCCTTTTTAGCCAAAGAAAAAGCCTCGGTTTTCACCCCAGGTGAGCACGGCACTACCTTTGGCGGCAATCCACTGGTCTGCGCTGCCGCCTACGCTACTATGAAATATATCATCGATAACGACATACCTGAAAAGGCGAAGCAAACTGGAACTTACCTTATGGCTAAATTGCAAGGGCTGAAACAGCAATTCAGCTTCGTCACCGAAGTGAGAGGCAAGGGACTCTTGCTAGCTATGGAATTTGACCATGAAATGGCCCAGCAAGTGGTTACAGCTTGCCTTGACAAAGGCTTACTGATCAACAAAGTAAAGCCGGATGCTATTCGTTTTATGCCTCCTCTCATTATCACTGAAAAGGAGGTAGATATAGCAATCAACATTTTGAGAAATATTTTCACTGAGAAAGGAAGCGAATGGACAAAGTAATACTAGCTTACAGCGGTGGTTTGGATACCTCGGTAGCCATAAAATGGCTGAAAGAAAAATATAATATGGATGTCATCACCCTTACCGTAGATATAGGCAATGTGGCTGACCTTGAAGCTATCAAGCAGAAAGCACTCAACCTTGGAGCGATAAAGGCATTTGTCATTGATGCCAGGGAACCCTTCATTGATTCCTTTGTCTTTCCTGCCCTTAAAGCCAATGCTATTTACGAAGGGCAATATCCTCTAGCCACAGCTCTAGGTCGCCCCCTGATTGCTCAACTTTTGGCCGAGACAGCTAAAAGGGAAAACGCCCTGGCAGTAGCTCACGGATGCACCGGTAAAGGCAATGACCAAGTTAGATTTGATGTGAGCGTGGCAGCCTTAGCTCCCGAACTCAGGATAATTGCTCCCGCCAGAGAGTGGAATATGACCCGGGAGCAAACAATTGAATACACCCAGTCCCATAATATCCCTGTCCCTATCACTGCAGCCAGCCCTTATTCCATCGACCAGAATTTGTGGGGCAGGAGCATCGAATGCGGCGTTCTCGAGGACCCGTGGACTGAACCTCCTGATGATGTCTTTGTCTGGACAAAGTCGCCCAAGGAAACACCGGATGAGGCCGATTACATCACCATCGGTTTTGATGAAGGAATACCGATAAGCATTGACGGGCAGCGACTGAATGGTGTGGCGCTCATCCAGCAAGTTCATGATATAGCCTGCAAACACGGCGTGGGCAGAATTGACCATGTTGAAAACAGATTAGTAGGCATAAAGTCAAGAGAGATATATGAAACACCGGCAGCCTCCGTGTTAACTAAAGCTCACCAGGCACTGGAAGCAATAACTCTATCCAAAGACCAGCTTCGTTTCAACAATATTGTGGCTGGTGAATATGCTGACCTTGTTTATAATGGGTTATGGTTCTCCCGACTTCGCCAAGATTTGGCTACCTATGTGGATAGTTCCCAAAGATATGTTATCGGAGAAGCAAAGGTTAAGCTTTACAAGGGCAGTTGCCAGGTAGTAGGCAGAAAATCGCCTTATTCCCTTTATGATTACAGCCTGGCTACTTATGATAAAGGTGACGCCTTTGACCAGAGTGCCTCTCCTGGCTTCATCCATATCTGGGGACTGCCGATAAGAACCGAGTCCAAGGCGCAACATCCGAAACCGCCTGAATAAGGAACGATTCTCCACTCTCGGCATTGAACTTGGAAAGCGGGTTGGAAATGGAGAAGTATCTGAAACCGACATCCGTCATTGATTGTAACAATACATCCATACAAGATAAGGCCAAAGATTTAACTAAAGGGCGGGAAGATGCTATTGAGAAAGCCAAAAGCCTTTTTTATTTTGTGAGGGATGAAATTAAATATAACCTGTATACACCAAAATTCCTTCCTGAACACTTTCGGGCAAGTAACACTTTATCCAGAAAGGAGGGGTATTGTGTTCAAAAAGCGGTTCTTCTCGTCGCTTTAGCCCGAGCCGCAGGAATCCCCACTGGCCTGGGATTCGCTAGACTTAGAAATAACCTTCTTCCACAGAAAATCTTCAAATGGCTGGGAACAAATATACTTCCTTTTCACGGCTACGCCGAATTATATCTAAATGGAAAGTGGGTTAAGGCTACCCCCGCTTTTGACCTAAAGATGTGTGAAAGGCACTGGATTATTCCGGTGGAGTTTGATGGCAAGAACGATGCCATGTTTCATTCTCACAATCGCGATGCCAAATTACATATCGAATACGTGAAGGACCTCGGCCATTATTATGATGACCTGCCACTAGATAGACTCTGGGATGCGCTGATTCAAACTTTTGGAACCACGCGTCGTGAACCACCAAAGCGATAGAAAAAAGATGCATCGCATCTGATATTGACCGTTCCATCTTTGAACGATGATACTTTCCCTGTTTTATCCCCAACAATTCAAGCCGTCCTCCTTACACCCCGACCAATCAGCCTAGCAAACCTATTGCATCCGAGCTAACCCATGGCTGCTATTCTGGGTTCCCAACTTTCAGAAATTAACTTAACCTAGTTGACAAATAGGCAAGGAAAGTATCAAGATTTTCTCTTGGTGGTTAAGGCAAAACTTAGATGAGTTACCAGCGCGGTCGTTTTCAAAAAGGGACTAACAGAACGGCACAGGATTACCTCGCCTCTATCCCCTTTGACCAGCGGTTATATCGCCAGGATATTGAAGGAAGCATCGCCCATGCCAGGATGCTGGCAAAGCAGGAAATAATAGCAGATAAGGACGCTGAAGCGATAATCGCTGGGCTTAACTCCATCCGCAATGAAATCGAGCAAGGAAAATTCCACTTCAAGACCAAGCTTGAGGATATACACATGAATATCGAAGCACGATTGTTTGAAAAGATAGGCGATATAGCAGGCAAGCTTCACACCGCACGCTCCCGAAATGACCAGGTGGCTTTAGACATGCGACTCTTCCTTAAAGAGGAGATCCCCAAAACCATAGACAACATAAAAGCCCTGCAGTCCTCCCTCGTGGAATTGGCCGAAGCTAATAAAGATGTCATTATTCCTGGTTATACACACTTGCAACAAGCTCAGCCAGTCCTTCTAGCTCATCATTTGCTGGCTTACTTCGAAATGTTCCAGCGAGATAAGGAAAGATTCTCTGATTGTCTGAAACGCACCGATGTCTTACCTTCAGGCAGCGGAGCTCTAGCTGGAGTGGCTTACCCCGTAGACCGTCAATTTATGGCCCAGGAATTAGGCTTCAGCGAGATAAGCAACAACAGCGTCGACGCCGTTTCCGACAGGGATTTTGTGGTGGAGTACCAGGCAGCATCTGCCTTAGCTATGATGCATATTTCCCGACTGGCTGAGGAGATTGTTCTATGGTCATCCAGCGAGTTCGGTTTTATCGAGATTAGCGAAGACTTCACCACGGGCAGTAGCATTATGCCGCAGAAGAAAAATCCTGATGTCGCAGAGCTAGCCAGAGGCAAGACAGGGCGAATATATGGCAACTTGATGTCCCTGCTGACCACTATGAAAGCTTTGCCATTAGCCTATGACCGAGATATGCAAGAGGATAAACAGGGGCTTTTTGATACCCTGGATACCCTGCATTCCACCTTAGAAGTATTTGCTGAAATGATTAAGACGCTGAAGGTCAATCCACAGCGTATTAGCAATGCAATAAACGAAGACTATATTTTGGCTACCGATTTGGCGGACTACCTGGTAAAAAAGGGAATACCATTTCGCCAGGCTCACAATACAGTGAGCAAATTAGCCGAATATGCTGTTGCTAGCCGAAAAAGCTTCCGTGAGCTTAGCTTAAGCGAATATCGCGATTTCAGCCCCCTATTTGATAAGGATGTGTATAATATTACTTTGGAATCATCTATAGCTTCCCGAAATATCGTTGGTGGAACCGCTACAAATCAAGTAGAAGTAGCGCTGGAGAAAGCGAGAAAACTATTGCGTATAGAGCAAAATAGTTCACAAGTGAAGAAAAAAGGTGGGAAATAGCAAGGTTAAATTAGCACCATCAATTCTTAGTGCTGATTTTGCTCGGCTTGGCGAGCAAGTTGCCGAGGCTACTAGCGCAGGCGCTGATTATATCCATATCGATGTTATGGACGGCCATTTCGTGCCTAACATCTCCATTGGTATTCCAATAGTAGCTTCCCTCCGCCCTCGGACTAACTTGCCTTTAGATGTCCATCTGATGATACAACACCCCGAACAGTATGTCTCCCAGTTTGCTGACTCCGGCGCTGATATAATCACCGTTCACGTTGAGGCTTGCTCATCCCTTCACCGGTTGATTCACTCAATAAAGGAATTGAATGTCAAAGCAGGGATAGCACTAAATCCCACTACCACTCTGACTTCTATAGAAGAAATTCTCCCTTATGTTAATTTAGTTCTGATTATGAGCGTTGAACCTGGCTATGGAGGGCAGAGTTTCATCCCATCATCGCTGGACAAAATATCGAGGTTACGCAAAATGCTCGATAACAAAAACCTCAATGCTGAACTCGAGGTTGACGGCGGCATCACCATTGACAATGCACCAGGCATAGTCAAAGCTGGGGCTAATGTCCTGGCGATCGGAAGCAGTATATTTGACGCCAAAAAAGGAATAAGCCAAGCAATGCAAATGTTTAGGAAGGCGGTAAGTTAGCGTGCTTCCTTATACTGGGTACGCAAGCACCGGGTGCAGATATTTACTTTTTTCTTTTCGCCATTTATTATAATAGTAGTGCGATGGATATTGGGTAACCATCGCCGCTTGGTATGTTGTTTGGAATGGCTCACACTGTGACCATAGTGAGCTTTCTTACCACAAATGTCACACTTCATAAGACAACTCCACAATCCTCCTGTTCCATCTTGTGCCACAAATATTATCACAGGATGGAAATCTTGACAAAGTTTGTCAAACACCTATAATACATCGCAATCCGATATAGCAGCCGAGGTGCGTTATGAACAGGCACGAGCAGAGCAAAGGAGGAGGGATGGAGACTGCTTCAGTCACGGGACACCAGTTAAAAGAAATGTTCAACGCAGGAACCGCCTGGTTGGAAAAATGCGTGCCCGAAATTAACGCTATAAATGTCTTCCCTATTCCCGACGGGGATACAGGAACTAACATGTTGCTCACCATGCGTTCTGCCATGGAAGAGGCACATCGAAGCCAAGATGGCAATGCTTCATCGGTAGCCCAAACTATTGCCCATGGCGCTCTAATGGGGGCTCGTGGCAATTCAGGTGTGATATTGTCCCAATTCTGGAAAGGATTTGCTAAAGGGTTAGATGATAACCAGCGACTTAGCAGCAAAGCTTTGGCCAGAGCACTATCGGAAGCATCGCAAGCTGCCTACGAAGGACTTGTCAATCCAGTGGAAGGCACGATGTTAACAGTGCTCCGTGATTCAGCCAACGCTGCCGAAGCTGCTGCAAAAGCCAATTCCAGAAACCTAACCAAAACGCTTGCTACTGCTATGCAGGCAGCCAGAGAATCGGTAGCCAACACGCCTAACCTGCTACCTGTGTTACGGGAAGCAGGTGTGGTGGATGCCGGTGGGCAGGGTTTATATGTTCTCCTGGAGGGTGCACTACACTACCTTAGGGGAGAAAACGATACTTTAAAACACGGCAAACCACGTCTTATTCCTACAAGCCAGCCATTAACCCCAGGGATAAGCCAAATGCCGGCTGAGGTGGAGGTGCCTTACGGTTATTGCATGAATTTCCTATTAGAAGGGCAAGACCTCAACCTGAAAAAAATCAAGAAAAACTTGAAAAAGAAGGGACAGTCTCTAGTAATCACCGGTAATGGCTCCAAGCTCAGGGTTCACATCCATAGCTTCAAACCGGGCGAAATTATAGATTACGCCACAAAGCAAGGCGTATTGCACAAGATAAAAATTGATAACATGGACGACCAATACGCTGCATTCATTAAAATGCAAAGAAAGAATTTGCCCGCTGTCGATACCGCTATAGTAGCAATTGCCTCAGGTGAAGGCCTTTTCAAACTATTCAAAAGCCTGGGAACCACCATTATTGTCCCCGGCGGTCAAACTATGAATCCAAGCGTCCGTGAGCTAGTGGAGGCAGTGGATTCAGCACCTTCAAATAAGGTTATATTGCTGCCCAACAATAAGAACATTGTCGTTGCTGCCTCCCAGGTTCAATCCTTGACTTCAAAAGACGTTAAGGTAGTACCCACGAGAACCATACCTCAAGGCATCAGTGCTCTCCTTTCCTTCAACTACGATATGGGCTTGGAGAACAATGCTTCTGCCATGGAAGAAGCATTGAAAAGGGTGAAATCCATAGAAATCACTAAATCAGTCCGCAAAAGTCAGATCAACGGTATGAACATAAAGAAAGGGGAATTTATCGCTGTCTTAGATGACAAAGAGTTGGTAGCCAATGGCAAAAAAGTTAAAGACGTCATTACCACTGCTCTTGAGAAAGCAGAGGTCAAAAATGCTGAATTGGTGAGTATTTACTACGGTGCTGAAACTAAACCCGCTGAAGCCCAGAAAATAGCTGGTGAAATCCAAAACGAATTTTCAGTTGAAGTTGAAACAATTCAAGGTGACCAACCCTACTACAACTATATAATTTCGCTGGAATAAGAATTTTGAGGTTGTTTACTTGTCATTGCGAGGAGCGTAGCGACGAAGCAATCTGGAAAGGAGATTGCCACGCTTCGCTCGTAATGACAGAGGGGAGTTGCTAAACAATAAAAATTTTGAAGCATGCCATGGTTAGAATTGTAACTGATAGTTGCTCCGATATTAGTCCAAAGATGGCCGAGCAATTTGGGCTCACCGTGATCCCCCTGAATGTCCACTTCGGGGACAAGATTTACCGCGATAATATTGACCTGAACACAGAAGGCTTCTATCAAAAGCTAACAAGAAACAAAATTCTCCCTACTACTTCAATCCCCAGCCTCGCGGTGTTTACCGATACACTAAACAACTTAGCTAAGGAAACAAAAGAGATATTAGTTATCACGCTTTCACGGAAATTTAGCGCTGCTTTCGACATTTTCTTAAAAAGCAAAGAGACCCTCAAATCAAAATGCAATATCGAAGTTATTGATTCTCAGGTAGGGATAGGGGGCCAGCTAATTCTAGCTGTGTCAGCAGCTGTTATGGCTAGAGCTGGAGCTACATTAGAGGAAATTGCCAATTGGGTGACAAGTGCAATTCCCAGGACGCATGTGGTGATGACCTTCGACACTCTAGAATATCTAAGGAGGGGAGGACGCATTGGTAAAGCACAAGCTTTCCTAGGTAATTTAATCAAAGTTAATCCTATTCTGGAAATAAAAAAAGGAGAGGCTTTTCCCATCACTCGAGTGCGTAGTCGAGCACGTGCTGTAGACTTCCTGGTAAATTTCGTCAAAAACTTTAGAAAGATAGATGCTCTGGTTATCGAAGATGCTACTACCACCAGTGAGCTAGGAAAATTAGCTCAGGGTCTCCAAGGATTAGTGCCTGATGAGCATTTCTATCGCTCCAAGGTAAGCCCGGTAGTGGGCACACATGTTGGTCCTCACGTCTTAAGTGTCTCTGTCCTGGAAGGAGAATAGAGTTTGGGCCAGCTTCTCAAAGATACGAGTATCAATTCACTCCGGAGAGTCCTGGAATTAGAATGTAAGAAGGGATATTCCGATAAAGCGGTGATCGGAGGATTGGACAGATTCCTCCGAAAACAAGAAGGGGAAATCCTACAGGGCGTAAATCAGCGGGAACTCTTAACGAGCTTTAATAACCTACAGTTGGCTAAATCCAACTACAGTTCCTGGGATGTAAAGAAACGTAAACAGTGGATAGCAGCTATCCTGGAATGGATAGATGAAGTGGAACAAACAAGGGAGAGAAAGAAGTCAAGCACACTGGCACCGGATAGACTCCCCACAGTCGATAAAACACGCCAAATGGAAAGGGTATCTTACGGACTAGACTCATCGATAACATCAATCAGAGGTATCACAACCAACACGGCCACTAGATTTGCCAAGCTTGGCGTGAGAACCATATATGATTTACTTTACTTTCTTCCTCACCGTTACATAGATTATAGCCAGAGAAAACCCATTGCTGAACTCGAAGAGGGTAAAGAGCAAACCATCATAGCTACAATATGGCAATCAAGAGTGGTCACTCTGGGTAGTCGACAGGGCACAGAGGCAATTGTCGGCGATGAGACAGGTAATATCCGAATAGTGTGGTTTAATCAACCCTATCTGGCAAAGAATTTTCGTACCAATGCCAGGATAGCAATTAGCGGAATAGTTAGCTCATTTAAGGGACAAAGGGTTTTTGCGTCTCCGGAATGGGAACTCATCCAAACCGGGGAACTAATTCATACCGCTCGATTGGTTCCCATTTACCCATTAACTTCCGGTTTATACCCCCGCCGGGTAAGGAAATGGACAAAGGAGGCTGTAGATAGCTGGGCATGGCAGCTCGTTGAGTTCCTGCCCCCAGAAATAAAGAAACGCTACCAGCTTCTAGATTTGTCACAAGCAATTATCCAGGCTCATTACCCTGACAATCACCGAATAGCGGAGGAAGCGAGAAAACGTTTAGCCTTTGATGAATTGTTTCTACTTCAATTGGGTTTGCTGGCGAGAAAGCAAAATTGGCAAGAAGGTCAGCCGGGCAACTCTTTTAATATCAATCGAGATCTGCTCCAAAGATTCCTGAGTTATTTACCGTTTACTTTGACTCGCGCCCAACAACGAGTGCTCAACGAGGTCTTGCTTGACCTGAAACAGCCAAAAGCTATGTCGCGACTTCTCCAGGGAGAAGTAGGCAGTGGCAAAACTATAATTGCTACCCTGGCATTACTAATTGCCTGTGATAATGGATACCAAGGGGCACTGATGGCCCCCACAGAAGTCCTCGCTGAGCAACATTTCGATAATATTTGCACCTATTTAGCCAGAATTAGCTCAGAATCATCCTCGCCATTGCCAGCATCCCGAAACAATCTTCACTGCTATGCCGGTATTCTCTCGCAACCGATAACCGTTGCTTTGCTCATTGGCAGCATTAGCGAGAGTGAAAAGGAGGATTTGCATAATAAGATCAGGCAAGGCGAGATTGATATTGTTATTGGAACTCATGCTATCATTCAGGCAGAGGTGGAATTCAACAAGCTAGGGCTGGCGGTGATAGATGAGCAGCATCGCTTCGGCGTTCTGCAGCGGTCAGCATTGCGTCAAAAAGGATTCAATCCCCACATGCTTGTTATGACCGCTACCCCCATCCCGAGAACCATGGCATTGACTATTTATGGAGACCTTGACCTTTCCATTATCGACGAACTGCCACCGGGACGAAGGCTTGCTGAAGCAAAATGGCTTGACCCAGAAGGCAGAGAAAAGGCTTATTCCTTCATCCACCGCCAGATAAACAAGGGAAAACAAGCTTTTATCATCTACCCCTTGATCGAAGAGTCGGAAGTAGTAGAAGCAAGAGCAGCAACCACTGAATATCAGCGATTAAGCAAAGATGTTTTCCCCGACTTAAAACTCGGGCTGATGCACGGGCGGATGCCCGCTGCTGACAAAGAGCAGGTGATGCGCCGTTTTCGCGATCGAGAATTTGACATCTTAGTGTCAACATCAGTAGTTGAAGTTGGCATTGATGTGCCCAATGCTAATGTCATATTAGTAGAAGGTGCCGACCGCTTCGGATTATCCCAGCTTCACCAATTTAGAGGGAGGGTGGGGCGAGATAAGGAGCAAGGTTACTGCCTACTCATCTCCGATAAGCTTTCCCGTGAAGTGGAATCCCGCCCCGAAACAGGAAAGAAAACCGAAGATGAGTGGAAACACCGCCTTGAGCTACTAGAGGAAATTCAAGATGGCTTCAAACTAGCCGAGGAAGACTTAAAGCTGCGCGGGCCTGGGGAATTCTTTGGCACTCAGCAAAGTGGCTTGCCCGAGCTTAAAGTAGCTAGTATAACAAACGTGCAGCTTTTAGAGATAGCACGACGAGAGGCAACCACCTTCTTCCGAAATAATCCCGATACAGCGAAAGACAGAACCTCTCTTCTTGGGGAAAAACTAACGAGAATATGGCAAGGGCATATTGAATGGAGTTAATATGGTTAAACAGAAGATAGCCGATTGTCTACAACAAGCGGTAGCCAAAGCTCAACAGGAAGGTAGTTTTGCACCCGGAGCGCTGCCAGAGATAATCATAGAGCATCCCCAAAATCCTTCTCATGGAGATTTTGCTTCAAGCCTCCCGTTAAAGCTAGCTCGGACAACCAGGATGCCTCCCTTAGCTGTCGCTGAGAAAATAGTGGAGAAAATATCGCTGCCCGCCGAAATTGACCACACCACCATAGCCCCACCAGGATTCATTAACTTTACATTGCGGAATGAATGGCTCACCGAACAGGTAGAGACTATATTGGCTGCCGGCGAATCATATGGAAACCTCGTCTTAGGTAAAGGTAAAAACATTCAAGTCGAGTTTGTCAGCGTTAATCCCACAGGACCTCTTCATGTGGGCCATGGACGTGGTGCTGTTCTGGGCAGCACCCTAGCTGATGTCCTTTCTACTAGTGGCTATTCGGTCGAAAGGGAATATTACTTAAACGATATAGGCAACCAAATAGAGCTATTCGGGCATTCGCTCTACGTTCGCTATCTACAGTACCTTGGTAAAGAGGCTGATATTCCCCCCGATGGCTATCATGGTAGTTATATGATTGACCTGGCAAAGGAAATCGCCGAAGAACATGGGGATAAGTTTCTCAATATACCCCGAAAAGAAGCGATCGAGGGAATCACTGAAATCGGGATTAACAAGATAATAAACAACATTAAAGAAGACCTTCTTCTATTAAACGTTGAGTTCGATGAGTGGTTTAGCGAAAAAAGCCTCTACCAGGGCGAGCAATACAACAAAGTCATGGCACTACTGGAAAGTGGAAACTACGTGACTAAGAAGGAAAATGCCGTTTGGTTTGAATCAAGCCTGCTAGGGGAGGATAAAGACAATGTGTTAGTCAGAAGTGATGGCTCACCCACTTATTTTGCCTCCGATATTGCTTATCATTACAACAAGTTTATGGAGCGGAAATTTGACGCCGTGATTGATATCTGGGGAGCTGACCACCAGGGACATGTTCCCCGGATGAAAGCGGTAATGAAAGCCTTGGGGCAAGACCCGGAACAACTCAAGGTGATAATATGTCAATTGGTTACCCTTCACCGCGGAAAAGAAACACTTAAGGTATCCAAGCGCAGCGGTGACATCATCACCCTGCGTGAGGTAATAGACGAGGTAGGAGCAGATGCTTGCCGTTTCTCTTTCCTATCCTACTCCGCTGAAAGCCAGATGGATTTCGACCTGGAGTTAGCCAAAAAACAGTCAGCAGATAATCCTGTTTACTATGTCCAATATGCTCACGCTCGAATTGCCAGCATCCTTCGCTTAGCCCAACAGCGGCAAATAGATTACAGTCAGGGCGATATTTTCCTGCTTTCCACTGAGCCGGAGCTAACCTTGATTCGCCATTTAATAATGCTCCCCGAGGTTATAGAAAGGGTAGCTGCTAACCTTGAGCCCCACCACCTGCCCTACTACGCTCAAGCACTGGCTACTGTTTTCCACAGCTTCTATAAGCAATGCCGGGTTGTCTCCCAGGACGAGGCATTGACCAAAGCCCGACTTAAGCTGGTCAGCGCGACTCAAATCGTGTTGGTTAAGGCGCTCCACCTCATGGGCATGACCGCACCGGAAACAATGTAAAGCTAATGTAACCCGTCTTGCTGGCAAAAGCGAGATTTTGTATTCCCCAAGCATTGAGCCACGCTATCTTGCCAAGTTTGCATTAGCAGTTGCCTTATGTTAGATTTGCCACCTAACGCCATACAAGACGTAAGATGACACAAGTAGAATTAGCTAAACAGGGTATCATTTCACCCCAGATAAAGCATGTAGCTGAAAAAGAAGGGGTGGAGATAGATTTTGTGCTGGAAGGACTGGTTAGCGGCACCATCGTGATACCAGCTAACCCTAATCACGTCAACTTAGCTCCCTGCGGTATAGGTAAGGGGCTAAGGACAAAAGTCAACGTGAATCTCGGCACATCGCCCGACTTTTGCGATTTGGATATGGAACTGAAAAAACTGCAAGCCGCCATTGAGTTTGGCAGCGACACAGTTATGGACCTCAGTACCGGGGGAGATATTTCGGCTATAAGACAAGCTATCATCAATGCCAGCACCCTGACGGTAGGAACCGTCCCCATCTATCAAGCAGGAATTGAAGCTATTGACAAACACGGTGCTATCGTAAATATGACCGCGGATGAGATTTTCGATGTTATCGAACAGCACGCCAAGAACGGTGTTGATTTCATGACTCTCCATTGTGGGGTAACTCAAGCAACAATTGCACGGCTGAAAAGCCAGGGCAGAATAACCGGTATGGTGTCTCGAGGAGGCGCTTTCTTAACTGGATGGATGTTGCATAATGAAAAGGAAAACCCTTTGTACCAATATTATGACCGCTTATTAGAGTTAGCTCATGAATATGATTTCGCCTTAAGTTTAGGTGATGGTTTACGCCCCGGGTGCCTGGCTGACGCAACTGATAGAGCTCAACTTGAGGAGCTAATCACAATCGGTGAGTTAGTGAAACGTGCCAGAGAAGCTAATGTTCAAGTCTTCGTCGAAGGCCCAGGACATTTGCCATTAGACCAGGTAACCAGCAATGTTCAATTGGAAAAAAGCCTTTGTCATGACGCACCATTCTATGTCCTTGGTCCTCTGGTTACCGATATAGGTGCTGGCTATGACCATATCGTCGGTGCTATTGGAGGCGCTATCGCCGCCGCAGCAGGAACAGATTTCCTGTGCTACGTCACTCCGACAGAGCACCTCGGATTACCTGAGGTGGAGGATGTAAAAGAAGGAGTAATCGCCTCCCGCATAGCTGCCCATGCTGGTGACATCGTCAAAGGCATAAAGGGAGCTAAGGAACTGGATGAGCAGATGTCGCGGGCTCGTAAAAGTTTTGATTGGGAAACTCAAATCAAATTATCCTTGGACCCAAAGCGCTCGGAACAAATTCACGAACGCTTCGCCCCTAACGGAAAAACTTGTACCATGTGTGGCAAATATTGCGCCATGGCTCTGATAGAGAAATATTTAAACCATGGTCCGCCAGCCAATGAATAGCAAGAGCTGCTGTGCTGTCCCTTTGGAGCTAACAGAAATGCTATTAAGGAGAGCTTAATGTGCACCTGATTATTGATGGCTATTCTGATAGCAAAGAAATCCTTCAAGATGAGCAGTTCGTCACCCACTGCCTAGAGCATTATCCACCAGAAATTGGCATGACCAAAATTTCGCCTCCCTATGTGGTTAGATATGTAGGACCGAATCCCCGAGATTGGGGAATATCAGGATTTATCTTCATTAGTGAGAGCCATATCGCTATTCATACCTTTGTCGAGCGGAATTATGTCAACATAGATGTCTTTTCTTGCAAGGACTTCGACACTGAAAAAGTAACAAGGGATTTTCAACAGGAATTCCAGTTAGTCAAGTCAAGAACCTGTTTGATCGATAGAGAGTGGTCAGAAATCGAACCAATTGCCGCAGTCATTTCTGGCTTCGCTTACCATGAAAGATAACAGGCAGCCATTCTTGCCCCCCAGAGTCTTTGCCGGCTTACAGCCACCCTATTCCGACTTAGAATCAGCCAAAGTGGTTATTTTGCCCGTTCCCTATGATAGCACCACTGAATGGAGAAGTGGAACTCGTTATGGTCCGCAAAGTATAATTGACGCCTCTCGATACCTGGAGCTTTATGACCTCGAGCTGGAGCGTGAGATATACGAAGTCGGCATCCATACCCTGCCTGAGGTAGAACCGATGATGAACAGCCCTGAAGAAATGGTCAACAGGGTTTATCAAATAACCAAGAAACTAATTAAGCAGAGGAAATTTGTGGTAATGATTGGCGGGGAACACTCGCCTACCCTGGGAACAGTTAGAGCTCTTAAGGAGGCATTCCCAAAGCTTTCCGTGCTACAGCTAGATGCCCATGCCGACCTCCGTGATGAATATCTAGGTACTAAATATAGCCACGCTTGTGTCATGCGCCGTATCTATGAACTCTGCCCCACTGTTCAGGTTGGAATCCGTAGCCTCAGCCAGGAAGAAAAGCAATTCATAACTGAGAACAAGCTGAGTGTTTTTTACATGCCCTCGTTAACAGAAGGTAAAAACTTCGAAAAACAGATGTTATCTTCGCTTAACGACGATGTTTATGTAACCATAGATGTGGATGTCCTTGACCCATCAATCATGCCAGCGGTAGGCACCCCTGAGCCTGACGGCCTACAATGGCAACAGGTTTTGAAGATAATTAAGCTAACAGCAATTCACAAGCACATAGTTGGCTTTGACTTAATGGAGTTTTGCCCTGAAGGAAGCTTACCTTCCTACGCCTTTTTATTGGCCAAACTAGCCTACAAGTTTATTGGCTACATCGTGCCGCCAAAGTAAGTGGCGATTGCTTCGTGGCTAACGCTCCTCGCAATGACGTAAGGAGGGACTCTTCCAAATGATAGCCTCCGTTTATATCCCCAGTTGACACAGCTCGTCTTCCCGTCTTATTATTACTCCGTTAATGGAAGATACCTCCAAGCAGGATGCTACACTCCTCGAGGTAGCTAATAGTTTTCTACTCAATTTAGCTCCGGAACAAAAAGAAAAGGCACAAGCAGAAATTTATAATCTTGTGCGATGGCTTGGCGTGAGCAGGAAAGCAAGCAGCATCACCCCGCCTGATATAGCTGACTATACCGAGCGGATTACCCCTTCAGCCGCTGAGCCAATTAGGCCCTTCCTTAGCTACATCCGTAGAAAGGGCTTCACTAAGGTAAGTCTAGCCAGCCATGTTCGGGCAAAGAGAACGCCCTCAAAAACAGCGACAGCCATTCAACAAACTTCCAAAATCCAATCTGCCCTGAGCAGGAAAGGCCACGCTAAAATGGAAGCAGAGTTAGCCGCCCTCAAGAGCGAACGTTCCAAAGCCATCAAGGAGATACGACAGGCAGCAGCCGACAAGGACTTCAGCGAAAATGCACCATTGGAAGCAGCACGGGAACATAAATCACATCTGGAGGGCAGAATAAAGGAGCTAGAGCTGATCTTGAATTCGGCAACAGTCATAAGTGAAACCCAAGATACTTTGCAGATAAAAATTGGGAATACAGTGAAGTTTCGTGATTTAGCCTCAGGCAGGGAGCTCCGCTATACTCTGGCACACCCGAAAGAGACAAACCCAGCGAAGGGCATAATTTCCATCGCCTCACCCACTGGTAAAGCTTTATTACATAAACAAAAAGGGCAAACCATCACCATTACTGCTCCTGCTGGTACTTTCAACTATCTTATTGAAGACATTCAGTAAATCCGGGAGCAAATTCAGCCTATCAAGTAAACACAGGACATTACTCCAGTGGGCTTAACGTTAACAGCTTCTTTGCAATCTGTGGATACGCAGCGATGAACAACAACTCGTCCTCAATAAGGGGTTTTTGAGCCTCAACATTGGCATACCTCACCAATTCCAGAATCTCTCTAGCTTTTGCACTATCCTCAAAGGTTATCGCCATCTTTCCCATTATGTGCCTGAACCCGGATATCCCACTGTATTCACCGAAACATATCTCCCGGCCAGTTTCCACAAACTCTAGTTTTCCTCGGCCTAATTCAGCAAGATCATATAGCTCATAATTCTCCGGATCCTTCAACACACCATCAGCGTGAATGCCAGAGCTATGCGCAAAAGCATTGGCTCCAACCCCTGGTTGATTTATCGGGACAGGAACCCCAAAGGCATAGCTGGCAAATTTGCTTATCTTCCACGCCTTTTTCAGGTTAATTCGCTTCCCCAATCGATACCTGCCGGCAAATCCTTTCGATTTAGTCACTGCTAGAATTGTTGCCACGAGGTCAGCATTGCCTGCCCTCTCTCCCATCCCGTTAAGCGTGGTGTTGATATAAGCATCCTGCCCACCATCTATAGCTCCTTTAGCTCCAGCAACAGAATTAGCGACAGCCATACCTAAATCGCCGTGGCAATGAACTTCGATGGGAATCCCTACATTTTCCGCCAGCGTCTTGACAGTTTCATATATGGTAAAAGGGTCATCGTAGCCAAGAGTGTCACAATACCTGAACCTTTGAGCTCCGTGTTCCTTTGCTGCTAAGGCAAATTCGATTAAAAAGTCCATGTCTGTTCTGGAGGCATCTTCAGCATTTACACCAATACTTTCAGTTCCAAGCGCTTTAGCAGCTTCCACGGCATCAATCATCATCTCTACAATATCCTCACGCTTCTTTTCCCCATAGAATTTATGGGAAATCATCTGGGGTGATGTAGAGATTGATAGATTGAGATGTCGGATATCGGGAACAAACCTAAATGCTGTTTCGACATCACTGACTATCGCCCTTAGCCACCCGGACAACCGAATAGGTTGCAAAACCCCCATGGCAGCCAATTCTAAATTGGCTTGGAGGTAAGTCGATTCGTGTCTCGTTGTAGGAAAACCAAACTCAGATTGAAAGATACCCATCTCATTGAGATAGATGTTTATTATGGTCTTCTCAAGCTTAGATAGGCCGAGATTAGCAGTTTGAACGCCGTCCCGATTAGTAACATCTATGAAATAAATCTTAGGCATGCTCCTCCCCCATAAGATTAAATGACAAAAATAACATTATTGTTTCACTTAATCAAATATTACATAGTATAATAGCTTTCAGTGTCAAAAATAAAAGCTGGCATAATAAATGTTACCGGGTATGTTGGCATCGAACTAGTTCGCCTGCTTCATCACCACCCCGAAGTAGAACTCAAATCTATTACAGGAAGAAGTGCTGCAGGACAAAAGCTGGGTGAGGTTTTCCCGCACTTGAGCGATATAAACCAGTTAATAGAAGCCGACGTAGATAGTAATATAGATGTTGCCTTTTCGGCAATGCCCCATAAATCAAGCGTGGACGTAGTGCCCTCTTTGCTGACACAAAACATCAAGGCCATCGATGTCAGTGCTGACTTCAGGTTAAAAGATGCCAATGAATACCCAAAATGGTATGGCTTTACCCACCCGTTTCCCGATTTGTTGCAAGAAGCAATTTACGGCTTGTCTGAAATTCATGAAAAGGAGATAGCTTCAGCACGCTTGATAGCCAATCCTGGTTGTTACAGCGTTGGCGCTATCCTGGCATTAGCACCGGCGGTCAAAGAAGCCATCATCTCACCTGAAGTAATAATTGACAGCAAGTCTGGGGTATCTGGCACTGGCAGAACCTTGACCTTAGCCGGGCATTACGCTGAAACCAATGAAAACGCCTTCGCCTATTCTGTTGAAGGACACCGCCACCTGCCTGAGATTGAACAAGAACTAAGAGCATTAAATCCAGAGCTTCCCTTATCAGTGACCTTTGTTCCTCACCTAGTCCCCATGACCCGAGGCATATTAACCACGTGCTATGCTCCATTGAAGGATAGTAATTTGCTCAAAAAGGAATTGCAACAGCTTTATCGTGACTTTTACAAAAATGCTCCCTTTGTTCACATAGTGGACAATCCTCCCCAAATTAAATATACCAGAGGAACCAACTTGTGCGTCATTTACCCCACCATCGATTTAAGGACAAATAGGCTTATCGTCATTAGCTGCCTGGACAATTTAATAAAGGGAGGGGCAGGGCAGGCAGTGCAAAATATGAATTTAATGTTCGGTTTACCACAGTCTGCTGGTCTTGAAACCTCAGCTATTTATCCCTAGAATAGTGTTGCTTGCCCTCATCGTCTAGGGGACTAGGACGTCAGCCTTTCAAGCTGAAAACAGGGATTCGAATTCCCTTGAGGGCGTTCTATTTTTGTCCGTAATTTTCACGGAATACTAATTCGGAAAGTTCCTTTCTTCTCGGTGTCCTGCCTTCCCTGGCCGAATAACCTAGAGGAAGTACCTCCACCACTACTACGCCTTGGGGTACGTTTAGAATCTGCGCCACCTTTCGAGCATCGAGGGCACCAACATGCACAGTCCCCAAGCCTAAAGAATGAGCTGCCAGGGTGAGGTTTTGCACTGCCAGTGCTACATCAAACATATACCAATCTCCTTTATCAGTGACCGGCGCATCCTCAAAAAAACCAGATTTGCCCAGCTCAGCACAAGCCACAATAACTACAGGGGCTTCTATAACAGCCTTATAGGCTGGATTCCAAGGCGTAAGGGCATCAGCTAATTTAGCTTTCGTTTCAGCATCCTGAACTACCACAAATCTCGAACATTGTGTATTTAGCCAAGAGGGTGCCCAGCGGGCAGCCTCCAAAACAGAATTAAGCTTTTCTTCACCGATAGCCTCAGATTTATAATGACGAATACTACGTCTCGTTTTTATTGCTTCAAATACCTCCATTTTCACCTCCGTATTTGCTTTATTCGTCCCAGACACCCCAATAAACAGCACAGAGATTTGTTACCTCTACCTATCTCCATATCTCTACGTCAACATCACATAACTTTGCAACAGTCCCAAATTTTTACACTTCTCGCTTTATCATTAAACGGCTTAAGGCGGAAAATTGTGGGAATGAACGAAGATTTTTAGCTCCCTTTATATTTCTCCTGAGATGTGACCTCCGCTAGCTCTTTGCGGCGTGGTGCCTCTGGTTCCTCATCGGGATATCCCAAAGGCAGTAGCATCACCACCCCCACATCTCCCGGCACCCCAAGTGTCTCGCCCGCTTTTGGGGCATCGAAGAGCCCAGCAGTCACCGAGGCAAGCCCCAGAGAATGAGCAGCGAGCACCATATTCTGTGTCGCTAATCCAGTATCAAACATGTACCAGTAATCGCCTTTATCTGTGGCAACTTTCCTTTCATCATCGTATCCTGATCTTCCCATCTTGGCACAGACCACAATCAGCACCGGGGCATTCTTAACAGCATCAGTGCTCGGGTTGGGGCCACCTTGTACTTCTCCCAGTGTATCAGCCAGCTTAACCTTTGTGTCTCTGTCACGCACCACAATGAATCTCCAGCATTGGGTATTCTTCCAGGAAGGCGCCCACAGAGCAGCCTCCAGAACAGCATTAACCTTCTCTTCAGGGACATCCTCAGATTTATAATGACGAATACTACGTCTGCTTTTTATTGCTTCAAATACCTCCATTTCTACCTCCATATTTGCTTTATTCTTCCCAGGCACCTTCACCAATGAGTGGCACAAAATAGCAGCCACCTAAATTTTCCACCCTATTCCCCTTCCGCCTTTTGGTAACTTTCAGCAAGTCCTGCTGCCAGCGGGAACCCACTGGAATCACCAACCGTCCACCAAAAGATAGTTGGTTCAAAAGAATCTGGGGAATAGTGGGAGCACCAGCGGAAACTATAATAGCACCATAGGGCGCCTCATCAGACCAACCTAACTCCCTGCTGGCAAGGTGAACCTTGACATTAGAGTAACCAAGCTTTTCCAAGACATGTTTAGCTCCTTCTACCAATTCAGATATGCGCTCTACGGTGACAACCTCCCTCGCTAACTCGGCTAATATAGCTGCTTCATAGCCACTTCCAGCGCCCAGCTCCAGGACTTTATCCCCACCTTCAAGCCCTAAAGCCTGCACCATTAGAGCCACAATATAAGGTTGAGAGATAGTTTGCCCAAAGCCGATGCTCAATGGCCTATCTTCGTAGGCGGCATAATACTGATCTTGAGGTACGAAAGCTTCGCGCGGAACACGCCGCATAGCTTCAAGTACACGCTTATCAGAAATCTCCAAGCTGAGTCTGGCAATTAAATTGTCCCGAGCAAGGCTTAAATCCACCACAGGTTACTTTCAAATCAACCAAGGATAAAAGATACCACTATGAGGGTTAAAATCATCAAGCCACCGAGGATGCCAATACGCCGTAGCTCGGGCATTACATGTTGATAGCGATCAACAAACACTTGGCCTTCAGGAACTTTCTTTCTGGCTAAGGCACCCGACTCAGCAACAGTTGCGACAACCTGTTGCGAACTTCTCTCTCTGGCTATTCTCGCCGATTTGGCACGATGCTTTGCCTTGCTACGCTGTGACTTTTTGGGCATACCTTTTACCTTAATGTGGGACTTATTTGCTCATAAACCTTGGTGCTTGAGATATAAACATGTCCCAGGAGTTGCTGCACATCTCGAAGCTCAGCACCAGCTTGTAATTTATATGCCGCAAAACTATGCCGCAGGGTCCGCGGGGTAACTTTACCACCAAGTCCAGCCTTAGAAGCATAATTTTTGACAATTTCCCAGAATCCCTGCCGGGTTAGTCTCTTGCCAAGCCGATTCAAAAATAGCGCTTTCTCCCCCTCATCATACAGAAGATCAAACCTGGCACCATTAATAAAGTCCCGCAATAGCTTGGCAATATAAGAGTCAAACGGAATCCGCCTCTTTGAATTGCCATGAGAGCAATAAAGATAACGTTGCTCCGAATTAATGTCCCTGGTATCCAGCGATGTTAACTCACTTACCCGCAAGCCTGTAGCATAAAGTAATTCTAACATCACCTTATCTCTTTTAGCCTCTGGAGTGGATAGCTTCGCTGCCTCCGCCAACAAACGGTGAAACTCGGAGGGAGACAAGACAGATGGTGAACGCCTCTTAACCCTGGGAGATAGCAACCCTTGCGCCGGATTGTTCTTTGATTTGCCCACATCGACCATGAACTTGAAAAATGACTTCGCTGAGGCTATTTTCCGAGCTACCGTGGCTGAAGAATACTTTCTGTCCCTGAGATTAAATAGATAGTCTTTCAGCAGCTCATTGTTTGACTCAATAACACCCTCACCTTTATTTGTCTCAATGAATGTCATCAATTGGTTTAAATCATTAGAATAAGCAGCCAGAGTATTCTGTGAACAACCTTTACTGTCAGCGAGGTATTCCAGGAAAGTGTCAACGTCTTTTCTCACTTACCTCATTTTATCACATTTTTTGCCCGTGGTAATCCCTGTTGATACAATATTTAACTGTGTCAGTAGCAAGATTAGGGCCACAATTAAGAACTCTTCCCGCAAACCCTGGAGTATATTGGTTCAAGAATGAGCAGGGGAACGTGCTCTACGTAGGCAAGGCTGCCAACCTCAGCAATCGGGTAAAAAGCTATTTTGTAGAACATAGAAATCTTCCCCCAAGAATTCAGCGCTTAATGTCAAACGTAAGCGACATTGAATTTATAGTCACCAATTCCGAGCAAGAGGCATTGATATTAGAATGCAGCCTGATAAAAAGGCATCGCCCACGCTATAATGTTCGCCTAAAAGACGATAAGACTTTCCCCTATCTCAAAATAAATATCACTGAATATTGGCCCGGTGTTTATATTACTCGCCGTTTTCAGAAAGATGGTGCTAGATACTTCGGCCCTTTCGCCAGTGCTGGTTCCATTCGCAAGACATTGAGATTGATAAAGAAAATTTTCCCGTTTCGCTCCTGCACTAAAACCATTACCGCCAGAGACAAAAAGCCTTGCCTCGAATACTATATTCACCGATGTCTTGCACCATGTATTGGCGCTGTAACCAAAGAGGAATACCACGAGATGATAAATCAAGTTATTCAATTTCTAGAAGGCAAGCAGGAGCTAGTCCTGCGACAATTAAACCAAAAAATGATGGATGCAGCCCACCACCTCCAGTTTGAAAAGGCCGCTTTGCTTCGCGATCAAATCACGGCAATACAGAAGGTAATCGAGGCACAGAAAATTGCCGTCATTTTGAAAGGGGAACAAGACATTATCGCTTTAGCACAAAACGAGGGGCAGGCTTGCGTGCAGATATTCTTCATCCGCAACAACAAGCTCGTTGGGCGCGACCATTTCATCATGGAAAATGTCCACAGTGAGACACCAAACGAAATAGTTACCAGCTTCGTAAAACAATATTACGCCTCGGCGTCATATATTCCACCTACAATATTACTTCAACACCCAGTGAATGAACTTCCAACACTTTCTGAATGGCTCGAGAAACAAAGAGGAGGCAATATAAGCCTTCAAGTGCCGAAGCGGGGGGCAAAGAGACAATTGATGAACATGGCGATTGACAATGCAAATAAAGGCTTGCAGCTAGCCAAAGCTAAGGAAGTGAATTTACAAGCTATAACCTCGGGGTTACAACAGCTCAAGGACAAACTTCAACTGCCACGAATGCCATTACGGATAGAATGCTACGATATTTCCAATATTCAAGGGGCGTTAGCCGTAGGAAGCATGATTGTTCTGGAGAAAGGGATACCCAAGCCAGCTCATTACCGCCGTTTCAAGATCAAAACAGTAACCGGTGCTGATGACTACGCCATGATCCAGGAAGTATTGAGACGGAGATTTGGAAGAGCTTTCAGTGCAAGGGAGCTTAACGAAATAACTCCACAGAAAGATAACTGGGCGATCAATCCAGACCTCATTCTCATTGATGGTGGCAAAGGTCAGCTTAACGCTGCAGTCAATGCTATAAGAGAACTAGAAGTACACTCTGTGCCGGTCGCCAGTATAGCCAAGGAAAATGAAGACGTCTTCACGCCAGGCAGGGCAGAACCAGTTGATATCCCTAAGGACTCTCCTGCTCTGCACACGCTTCAAAGAGCGAGGGACGAGGCACATCGTTTCGCCGTAACCTATCATCGGAGGTTACGCAGCAGGAAAGGCATTGCTTCAGTGTTAGATGATATTCCCGGCATTGGCCCAAAGCGAAAAAAGGCTTTGTTAACAAGATTTAAGTCAGTCAAGGGCATTAAGGAAGCCTCACCTGAAGAACTCGGTAAAACGAAAGGCATAACACTTACTTTAGCCAGGAACATCAAGGAATATTTATAAGCTTAAAACCTTAAAAAGGGTACCTTGATCGCTAGCTAATGCTCCAGGTAACTTGCTAAGGTCAAGGCGTTTTTTATAGCAAAGGCTTCAGCATCGTTATTGAAGTAGATATAAACAGCTTTCACTCCCTCGGCCAGTTCAGCAATCTTTTTAGCCCATTGGGAAAGCTCCTCATCGGAATAGCAGCTTGAATACATCCCTCCACTGCCATGAAATCGAATGTAGGCAAAATCGCTGGTAGCCACCGGAGGACAGGTGAAACCAGGCATATCGAAAACACACAGACCAACTTTGTATCGCCTTAGAGCTTCAAAGACAGCTTCATCAATCCAGGACTCATGGCGGAATTCAAACACATGCCGGTATTCTTGAGGCAAACTGGATAAGAAACTCTCCAGCACCACGTCATTGCGTTTCATATTAGGCGGCAGCTGGTATAACAAAGGACCTAGTTTATTTTGAAGCAAGCAGGCTCGTGACAGGAAATTATCCAACGCAGAGCCGATATTCCTCAGCTTCTTTAGATGAGTGATGAATCGGCTTACCTTAACCGCAAAAACAAAGTTCTCAGGTGCTGACTCTCGCCAGGTGATAAAAGCTTTCTCGGTAGGCAAGTGATAGAAACTATTGTTGAGCTCAACGGTGTTAAACTGTTTACTATAAAATTGCAGCCACTTTGGCTTCGCCAATCCTTCGGGATAATAGAGTCCACGCCAGTGTTCATAGTGCCAGCCGCTGGTGCCGACGAAATACTCAGCGGTTAGATGTTGTTTGCCCATCCGTCTCTGCCTCCAGTGAGAGGAAAGCCTTAATAGCACCAGCAGAGTCGTATTTCGGTTGCCAGCCGAGCTCTTTTCTGGCTTTCGAAGAATCCACCAGTATAGGATATTTCATTGGTTTATCAAGCCACTCTGCAGATCCTCTATCCAGCGAGGTAAGAAGTTGGCTAAATAATTCCCTACCACTTTCGCTGTTTAGATCAACCTGCATTATCTCTTTCCCCGTAACTTCAGTAATTTCTTTCCAGGTCAAGGGATTTTCACCACCTAAGTTGTAAATACCAGCTTTCCGCTTTTTAAAAGCAAGATATATTGCATCGGCAACGTCCTGATCCCACACCCATTCAATTTTAGCATCATAGCCAAAGTCCATAATCACCGGAGATTTCAAAAGAGTGCTAAATGGATTGTCGATATTTGGACCCAGAAATATTGCCGGCCTGAATCTGGTTACTTTTATGTCGGGGTATTTTTGTTCAAATTCGTTTAGGAATCTTTCAACAGCACCTTTGGTTCTTGAGTAATACCAATCCTCATTTGGTTTAAGAGGGGAATCCTCTTTTAATGGTAACTTATGCGTTGGGTCGGCACCGTAGGCCGCGACTGAACTGGTGTAAAGGATATGTTTAACACCTGCCTTTGCCGCGGCATTAAAGATATTCTTTGAGCCCTCAATATTTATTGAATCTATTTCATCGTAAGGAACGTTGGGGGTTACAATAAAGGCAAAATGGAATAACACATCAATCTCTGAAAAGGAATCTACGATATCGGGGGCTCTGACATCTTTTTTAATGAACACCAGTTTTGAGTTTGTTGTGTCTATGTTCTGGGGATATTGGAGATCAACACCACGAACTTCCTCAACTTCATCATCTCCGAGAAGGCGAGGAGTAACAACAGAGGCTAAATAACCAGAGATACCGGTAACTAAAACCTTCATAAAAGTCCCTCCTTTTTCATCCTGAGACAGGTCTGAATACGTATGCTACTTGCTGTTTGCCAATATCCAGAAAATCCAGTTCGACATCCATGCCAACTTTCACCTCCTCTGGCTTGCACGCGACTATAGCGCTATGAACGTATGCACCTTCGGATAACTCTACGAGAGCGGCAGCATAAGGCAGAGTCAATCCTACTAAATCCCCGTAGCCCTCATACACGATGGTATAGAACCAGACCTTGCCTCTATTGCTGGGGGTAACCTCTTCCACAGCCTGGCTAGAACTATAGCGAAGCCGTAAAATCACGACGCTACCAATAATTTTGCTAATGTACTTAGCTACGCATCATCGCAAGTTGTCTAATGTTGTCTAACTTCATGAATGCATACGGTGCGAATTCATTCTGGTCGACTTCGGCTACAACGGTGCCAGGCAGCATGGTGTTGTTGCCTACACTGTATGACGCACCCAGCACCCGGACAACATCCACGTCACCCCATGGGTCATGCTCTGAAGACTGGAGCACAAGTTCAGCTTCACCCATCTCCACATTGTTGGGGCGCAACTGTATCAGTTCCCTGATGAGACGCGGATTATAGTCGAAGCCACCTCCACCAGCAATTCCGCTAGGTGCTGGAAAATATTTGAAATTATAGACAACGAGATCGATGTTGTCCTTAAACATCTCGGCAAACACTTCCTGAGCGCTTTCATCGTTCCATTTGCCGGTGAGCTTTGCGTGGACGGTTAGGAGACACACCCCTCGACGCTCTGTCCAGCCTTCTACCTCAATTCCATTGCGTTTGAGATCGATCCCCGCGATTTTCTTGGGGTAGCCATAGATTTCACGGCCGAGAATTAAGGCCATGTCGTCCGTAACTGGCATCGCAAGGCAATAGGCCCCCTCCTCACCATTATATCTGGCCTGCAGGAAGAGTGCGCTCTCCAGATATGGCACGCTAAAATTGGTTCTAGGATAATTGAAGACAGAAGCAAAGCCGATAGGTATTTCGAACGGTTCAAGTGGCGGAGGAAGCAATCGCTTTACAACTTCAGGCTTGGTTTCAAAGTAAATTGTCAGCACCTCCGCATCATAGAACTCCGCAGTCTCTGGATAATTCTCAGTAATCCATTCCAATGATTTGACAAAACCCATAATACACCTCCTTTTCTTTGTTAACCTAAAGTGTCAGATTTCCGTTTGACCTTGTCCAAGGGTACTTTTATGTTTTTCCTAATCCTGATCCCTCCTTTCCAAATTTTGTTTAATACAGTAACTACACCTCCTCGACTTTCACCTCCTTTCCAGACAAAGCAGTGGACCATTTTGGTTGACCTTGCCTTTGCCTACACAAGCTCAATCTGGCTATATATGCTATTCAGCGCATTCATTGCAGCCATGTGCCTCATTATATATGACATGTCACCTTCAAGCTTCATCTTGCCCGACATTACCAGCTGGGTAGAATTCGCCTTCCCTGCAGCCATTGCCTTCCAGGCAGAATATCGGCCGGTGAGGGTGAAGCGAGCATCTTTATACTCGTCTGGCAATATTGGCCTCATCTCTTTGAGAACACCATGGTGAGGCTCAAAAACACTATACGCTTCTACTCCTGCTATATCATCTACGGTTAATTGTGAAAACCTCTTTGCTGACTCAGCAGGGTCTATATCGGCAACATCCACATCCAGGGCATAACCCAGCTTCTTCATCAACTCTCCCACAGGGGTTCCCTCATAGGCTTTCACACGCTCTTCCTTACTTACCAGACCTAGCGTGCCCATAAATGACCTGACATATTCTTCCTTGGAATAATCCTTCAGAAGTTCCTCATCATAAATGACCACGGTGCGCATAGCTCCTTCCCAGTCTGCTGTTCCTTTTTTGAAATCCTCATCCTTGTTCGCCAGTTCTTTCACTTTCTCATACCATTCCATTGAGCCAAATACTAATGCCATTTTCTACCTCCTTGTATAATTTTTTTCTGTTTCCTTCGTTTGGCGGTATTTTCGATACTCCATCCCCTCCTATTCCATAGTATATCTTCCCTCTTCAAGAAGGGCATATGCCGCTTCGAGGGCCAGCGCTTCGTTGGAACCATCCTCCATCAGTCCAGCCGTCGCATCTCTATAAAGCTTTTCAATGAGATAGTCTTTGGTGAGTCCGTTTGCACCATGAAGTTGCCTCGATTCATGTGCCACCTGATACGCTACGTTGGTAGCGTAAACCTGTGCTGAAAGAGCGTGCGCTGTTGATTGATCAAAAGTTAAAGCTCTATTGCGTTCCGTAACATGTCTCAGCACTACCCTTGTGTAATACCTCGCAGTTTCAACTTTCAAAAACATGTCAGAAAGTTTTAGCTTTACCACATCGTGCTCGATTAGAGGCTTCCCTCCCTGCACTCTATCCCTGGTATACTTCAGAGCCTCTTCGAATGCAGCTCGCGCCAGTCCGGTGAACATGCAGGACATGCCACAGCTCGTCGAGCTGATAACGCCTTTAGAAGCGAAGCGCCCGAAAGCAGGTTCAGCAAGGAGCATGTAATGCGCAGGAATTCTGACATTATCAAAGGCAAGCTCCCCTTGTGGGTCATCCCTCAAGCCATGTTTATCTATTGGTGGGCCCTGTGTGACACCAGGTAAAGTCAGTGGAACTATGCATCCGCCAAAATCAGCAACACTACTGTGAGGAGGGAGATTCAAAATAAGGAAGGCATAGTTGGCACATGGGGCAGAAGATGTCCAGTAGGCCTTTGCACCATTGATAACCCAGCCATCCCCATCCCTATCAGCGGTAACAAAGCCTTTGCTGCCAAATTCCTCGGGATGAGGATAGCTCATCCCGATTATATAATCTGAGCCATGTGCTTCCTCTATCACAGGCCAACAGCCATGATATTTACCCTCTGTATCCTCCATCCAGGGACGCACGACCTCCTCTATCAACTGAGGCGAACCTACTAAAGAGGCCATTGCCGGTGGTATTGAGTCCACGCCTATCGCCGTTGTTAATCCGACACTCCCCCAACCAAGCTCTTCGTTTACTATGTGTATTTCATCCGGAGTCAATTCCAGGCCCCCGTGCTCCTTAAGTATTTGCATCCTGTGATAGCCCATCTTTTTCATCTGCTTCATTACATCAAAATAGGGTGAATCTTTTTCGGCCACCTTCCTCGGCTCCATCCGGTCGAGTTCCTTCGCAGCAGGTCTTATTACCTCCACGGCAAATTTATGGGTCTGCTCTCTTAACATGGTCAACTCTTCGTTTTCTCTAATTCCTGAATCAATATCGAAATACATAAAACACCCCCTTTTGCTTTTAGACTAACCTTATATTTAGATGTTGGCTCGCACTACATTACTCCCGCGCCGCAAAAAAATTTTACACTATTTCTCTCAAGAAAAAACATAACAATGGGTTTCTAAGATTTTTCTTTATAAAGGATTTACCGCCAACCTTACTTTTTAAAGTAAACGATTGAATTACGCAGAATCTTTTGGAGCCTCCCCTCCTCTACCAACAGCTCAAGATGTTGCACTGTTTCCGCAAGGGCGAGAGGCTTTTCGAATATGGGTAGTTCCTCTCCCCAAATCTTAAGCGATACCTCATAGGCAGTCTTTGGACTCCCGGTAACAGCTTCGCTCATTAGCCTCATCCGCTCGTCATGATGATGTAATATCTCATCTATCCGTCGTTGGGGGTCTTTGATTATCGGACCATGACCGGGGAAAGCGACGGCGATATCATATTTTTTTATTCTCCGCAGAGATTTAAGGTAATCCTTCAGGGGATTTCTTCCCTTCAAGGCGTCAATGCCAATGTGAGGGGTGATCTCCTGCAATAAGTGGTCTCCTGAGAGCAGAACCTTATTTTCTGGATTGTAAAGACAGATATGGTCAGGAGAGTGTCCAGGAGTCCAAATCACAAGATATCTTGAAGAGCCCATAGAAATTTCATCCTCGTCTTCTAATTTCCTATCTATCCTGGCAGGGGAAACTATTCGCCGCAATATACCAAAAAACGGTTTGATTATCTCAGTATATTCTTCAGGCATGCCATATTGGGTAGCCAGTTGAACAACCTCATCCATGTGCTCTTCAGAATTTGACCTATACCCCTCAGCCAAACTAGCTCCTATTCTGTGCATTGCTGTCTCGGCATTAGTCAGTCTCTTCAACTCGCCAATATATCCGTAATGGTCTGCATGATAGTGCGTGACAATTACTAAATGTATATCACTAAATTTGCGATTTATGCTAGCTAAATATCTACTCAAAGAATCGTAAGTTACCTCCAAATTTGGGCCGCAATCGACTAAGGTTAAGCCCTCATCACCTTCCAGTAGATATAAGTATACCGACATCACCATAAATGGCAGGGGTACCTCGATTCGATGAACTCCTTCGATAATCTCCAAAAATCACCCTCAACAAAGACTTACGAATCTAAGACATCGAGTTCAAATACAAACTACATTTGCTCAACAACTATCTCTTTTACAACCACTCAAAAATATATTATACTAAGTTCGGAGAGTTTCTTGGTGACTAGAGCGGAGTGGAACCACCCGTTCCCATCCCGAACACGGAAGTGAAACGTTCCAGCGCAGACGATACTTAAGGGGGGACTCTTCGGGAAAATATGCCGTTGCCAAGAAACTCTTCACTATTCCAGCTTCGCTAAGTCAAATCTCATACCATCACGAGCAGCTATCACCGAAATCCCTGTCTCATCGGCCAACCTCTGGGCTAACTCCCATGGTCTGGCTCTCCACATCGTCATGCCAAAATGAGTGAGTATCGCTACTTTGGGCTTTATTTCTTCAATTACCCCTTTCGCTTCAGGGAGAGACAGGTGGTCAACAGGAGCCCCAGGATTTAACCTGACCACATTTATAATCAGCAAGTCACCAGTATAATAATGGGGTAAACTGTCGAAATACCTGGTATCAGTAATCCAGCAAAAAGTATGGCGTGGTGTTCGAAAGATAAAGCCGTATGTCTCCACAGGATGATGGTGTCTAACTGGCGTCTCAAAGTAAATATCATTGACCTTATAATGCCCACCTTCCCTTAGAATTTCTACCTTTTCAGGCTCATCCCGTATATAAGACAAGATAACAGGGTCTTGATCCAGGGCATCAGCGGGAGCAAAAACGATGCCTCTCCTCTTCATCCCACCCTCGGTCATAGCCTCAATCATGATATTGATATCTCCACAGTGGTCTAAATGCCTGTGAGATAAAATAATCGCACTCAACTTGGAAGGGTCGAGCTTCCTTTTGGTAGCCTGAACCAAACATCCTGGACCAGGGTCAAGTAGCAGTTGAGTATCACCCAGATTAAGCCATGCACCCCCGGAAGCTAAGAACTGACGGATAACCATAAATCTTGCTCCTGCAGTGCCCAGAAACGTTATCACATCAGATAATTCACCCATCAATCAGATAAATTATAACAGCAGGGCTCAATTTCTTCCCGAAATTTGCTAAAATAAGCTGATTCGAAAATGGCAAACTTGGAAACAGAAATCGCCTCCTTGATCAGGGAATACCAGGCATGGACAGGAAAACTACTTACTATAAGCACAGCCGAATCAGCCACGGGGGGTAAGATAGCCGATAGGTTGACCAACGTTCCAGGTAGTTCCGACTACTTCAAAGGCTCTTTGATAGCCTACAGTAATAAAGTTAAGGCAAATGTTCTCGGGGTGAAAAAGGAAACCATAGAAAATTATGGAGCTGTTAGCCCGCAAACAGCTATTGAAATGGCTGAGAGTGGCAGAAAACTCTTCGGCACAGACATATGCATCTCCAACACGGGCATTGCCGGACCTTCAGGCGCCACTGCAGAGAAACCTATCGGACTTTTTTACGTCGCTTTAGCTGCTGAAGATAAAAGCTTCAGCCAAAAGCACATCTTTAGCGGAAACAGGGAGGAAAATAAGAAAGGCGCTGCTGAAGCAGCATTAGGCGTGTTGAAGCAATACTTGCGGGAGCAGATTAGCCTGGCAAAGTGAGCCAATAAAATGCTTGAATTGGGAATCACGGAAAACCTTCGGGGAAGCACCCTTTTCGTTCACATTCCGGCATTTCTACTTCTGGATGGATAGGTAGTATAGATAAGAAACAAGTGCAAACATCAATGGCAACAGGATGGGACGAGGAAAAGGCGACTAATATCATCGTGAAGAACATGTTGAGATGGTCGAGGTAAGAAGAGAAGATTTCTCCGTTGCTGAAATAGTAGCGAAGATGAAGAACCCCAAGATCGGTGCCATAGTAATTTATTTGGGTGTGGTACGGGAATTTCCTCAAGGTTCGGGATTAGAATTCGAAGACAAGAAGGATATTACTCAGAAGTTACAGCGGGTAGAGGACAGAGCAATTCATAGATTCGATGTACAAGATATAGCAATAATACATCGTGTTGGGTCGTTAAGCATATCAGACAATATTCTACTGATAGCAGTTTCAGCACCTCATAGACAGGCGGCTTTTGATGCCTGCAAGCACATAGTAGACAAGGTAAAGGATCTCCATAGATCATGGAGCAAAGAAATTTGCAAATAGAGAACCTGGTTATCTTCCCAGCACGTTGAAGGAAAATCAAATTACGCATGGTTGACAATTGGCTTGTAATTGCGTAAAATTTGGCGTTTTGGGAAAGTCATAAAAGGCGCATTCAAAAAGGAGGTTAACAGCATGGTAGGAATCATCTCTTATGGAGCCCACATACCTTGGCATCGAATGAATCGGATGGTCATTTACTCAGCTATGGGGTTTTTGAATCCCGCCACCTTAACCGGTGGAGAAAAAGCAATAGCCAACTACGATGAAGATAGCGTTACCATGGCGATAAACGCCGGCATGAATTGTATAAACGGGATTGATAGGAATGCAGTTGACGGCGTGTATTTTGCCAGCGTTACCATGCCTTTCAAGGAAAGGCAAAATGCCGGAATAATTGCTACTGCCCTTGACTTAAGGTCGGATATAAAAACTGCTGATTTTACCGGTTCTACTAAGTCAGGAACTACTGCTTTACTTGCTGCTTGTGATGCGGTTAAAGCAGGGTCAGCTAAGAGTATTTTAGTATGCGCTTCTGATTGCCGCCTGGCATTACCTGGTAGTCTTCAAGAGGAAACCTTTGGCGATGGTGCTGCCGCTTTTCTTATAGGGGAAAACGGTGTGATTGCCGACTTTCGAGGAGCACATTCTATTTCCTACGACTTCAGAGATACGTGGAGGACAGATTTCGATAAATTCAATAGGCAATGGGAAGACAGATGGATTAGAGATGAAGGGTACAATAAATTTATTCCTGAAGCGCTTTCTGCATTGGTCAAGAAATACGACCTTAGTCCCAAGGATGTTGCTAAAGCAGCCTATCCTTGCCTTTATGCCGCCGCTCATCCGCGACTAGGGAAATCTCTTGGGCTCGAACCTAATCAAATTCAGGAGAATATGTTTGCTACCGTGGGCAACACCGGCAGTGCTTATCCTTTAATCCTGCTTGGAGCAGCGCTTGAGGATGCTAACCCAAAGGATAACATTGTTGTTGCCAGCTTTGGAAATGGAAGTGATGCTCTATTGTTCCAAGCTACAGAAAAATTAGCTGATACGAAACACAATGGGAAAGGAATTAAAAAACTGCTGGAATCCAAGAAGATGCTGGATAATTATGCGAAGTATCTTACTTTTCGCAATGTAATGGAAGTAGATAAAGGAATGGGGAGAGGTGAGTCAGCTCCTTGGGAACAGATTTCACTATCCTGGAGGTATCGCAGAACGCTGTTAGGCCTTGTAGGGTCGAGATGTAAAAAATGTGGCACTCCACAGTTCCCTTACCAAATGGTTTGTGTGAATCCCAAGTGTAATGCTATTGATCAGATGGAACCTTACAGGTTCTCAGATAAGAAGGGACACCTCTTTACCTACACTGGAGACAACCTGGCTTTCACCCATAATCCTCCAGCGATATACGGCATGGTAGACTTTGAAGGAGGCGGGAGAAGCTGGTTTGACTTAACCGATTGCGATTTGGATGGTGTTAAAGTAGACATGCTTGTAGAGATGAGCTTCCGAAGGAAATTTGTTGATGAAAAAAGAGGCAATTATGGATATTTCTGGAAGGCAGTCCCCGTAAGAGAATAATCAAAAAGGAGGAACAAGAAATGGGTAGTATAAAAGATAAGGTTGCAATTGTAGGAATGGGTTGCACCAAATTTGGTGAACGCTGGGACGTAGGCTATTCTGAGTTAATGCTTGAAGCATTCAGAGAATGTATTGAGGATGCTGGAATAGAGCCAAAAGATATTGATGCTGCCTGGTTAGGCACTCAATTTACAGAGGTTAACCAGGGAGTCAGTGGGCTGCCTTTAGCTGATGCCCTACATTTACCATTCATTCCGATAACACATGTGGAGAATATGTGCGCCAGCGGCTCAGAGGCTTTGAGAGGAGCTTCTTATGCAGTTGCTGCAGGAGTTTATGACATCGCTCTAGCTATCGGCGTGGAGAAGCTTAAAGACATAGGTTATGGGGGGCTTCCTGACCTTTCCCTTGGTGCTGTAGGGAAATACGAGAGCCTTTTCACGCCAAATGTTACCGCTCCAGGAGCATTCGCTATGATGGCTACCAGATACTTCGCCAAGTATGGCCTTAGCCCTGAAGAAGGCAAAATGATGCTAGCCAAGGTATCTTCGAAGAGCCATCACAATGGTACAATGTGCGAAAAAGCTCACCTTCGCAGAGAAGCTCCTGTGGAGGTAATAATGCAGGCACCTATTGTTGCCTGGCCTTTAGGATTGTACGATTGCTGTGGTGTAAGCGATGGGTCAGCAGCAGCTATCGTAGTCCGCGCTGACATGGCTAAGAATTTCAGGGCTGACCCTGTTTATATTAAGGCCCTTCAAATCGTAGACAGTTCTGGTGAGGAGCTAATGTATACTGATTATGACTATGCTCATGTTGAGACAACAACCCGTGCTGCGGCAAAGGCTTATGAAGAGGCGGGAATAAAAAATGCCCGTGAAGAAATCAGTATGGCTGAGGTTCACGATTGTTTCTCCATCACTGAAGCGGTAACTATGGAGGATCTGCAATTCAGTCCTAGAGGAAAAGTAAAAGAGGATATAGATGCTGGCCGTTTCAATCTGGATGGTGAACAACCTATCCAAACTGACGGGGGATTGAAGTGCTTTGGTCATCCTATCGGTGCCTCGGGGTTAAGGATGATGTATGAGGAATATAAGCAACTTCAGGGAAAGGCAGGTGCCAGGCAAGTAAAGAATCCTAAATTTGGAATGACCCATAATCTTGGCGGCCTTCCCCCTCATTGCGTAATCAGCACTTTTATCGTGGGGCATTGACAGTATAAGCCGCTTGCGCAACTTCAAGGTTTTGTAGTGTTGCTACCTACTGGAAACGCCGCCTATTGGCGCCTCCAGGCTACGGATGAACGCGCGTAGCGCTTTTCCTGCCGGGCTTTGAACAGCCAGAATATTTAACACTGCCTCACCTTTGCTTTCAATTACAACTGAAGTACTATTTATACTTGGTTTTCTCCGCTGCTATTGCTAGAAAGGAGAATGGCTACTGGCTGTGCCTCTTTCTCCAGACGAAGGGAACTGCCCAGACAAGACCACCTAAAAGCAAAGCTTCCGCAGCTATAGTTAGACTCGCAAACAAAGCTATATCTTGCTAAAATCGTTCGATAACCTTATAAAGTAGTCTTTGCTTAGTCTGTCGACAATGAAAAGGCCATAGTAGATAATAATATGGTTAATGCTGGGCTTTTGAGTGATAATTGAACATGGATATCATTAATAGAAAAACTCCTGAAAAACTGGCCAATATGATAAAACACAAAAACCTCTTATGGAGAATATTATTGCTAGTTTTAATCTGCGTACCTTTATTTCAGTTTAGGGATTTCTATCAGCATTTCTATGTTTATCTTACAGGTAATATCCTTACACATACCATAATACACCAATGGCGTATTGTGGTATTAAGTATACTATTGTTCGTTGCATGTTTAATTCCATTATCATTCAGGAGAAAAGCAAATTGGGTTGAGAGGGGTCTAGTTAGTGCATTCTTTATTTCTCTGTTTGTGGAGATGTACGGCATCCCTTTAACAATTCTTTTTGCCTCGAAACACTTCTTTACTGCAGGTATTAATTTGCCGAACAATGTAATTGGATTCAACTTGTTTGGTGTTGGTTTTGGTATGGATTGGGCCATGACTTATGGGGCACTTTTAATGGTTATTGGGGGATTTTTAATAGTGGTGGGATGGGTAACACTTTATAGGAATATTAAAAAGAAGGGACTAGTGACGAACGGAATATATTCTTATTCGAGGCATCCACAATATTTTGGTTTTATTTTAATTACTATAGGTTGGTTTATTGGTTGGCCAACAATCATAACAATAGTCTTTGTTCCGATATTAATTTATTTATATATTCGCTTATGTAAAACAGAGGAAAAAGAGGTTTCAGATAAATTTTCTGAATATCAAAAATACAAAGAAGAAGTACCCTTCTTTATTTAGTTTATCAAGCTAATATCGGCCACATTATCGTCCTTATTTCTTAACCCCCAAATTTTACCTCAGTTCTTCAAGCTCTAGAAAGGCAATGCCAAAAGTCCCGTGCTATAATTCAAAAAATGCCACCAGAATTTACTCATCTCCACATCCACACCGAATATAGCTTACTTGACGGCATGTGTCACATCCCTCAACTTATCGCCAAAACCAAAGAATTAGGCATGGATAGCCTTGCCATTACTGACCATGGGGCAATGTATGGAGTGATTGATTTTTATGTAGCCGCTAGGGAAGCGGGGATAAAGCCAATCATCGGCTGCGAAGTTTACCTTGCTGAAACCGCTCACCAAAGCCGAGACGCTACACATCGAAATCCCTATCATCTCACCTTATTAGCCAAAAACGAAATGGGATACCGCAATCTAATTCAACTGGTTACTAAAAGCCACCTGGAAGGATTCTACTATAAACCAAGGATAGATAAAAAACTTTTGTCCCTTCATGGCGACGGGCTCATCGTTCTTTCCGGATGTGTTAACAGCGAACTGGCTCGACTTATCTTAAATGGTCAGCTTGATGAAGCACTCAAAACCGCTTCGTGGTATAAGGAAACCTTTCCCGACTATTACATCGAGATTCAAAGGCATCCTATCCCTAAACTCAAGCAGGTTAATCAAGAGCTTATCCCCTTATCTGAAAGGCTCGCTATTCCTCTGGTAGCTACTAACGATGTTCATTATATCAACAAGGAAGATGCTGCTATCCACGAGCTTCTATTATGCATACAAACCAACAGCTCAATATATGATGAAAAAAGACTAAGAATGGCTGGAGATTTCTTTTACCTGAAAAGCCCTGAAGAAATGGAAAGTGAGTTCCGCGATTTACCTCAAGCTATAGAGAATACCCAGCGCATTACTGAAATGTGTCAGTTAGAGCTGGATTTTACCAAAGTTTACTTGCCCAAAGTATCGTTGCCTCAAGGCAGGACGGCTGATGATTTTCTAGCTGAGCTCTGCTGGCAAGGATTAGAGAAACGCTACCCCAAGCCAAGCGACGATGCAAGAAGGCGACTAGCCTATGAGCTTGACGTCATCCAAAAAACAAATTTCGCTGATTATTTCCTGGTTGTTTGGGATATTATTTCCTTTGCCAAAAATCAGGGCATTTATTTTGGTGTTCGGGGAAGCGCTGCAGCCAGCTTGGCTCTCTATTGCTTAGAAATCACTGATATTGACCCACTCACTTACAACCTTGTTTTCGAGCGTTTCTTGAACATAGAGCGTCGTGAGATGCCAGATATTGACCTTGACTTTCAAGATGACCGTCGCGATGAAGTTCTAACCTATGTGAACCAAAAATATGGAACTGACCATGTGGCTCAAATTATCACCTTTGGAACCCTGGGCGCTAGAGCAGCACTAAGGGATACCGGACGAGCTTTAGGCATCCCATATGCTCAAGTTGACCATGTAGCACGACTTATCCCTCCAGAGCCAACAATAACACTGGATAAAGCTTTGGAGCAGAGTAAAGAGCTTTACGACATCTATTATCAAGATGAAACAGTGCACGGTTTAGTTGACTCAGCAAGGAAATTAGAAGGAAGTATTCGTCACCACAGTACACACGCTGCTGGCGTTGTCATATCTCATGCCCCATTAACCGAATATGTACCCTTACAGCCAGCAAGCAAGGGCAATCACCACGCTGTGATGACTCAATTCCATATGGAAAACATCGCTCGGTTAGGATTGCTTAAGCTGGATTTTTTGGGGTTGGCTAACCTGACTATCTTGACTAAGGCTAAGCAAGTCATAGAGCAAAATCGAGGTGTTTCTCTGGATTTGCAAAATTTGCCCCTCACTGATGCCAAGACCTTTCAGTTACTCGCTGCCGGGGAAACTGAAGGTGTGTTCCAACTAGAATCAAGTGGTATGCGCCGCTATATAAAGGAACTTGAGCCCACTACCTTCAACGATATTGCTGCCATGATAGCCCTTTACCGTCCCGGACCTATGGAACAAATTACCACCTTCATAAAAGCAAAACACGGCGTCACCCCCATCCGCTATCCTCATCCTGCCCTGAAGGCGATCCTCGAAGAAACATACGGAGTCATTGTTTATCAAGAGCAAGTGATGTTTATCGCCCAGATTTTGGCTGGATACAGCCTGGGACAGGCCGATATTCTGCGTAAAGCCATGGGCAAAAAGATACCCGCGGTAATGAAAAAGGAGGAGAAGAATTTTGTCTCAGGAGCGAACAAAAAAGGAATATCCACCGAGTTAGCCAAAGAGGTATTTTCCTTGATAGAACCTTTTGCTGGTTATGCCTTTAACAAGGCTCACAGTGTGAGTTATGCTTTGCTTGCTTATCGTAACGCCTATCTTAAAGCAAATTACCCTGTTGAGTATATGACTGCTTTTCTTAACACCTACTTAGATAACCTGGACAAGGTCCGCTCAGCAATTATTGAGTGCCGCCGCTTGGGTATTCCAATACTTCCCCCAGATATCAATACTAGCCAGTCCAACTTCGCTATCCAGAAGCAAGGGGAAAATATCCCAGCTATTCGTTTTGGATTAGCCTCCATCAAGAATGTCGGGCTCTCTCCTGTTGAACATATTTTGTCTGCTCGCAGTCAAGGCAGTGATTTCAAATCGATAGAAGATTTTTGCCAGCGACTTGATATGTACAATATCAACAAGAAGACATTGGAAAGCTTAATCAAAGCTGGCTGCTTTGATTCTCTGGGCAGGCGAAAAGCCTTACTGAAATCGCTGGACAAGGTTATCTCCACGGCCCAAATAGAGCGAAAAAAAAGGGATGCAGGGCAAACCATTATGTTTGATTTCTGGGCTCAAACCCCTCCTATTCCTACCACAATGGTATATGAAGAAGAGGATAGTGAAGTGTCCGACAAGCAAAAAGTTAACTGGGAAAGGGAATTACTAGGGGTTTGTTTTTCACACCATCCGCTTGATTCGCTCTACTCTGAACTGGGGTCAATAATCACCACCGCTTGCAGCGAAATCGATGCTGAAAGGGCTAACGAAGTGGTAGTGACCGCTGGAATGGTTACCACCATGCAGGAATTCCATACTCGTGATAAACGCCCGTTCATTGTGGCAACTCTTGAAGATGCTGAAGGGGATGTAGAGGTCACTGCATGGCCCAGGGTTTATGAAAACACCAAAGAATTATGGCGAAGGGATAATATCCTCATAGTCAAAGGCGAAGTAAAAATAAGAAATGGTAGAGTCAGGCTAAATTGCCAGGAAGTACGACAATATCAAGGCCAAACTAAGAAAAACCGCCACCTTATAATAAACATTGACCAAACAAATACAAATGAATTGGATGCTAATTATCTTCGTGAACTGGTTGCTATCCTGAAGAATTATCCTGGCAGGGATAAGGTTTTGCTTATCATCATCAATGAAGACGGGTTAACTAATTTGGAAATGCCAGATTTAAGAATTAACTACTGCACCGAGCTAGAAACTGAACTAACTAATGTGATTGGGAAAAACAACTTCAGGCTTGAGTAACTAAGAATGTTGACATTTTTTGGCAGGATGGATAATATTAAAGTATACCCTGTTGCACATTAACAGTTAAATAGTGGAAGGAAGGTTCTATATGGAGAGTTTGATCCTGGCTCAGGATGAACGTTGGCGGTGTGCCTTATGCATGCAAGTCGAACGGGGATATGACTTTCGGGTTATATTCTAGTGGCGAACGGCTGAGTAACGCGTAAGTAACCTACCCTCGAGTGGGGAATAACTTGTCGAAAGGCAAGCTAATACCGCATGAAGTAACCAAAAGGAATGTTTGGTTACCAAAGTCTTCGGATGCTCGAAGAGGGGCTTGCGTCTGATTAGCTAGTTGGTGAGGTGATGGCTTACCAAGGCGATGATCAGTAGCTGGTCTGAGAGGATGGTCAGCCAGATAGGGACTGAGACACGGCCCTGACTCCTACGGGAGGCAGCAGCAGGGAATATTGGACAATGGGCGAAAGCCTGATCCAGCGACACCGCGTGAGGGAAGAAGGCCCTCGGGTTGTAAACCTCTTTTCTCTGGGAAGAAATTTGACGGTACCAGAGGAATAAGCCTCGGCTAATTACGTGCCAGCAGCCGCGGTAAAACGTGGGAGGCAAACGTTATCCGGATTTACTGGGCGTAAAGGGAGTGTAGGCGGTTCTTTAAGTCAGATGTGAAATTCCTTGACTCAATCAAGAAAAGTCATTTGAAACTGAGGGACTTGAGGGCGGCAGAAGGAAACGGAATTCCCGGTGTAGCGGTGAAATGCGTTGATACCGGGAAGAACACCAGTGGCGAAGGCGGTTTCCTAGGCTGTTTCTGACGCTGAGACTCGAAAGCGTGGGGAGCGAAGCGGATTAGATACCCGCGTAGTCCACGCCCTAAACGGTGGACACTAGATATGGGGAGTATCGACCCTCCTCGTGTCGAAGCTAACGCTTTAAGTGTCCCGCCTGGGGACTACGATCGCAAGATTAAAACTCAAAGGAATTGACGGGGGCCCGCACAAGCAGCGGAGCGTGTGGTTTAATTCGATGCTACGCGAAGAACCTTACCAAGGCTTGACATGTCAGTAGTAGGAATCCGAAAGGAGGACGACCTGTATCCAGTCAGGAACTGTCACAGGTGCTGCATGGCTGTCGTCAGCTCGTGCCGTGAGGTGTTGGGTTAAGTCCCGCAACGAGCGCAACCCCTGTGCTATGTTGAATTCTCATAGCAGACTGCCTTGCAAAGCAAGGAGGAAGGCGGGGATGACGTCAAGTCAGCATGGCCCTTATGTCTTGGGCTACACACACGCTACAATGGGTGATACAAAGGGTTGCGAAGGAGCGATCCGGAGCTAATCTCAAAAAATCATCCTCAGTTCGGATTGCAGGCTGAAATCGCCTGCATGAAGTAGGAGTTGCTAGTAACCGCAGGTCAGCCATACTGCGGTGAATACGTTCTCGGGCCTTGTACACACCGCCCGTCACGCCGTGGGAGTCAGCAATACTTGAAGTCGATGGGCTAACTTGTTTCGGCAAGAGGCAGTCGCCGAGAGTAGGGCTGGTAACTGTGACGAAGTCGTAACAAGGCAGCCGTACGGGAACGTGTGGCTGAATCACCTCCTTTCTAGGGAGTCAAAGGATAAATCCTAAGGATTCCTAGGTCGGTCGATAGATGTTAAATCTATTGTTATCGGGTTTTTGCCTTCCTTCCACTGTTTAATTGTTAATCGTTACACTCAAATCGCATAAAGCAATTTTCTCATTTTGCTTCTTTTTTGCCGGGCTGCTACAAGAAATTTGACGATAGGTCATTAAAGGACTATCATTCAAGTCACAATGCAATATTTGGTCTATTCTACTGAAATGAAGAGGGAAAATGGAAAGTTATGTATATGTTTTGGTTTGTCTTGTTTCTATATTGGGTATCCTTACCGGTTACTTCGTGAGACAGATAATAGCGAATCAGCAAATTCGCAGCGCCCGGAACGAAGCACGAAAGTTACTAGATGATGCAGCAGTAAAGCATAAAGAAGTTCTTCTTGAAGCAAAAGAAGAAGCCAGTAGACTCAGGAACGCTGCTGAAGCTGAAAATAAGGAACATCGCCTCGAATTACAACGCGCAGAGAATCGCCTCACTCAAAAAGAACAGACACTGGAACAGAAAACAGAGCTTGTTGAAAGACGGGAGCGCCAACTTAATTCAAAAGAAAGGGACATCGAAAGCATAAAGGATGAGCTTCAAGTATTGAAGAAAAAAGAGGTGGAGCAATTAGAGACTCTTTCCAACGTATCCAGTGAGGAAGCAAAACAGCTCTTATTACAGGCTATAGAATCTGAAGTCAAAGATGAAGCAGCACGTCAAGTTCGAACCTGGGAAAACGAGGTGAGAGAGGGAGCGAACAGGCGAGCTCAAGAAATCCTAGCGACAACCGTCCAACGGTGTACTACAGACGTCGTCTCAGAGATCACGGTTTCTTCAGTCCCTTTACCCAGCGATGAAATGAAAGGACGGCTTATCGGTCGTGAAGGTCGTAATATTCGGGCGTTGGAGCAAGCTACCGGGGTAGACCTCATTGTCGATGATACCCCTGAGGTAGTCACTATCTCTAGCTTTGATCCAGTGAAAAGAGAAGTGGCCCGGATTGCGTTAAACAAACTCATCCTTGATGGCCGCATTCATCCCGCCCGAATTGAGGAAGTGGTAGAGAAAGTCAAAGTTGAAGTTGAAGCCATTATTCAAAATGAGGGGGAGCAAGCTGTTTACGAAGCAGGTGTTCCAGGGCTACATCCTGAGTTAATAAAGTTGCTTGGCAAACTCAAATTCCGCACCAGCTATGGTCAAAATGTGTTGTTACATAGCGTTGAAGTTGCACATCTAGCAGGGATGTTAGCCAGCGAAATTGGAGCTAATAGTGCGGCATGTAAGAAAGCTGGCTTGCTTCACGACATTGGCAAGGCAGTAGATCACCAAGTGGAAGGTCCCCATGCTTTGATAGGCGCTGATTTGGTTAAGCAATGGGATAAGTCTCCGGAAGTAACTCAAGCAATTGCTGAGCATCATGGTGAAGCTCCAACAAGCAGCGTTATCGGTTTTATTGTTGCCGCTGCTGACGCTATAAGCGGTTCGCGTCCCGGTGCCAGACGTGAATCCGTGGAGCAATATCTAAAACGAGTAAGGGATTTGGAAGACATAGCTAGCAGCTTCCCTGGAATAGAGAAAACTTTTGCTATTCAAGCAGGACGTGAAGTACGCGTAATGGTGAAACCGGAGGAAATCGATGACTTGACTGCAATAAGGTTAGCCAGAGACATCTCTAAAAAGATAGAGGAAAGCTTGACCTATCCTGGGCAGATAAAGGTTGTTGTGGTACGGGAGACTACAGTAGTAGATTACGCTAAGTAGATTGGGGTGGAGGCAGAATTGAAAATATTGGTAGTGGGAGATGTAATTGGCAAACCAGGCAGGGAAGCAGTCAAAGAAGTTCTACCCCGCTTGCGAGATGAATACGGAATTACCCTAGCAATAGCCAATGGAGAAAATGCCGCAGGTGGAATAGGACTAACTCCTGGCACAGCACAGGAACTTTTCGACTCTGGAATTGATGTAATAACCACAGGAAATCATGTTTGGGCCCATCATGAAGTTATTCCTTATTTAGATAGCGCTGCTGCTGTAATCCGTCCATTGAATTATCCCCCAATGGATCCCGGACGGGGCTATTGGATCAAGGATAACATCATGGTGGTTAATATAATTGGGCGCACTTTCGTAGGGGATTTTGATTGTCCATTTCGAGCTATGGATAAGTTATTAGGTGAGCTTAGCAGAAAGCCTGCTGTCATCATTGTTGATTTTCATGCCGAAGCAACTTCAGAGAAAGTAGCAATGGGTAGATATCTGGATGGACGCGTTACCGCTGTTCTGGGAACACACACTCACATAGGCACTATTGATGCATGTATATTACCTAAGGGCACTGCTTATGTTACTGACATAGGCATGGTTGGGCCTATAAATTCCGTCATTGGCGTTGCAGTGACAGATGTGATTGACCGTTTTCTTACCCAAATACCCAAACGTTTTTCAGTGCCCAAAGGTCAAGTTTCATTTGATGCTATTGTAGTGGAATCAACTGACGATAGCGGCAAAGCAATAGACATCAAGCGTGTCCGACAAGTGGTGGATTAACCAAAATCATTTTCCACTTTTAAACTCACCAAGCAAGCATTGGAAATCTGGGAGAATCTCTTCTGTATCTCAAAAGGGCGAGCTAAAATAAGTAGAGAGATTCCTCTGACGGCCGTCGTTATGATATAATCCCTCGGTTACCAAAATCTTGAAGGGACGCAATGGAAGCATTTCGCGAAATTCTTTGGAATGTTCCCGGGGGACCATGGGCTATCTACCCTGTAGCCCTCGTGGTAACCATCGTCTTCATTTACGCTATTCTTATTCGGTTTCTGGAAGTTTGGCGACGCGGTAAGCCCGAGGATAGATTCCACCCCTTCTGGAGCAGGATAGGAAATTTCATAAAACTTGGTGTTGTTGAAGGTCTGCTACACAGGAAATTCCTCAGAGAATTTTATCCCGGGATAGCGCACCTTTTCATCTTCTGGGGATCCATAATCCTCCTGCTCGGCGCAGGAATAGATTTTCTGGGACATTACTGGCTCCATTCCTGGGTTCATGGAGCGCCCTTTTTAGCTGAGTCGCTTATCGATGATATTGGCGGTCTCCTTGTTTTCACCGGAGCAATCATATTCATCATCCGCAGATATGCCCAGAAACCAGGGGCATTCCAGGAGAGACTGGACAGAAGCGCCGATGACCTCATTGCCATTAGCTTAATCCTGGCGGTGGTAATCACCGGCTTTCTGGTAGAAGCTTTTCGCATCACTGCTGTTGAGCCGGGCACCGAGGCTGCCTGGTATGCCTGGTCAGCACTGGGACTGGTAATCAGCAAGACATTTGTGGGACTCAGCCCAGCAACAAGCTTGGTGCTGCACAAAGTCTTCTGGTTCGTGCATATCATACTCGCCGTTGGTGCTGTGGTCTACATTTCCCTCTTCTACAACAAACTGGCTCACATCATTGTCGCTCCAGCAAATGTCTTTTTCCGCAGTCGGGAACCTAAAGGAGCATTGCAGCCCATTGATTTAGAGGAGGCTGAGACCTTTGGCGTGGGCAAGATTGGAGACTTCACCTGGAAGCAGCTATTGGACTTAGATGCCTGTACCCGCTGTGGAAGATGTCAGGAAGTATGCCCCGCTTACCTTAGCGGTCAACCGTTATCTCCCAAGAAGCTAATCCAGTCGCTGAAGGAGCACTTATTGGAAGAAAGCAAATATCCACTTAAGGTTAAAGTGCCCAAGACATCATTGCTAATCCCAGACGCAGACCCACCTCGCTCACTCATCGGCGAGGTGATACCCGAAGATGCCATCTGGAGCTGCTGCACCTGCCGTGCCTGTGAGGAAGCGTGCCCGGTATATGTGGAGCATATCAATAAGTTCGTTGATATGCGTCGCAACCTGATTCTGGAGCAAGCCAAAGTCCCTGAACTGGCTGAACCGATACTGACCTCTATTGAGGCTAGGGGACATGTTGTTATCGGCACCACGAATACCAGGACTGACTGGGAGGGGGACCTGAAAATAAAACACCTTTCCGAGGACAGCCAGGTTGATTTAGTATGGTGGCTCGGTTGTCAAGCATCTCTAGAAGACCGCAGCATGAAGATTGCTCAAGCATTTGGCAAGGTATTAAAAGCCGCCAATGTTAACTTCGCCACACTGGGTACTGAGGAAAGCTGCTGTGGCGATCCTGCTCGAAGGATGGGTAACGAATATTTGTTCCAGATGCAGGCTACTAAAAACATCGAGCTGCTAAAAAACTATGGCGTTACAAAGATAGTTACCACCTGCCCTCACTGCTTTAATACCATCAAAAATGAATACCCACAGTTTGGTGGCGAGTTTGAAGTTATTCACCATTCTCAGCTTATTACTCAACTAATAACGGAAGGTAGATTGAAACTAACTTCAGGATTGAACCAGAGAATAACCTACCATGACCCTTGCTATCTTGGCAGACATAATGATATTTACGAGCCACCAAGACAAGTCCTTAAAGCGATCCCCCAAGTCAATTTGGTAGAGATGGAACGCAGTCGATCGAATAGCTTCTGTTGTGGCGGAGGCGGGGGAAGGTTCTGGGTGGAGGAACATCAAGGTAAAAGGATAAGCGACGTACGTATTGAAGATGTCATCAAAACCAACGCAGAAGTAGTGGCTACAGCCTGTCCTTATTGCATGCAAATGCTCGAAGATTCCATAAAGAGCAAAGGTGCAGAAGAGTCTTTGAAAGACTTAGACATCGCTGAATTAGTGGCTGAGGCAATAGAGTAGTTCTCTAACTTCCTACTGCGTTAATTCTCCCGCACCTTTTCCATGACTTTCTGCATTGTTTCTCCAGCCTGACTGTGGATAACCACGGCAGCATCCCGGTCAAGGTCCGTCTCGGTAAGATTGACGATGGCTATCCTGGCTCCAGCGTCCCTGGCATATACTGGCATATAGGCCGCGGGGTAAACGACCAAACTAGAACCTATGACTATAAAGAGGTCACAATTCTGTGAACGGTGAGTAGCCTCCAATAATGCCCCCTGTGGCAGTTGTTCTCCGAAGAAAACGGCATCTGGCTTCAGGAGACCACCACAATTAGGGCAATCAGGAACTTCGATGCCTTCCTTTATTCTGGGCAAAATTTCCTCCATGGGAAAACGATGGTCGCAATTAAGACATCTCGCCCACCGCATGTTGCCATGCAGCTCAAATACCCTGTCATCAGGAACCCCTGCCCTCTGATGAAGGTTATCTATGTTCTGGGTAATAACACAATCCAATTTGCCCAATCTATAAAGCTCGGCGATGGCATAATGTGCTGGATTCGGTTCCATATTTGTGATAAGCGTACCTACCCTAAGCAATTGCCACTGTTTTTTACGTGTCTCGAGACTGCTGACAAATTTTTGGTAAGTAAAATCATCAGGGTCAAATCTGTCCCATATTCCTCCCGGGCTGCGGAAGTCGGGTATTCCCGATTCTGTGCTTACCCCAGCGCCGGTAAATACCACGATTCTGTCAGCTGCCATTATTAACTTGGTCAGTAGCTCAATCTCTTCCACAGTTTAATTTTATCGCAAACAAACTGTTATTGGCTATATGCTAGCCAGATACATTATGATGTTGACATTACATTTATCCCTCTTTATATTTATACTAACTGAAAGGTTGCCCGAGTAGCGCAATGGTAGCGCAACCGACTTGTAATCGGTAGGTTAGTGGGTTCGACTCCCCTCTCGGGCTGGGTTAGCTTTTTTGTTTTAATTATGATAAAGTAGCAACAGACGGCGGGGTGCCGGAGTGGTTAATCGGAGCAGACTGTAAATCTGCCGCCCGTTAGGGCTACGTGGGTTCAAATCCTACCCCCGCCATGTAGATTAGTAATATAATGCCCACATAGCTCAGCAGGTAGAGCACGTTCTTGGTAAGAACGGGGTCACCAGTTCGAATCTGGTTGTGGGCTTTTAAAGACGAAGGAGGTTAATAAAAAATGGCAAAGAAAGTTTATGAGCGAAGCAAGCCTCACATCAATGTGGGCACCATAGGTCATGTTGACCATGGAAAGACCACACTGACTTCAGCGATGACCGAAGTATTATCGAAGACGGGGTCTACAGAATTTCGCGCTTTTGCGTCAATAGATAATGCCCCTGAGGAGAAAGCCAGAGGATTGACCATCGCCATTGCCCATATTGAATATGAAACTGATAAGAGACATTATTGTCATGTTGATTGCCCTGGACACGCTGACTACATTAAAAATATGATAACCGGGGCAGCTCAAATGGATGGGGCAATCTTGGTGGTCGCCGCTGATGATGGTCCCATGCCTCAGACAAGAGAACATATCCTTTTGGCTCGCCAGGTGGAAGTCCCCAGCATGATAGTTGCCCTCAACAAGATAGACATGATGGACGATCCTGAATTGCTGGATTTGGTTGAAGTAGAGGTCAGGGATTTATTGAAAAAATACGAGTTCCCAGGGGACAAAATTCCCGTCATTCGGGTAAGTGCTCTCAAGGCTTTAGAGTGCGGATGTGGCAAGCGAGAGTGCCCTTGGTGTGGAAGGATATGGAAGTTAATAGATACTATAGATGAATATATTCCCATGCCTGTAAGGGAAAAAGACAAGCCTTTCGTGATGCCTATAGAGGATGTATTCAGCATTAAAGGGCGTGGTACCGTGGCTACTGGCAGGGTGGAGCGAGGCACCATTAAGATTGGTGATGAAGCGGAAATAGTGGGTATCAAGGACACACAGAAAACAGTGGTTACCGGTGTAGAGATGTTCCATAAGTCAGTTGGATTAGCTGAAGCTGGCGACGCCATTGGCTGTTTGCTACGGGGCATAGAGCGAGACGAAGTGACGAGAGGTCAGGTTCTAGCAAAGCCAGGGGTAACAAAGCCTCGCACTGAGGCAGAGGCCGAGGTATATATTTTAAAAAAGGAGGAGGGAGGAAGGCATACCCCGTTCTTCACTGGCTATAAACCGCAGTTTTTTATCAGGACAATGGATATCACCGGAATCATAACTCTTCCCGAAGGCGTAGAGATGGCTATGCCTGGCGATAGCTTAACGCACATGAAGATTAGTACCATCTATCCCGTGGCTATGGAAGAGGGATTGCGGTTTGCCATCAGGGAAGGTGGTAACACAGTAGGTGCCGGTGTGTTCGCCAAAATCATCAAATAAGCATGGCCAAAAAGGGGGAACAGCGCAAGATCATCTATCTAGCATGTAGTCAATGCCAGCAAATAACATATACCTCTTCCAAGAATAAGACGAATGACCCACAGCGGCTGGAACTGAAAAAGTATTGCCCTCGTTGCCACGCCCATACACTTCATCGAGAGACGAAATAGTCCATGGCTAAGAGGAAATCGAGATTCAGCTTCTTCACCGAAGCAATAGCAGAACTAAGAAAAGCACATTGGCCAACAAGGCAAGAACTTTTCAGACTGAGCCTTCTGGTTCTTGTTCTCTGCATCATCATAGGCGCTATCCTAGGCACTCTGGACTATGGCTTCACCAAATTATTCACCGCTTTGGTCATAGGGAGTTAGTGAATGAGGCAAGACGGGCAATGGTATCTGCTGTATGTCTCTTCAGGCCATGAAGAGCAAGCGAGAAGAAATCTGGAGCAGCGCATTAAATCTATGGATATCGAGGGTGAGGTGTTTGAAATAGTCATACCGACAACCAAGGAGATTGAGATTAAAGGAGGAAAGCGTCGGACTGTCGATAGAAAAGCCTTTCCTGGCTATATAATGGTCTGTATGAACCTCAATGAGCATAGCTGGGATATAGTACGTAATACACCCGGTGTTGTTGGTTTTGTAAGCACTGGTGCTAAGCCAGTGCCATTAGCTCCAGAAGAGACAAAGCGTATTTTACAGCGAATGGAAGAAACCCCTACCGAAGTTAAAACAACTTTCAAGAAAGGGGAGAGTGTTCGTGTAACTGATGGCCCATTTATCGATTTCATTGGTAAGGTGTCCGAAATTAACCTGAGCAAAGGGAAGGTTACAGTATTGCTATCACTGTTTGGCAGAGAAACAGAGGTGGAATTAGACCTTTTAGGAGTGGAAAAAATATAGCATGACGTATTCCACAAAAGTTCTACCAGTTTTTGGAGTGTTTTAGCATGGCAAAGAAAGTAAAGACAATTATCAAGTTGCAGATACCAGCGGGTAAGGCCACACCAGCACCGCCAGTAGGACCTGCTCTAGGACAGCACGGCGTTAACATTATGGCTTTCTGTAAGGAATATAATGAACGGACTTCTTCGCAAGAAGGATTTATCATTCCCGCCGAAATAACCGTGTATGGGGATAGGTCTTTCACCTTTATTACTAAAATGCCGCCCGTTTCTGATTTGTTACGACGTGCCCTGGGAGTGGAGAAAGGGAGTGGTGACCCGGGGAAAGAATCAATCGGCAAGCTGAGCAAAGACCAGGTTTACGAAATTGCCCGGACTAAAATGAAGGATTTCAACACTACTGATGTCGAGAAGGCGGCGAAGATTGTTGCTGGCACAGCTCACGGCATGGGCATCGAGGTAGAACAATGACAAAGCACGGCAAGAAATATCAACAAGCTGCTAACCTTATAGATAAATCGAAGAAATATCCACCCGAGGAGGCTATTGAGCTAACCCAAAAAGCCTATTATGTTAAATTTGATGAGACGGTTGAGCTTCATATGAGGATGGGGGTTAATCCGCGTGCCTCTGACCAGCAGGTGAGGGGAGTTGCTTTGCTACCCAACGGTCTAGGCAAGGCGGTGCGAGTGCTTGTGTTTGCTCAAGGTGAGGCGGAGAAGGTAGCCACGGAGGCTGGTGCTGATTATACTGGAAGTGATGAACTTATCAAGAAAATCGAGGATGGTTGGCTTGACTTCGATGTATCTATAGCTACTCCTGACATGATGCCCAAAGTAGCTAAGCTGGGGCGCATCTTAGGGCGGCGGGGCTTAATGCCCAACCCTAAAGCAGGTACCGTGGTGCAACCACAGGATTTAGCTCGTGCCATAAGCGAAACCCAGAAGGGCAAGGTAGAATTCCGTCTTGACAGAACAGCGATTATTCACCTGCCCATAGGTAAGGTTAGTTTCGATAGAGATAAGCTGCTTGGTAATTTGGGGGCAATAGTGGAAGCAGTTTTGAAAGCAAAACCCAGTGGCTTAAAAGGGCAATATATTAAAACCATGTCACTTTGCACCAGCATGGGACCAGGTATCAAATTAGACCTCAGTGCAACACTGGCTTTAGCTAAATAGTTTTGCTATAATATGACATTGCCAATGACTGCGGGTACCTTTTGGGTTTAAAGCTACCCCAAGCGAAGCAAGGAAGCTCCTGCTGAGGCGTAAGTTCGAAATTTACCCGTCGTTGGCACGGGTTTTTATTTTTTTGAGGAAGATATGTTAAGAGAAAAAAAGGAACAGATAGTTAACGAACTAGCCGAGAATTTGTCTCGAAGCGCTATGGTAGTTATAACCAATTACCAAGGTGCTACGGCAAAGCAAATGAATGACTTGCGTAGAGGTCTGGCAGATAGCAGAGTTGAATACCATGTAGTCAAGAATACTTTACTTCGCTTTGCTCTAGAAAAGGCTGGAAAGACAGCGATATCCAGCCTTATTGAGGGCCCTATAGCATTGGCATTTGGCTACGACGATGTATTAACGCCGGTAAAAGCTCTTAACCAGCATATCAAATCAGCTGGGCTACCACTAAAGCTCAGCGGAGGGATGTTGGGGGAGCGAGTGCTCGGTGCCAGTGAGATTATGGAATTAGCTAACCTGCCATCCCAAGAAGTACTCATCGCTAAGTTGATCGGGCAAATGCAAGCCCCTTTGCTAAATCTAAACAATGTCCTTAACGCCCCACTACACGGGCTATTGTTCATATTACAAAGTAGAATCCAAAAAATTGGCACATAAAGAAGGAGGTAAATATGGCAACGGAGAAAACAACAAAGGAAGAAAAAGATAAGGCAAAACCTTCAAAGGAGAAGAAGCAAGCGAAAGGAATAACCAAGGAAGAGATCATTGCTGCTATTAAAGATATGACAGTAGTGGATTTAGCTGATTTGGTGAAATCACTGGAAAATGAGCTAGGAATCAGCGCTGCTCCTATAGGTGTAGGCGCCGTACCAACAGCGGCTGCTACAGCTCAACCTGCAGAAGCAGCCGTCACAGAAGAAAAGGTAGAGTTCACTGTTGTGTTGAACAGTATTGGAGACAAGAAGATTGAGGTCATTAAGGCAGTGCGTGAATTAACTAGTTTAGGACTGAAGCAAGCTAAAGACCTGGTTGAAGCTGCTCCACAGACAGTGAAAGAAAGTGTCTCTAAGGAAGAAGCAGACGCGATAAAGCAAAAATTAGAGGCTGCAGGCGCCTCTGTGGAATTTAAATAGATATGACGCTTGCCACCTGCCAGGCTATCCTGGCGATGGGAATCTTCTTCATTCTACTAGGGGTTACCTTTTTGCTCTGGAATAGAAAAGAGATGAAAACCTATTACAATTCCAAATCCACTCAACGGGACCTAAAAGAATTTCTAGCTCACGAACCTGAGCGTCCCTGGCTGAATGCCTGGCAAATAGGCGGCAGAGTTGCTATAGTGCTTGGCACCCTTCTTGCCATCGCTGGTGGGGTGCTCTGGCTTACGTTATAACGCCTAGATTATTTCCTTATGCCGATATTGTAAGGCTTCAGCCAGGTGAGAGGTCTTGATGACGTCACTACCTTCGAGGTCAGCAATGGTGCGGGAAACCTTGAGGACACGGTGGAAAGCGCGGGCAGTGAGATAAAGTTGCTTCATAGCAGCACGGAGTAGCGCCTGTCCTGCTGGTTCCACAACACAGAATTGCTTTACCTCGGCCGGTGCCATATCAGCGTTACAGTTTAGTTTCGTCCCTGTAAAGCGCTCCAGTTGAATTTGATGAGCCGAGTCTACCCTTCCCCTGACTTCTTTTGAGCCTTCCACTGGTCTCTCATCAGTTAGTTTTTCATAATCAATGTGAGGAACATCCACAAAGATGTCAATGCGATCGATTAACGGTCCGCTTATCCTTTTATGATACCGGGAAATTTCACCAGAGGAACATTTACACTCCCTGAATGGGTCACCGTAATAACCACAAGGACAAGGGTTCATCGCTGCCACGAGCATAAAACTAGCAGGGAAGGTAATGCTGCCTTGAACTCGGCTGACCGTGATTGTTCGATCCTCCATAGGCTGTCGCAATGATTCCAGGGTGGCATGTCCAAATTCGGGAAATTCGTCTAGAAAAAGAACCCCACGATGACTGAGGCTTATCTCTCCAGGACGCGGCCATTGTCCACCACCGACCAGACCAGCATGCGAAATAGTATAATGTGGACAGCGGAAAGGACGCTCCACGATCAAGGGGACATCCTGTGGCAATAACCCACTAACGCTATAAATCTTGGTCACCTCTATAGCTTCATCCATGGTAAGCGAGGGAAGTATAGAGGGCAGAGAACGGGCAAGCATCGTCTTACCGCTCCCTGGTGGCCCCATCATGAGTATATTATGTCTTCCTGCAGCAGCTACCTCCAGTGCCCTTTTGGCATGCTCTTGTCCTTTGATATCGCTAAGGTCGAAGGGGTAATGCTCACGAACTTCTCCCTCCCACTTCCCATCGCGATGATACTCAGCTATCTGCATTTCGCCTTTAAGATGGTCAGCAAGTTGGCATAGGGACTCTGCTGGGAACAACCGGAGGCCATCCACTATAGAAGCCTCTTTGACATCGTCAAGAGGCAGAAAAACCTGAGATAAGCCTTTATCTCTGGCTAAAGCCGCCATGGCCAATATACCATGTGTGTGGCGTAATTTGCCATCGAGAGATAACTCGCCCACAAATAAGCTATGCGAAAGGTCAGAGGCTATTTGCCCTGAGCTCAATAGAATACCTATAGCTATGGGTAAATCATAAGCAGGACCTTCCTTTTTCAAATTTGCTGGTGCCAGGTTCACGGTGATGCGGCGATTGGGAAAAGTATATCCTGAATTCTTGATTGCTGCTCTCACCCTTTCTCTCGCTTCTTGAACAGCCTTGTCAGGCAAGCCTACAATGGTAAACGAAGGCAATCCAGATGATATATCAGCCTCTACCTCAACTACAGCTCCTTCCAGACCAACCACAGCACAACTCGCTACCTTGGCTAACATATCGCCATGATTATAGCAAAGACTCGCTTTAATTGATAAGCTAACTGCTATAATAGCGGCTAAGGGAGGTGAATATGCGGCCACTGATTTTTATGCGTCCGTCAGTTTTCATAGGCGTTGTCTGCCTTCTTTTCGGCATCTTGATTTTTGTCTTCCCCAACCTTCTTAGCTATTTAGTGGCTACCCTCTTAATTGTTATCGGGGCATCAGCTATTATTGGAAGCTTCACACTTAGAAGGTGGTGATTAATAAGAAAGCCGGGACTATTTTCGTTATCACAGTAGCGGGATCTGCTCTCGCTGGATTAGTGTTCACCACCGAGATTAGTGCAGCTCAAGACATAAATAATAATACTGCTGCCTATCATGATAGAGAGGTTGGGATTTTGGGTGAAGTTAGCGAAATCACAAGTCCTTACTCTGGGAGAAAGTAGCTAATAAGGTTAGATATTAGCCTCCTATAACCACAGCGATAGCAAATTGCCTGGTATCAGAAAGGCTGACGGAGAATTCCTTCAAGCTTAATTTTGCTGCTCTATCCTTAGCCCGGCCGTAAAGTCGTACCACAGGCTTGCCAAGATTGTCAGCAAGAATTTCAACTTCCCGCCAGCCAACTCCCTTAACACCGGTACCTAACGCCTTCATCACCGCCTCTTTGCCAGCGAACCGGCAGGACAAGGATGAAACACTACCTCCGCAGATTATAAGCTCAGATTCAGTGTAAATTCTACGGAGAAATCTCTCTCCCCACCTCTTCATAGCCGCTTCAATACGCCCTATCTCCACCATGTCAACACCAACACAATTCATCTTTTCCCTCTCAGCATTTCAGCCAAAGCAATTATGGCTTTGCTCGTTCAGTAATCCTTCCAAAAATCCCATCTCGTATTTCTTCTTAGCAAGGCTCATTATAGGTTACTGAACAATCTCATTATATCCCATCCTGTATTCTATATCATTGCTAATCTGTGCTTGAGTTATTCACCATCATTACAAACGAAACAGTAGCGAAGGGTCCAGAGATTACTTCACTATTCTTTTCTATCTGTTGCGTCTAATTGTCTCCTTGGCTAACAGGGCGAAGCAAGTTGTAGCCACGAAAAGTAACGCTGCGGCCAAAAAGAAAGGAAAATTTATCCCTCTTACATCTTTGAGCCAGCCCAGCATAATTGGACCGATAACCCAGCCAGCGTCGCTCACTGCGCGGTAAATCGCCATGGTGCGCTCATAATCCTCCGGAGAGGCAATATCGGCAACATAGGCGGCGGGCACAGGCCCACCAAATCCTCTTCCCAGCCCCAATACCGCACTGCTGAACAACAAAAATAGGTAATTATTTGCCCTGGTAAACATCAGCAGTCCCAGCACTGTTACTATTCCACCAGGCACGATGAGCTTCTTCCTACCCAGTCTATCTGAAAGCCTACCAGCAAAAGGAATGATGATTAGCTGCACCACTGCCACTAAGGTAAGCGCCAGTCCCACCTGCCCCTCAGTTAACCCGAGATGTTCATAACCCAGAATGGGGATTAATGTTATTTGATTGCCACTTATGGTGATTAAAGTAATTAATGCCATGGCACAAATAAGCCAGAAATTTATGTTTCTGCTCAGCGGTGTAGAGACTGCTTTATTAACATCAGGGTCATGCGATTTAGCAGGAGTGTTTTTGTTTTGCCTCGTTTCGGGTATGAAAAAATAGCCGAATATGGTGACAATTAAGGAAAGCGCGAAAAAAGATAAGAATACATCTTGGTAGCCGAAATATTCGCCGACAAAGCCGCCCAGAGTGGGACCAAAGCTTGTTCCAAGCACGAAGCTTCCCCAGAAGAGGCTCATATATTGACCTCGGTTAGCCTGAGTGGAGATTTCTCCGATAACGATTAAAGCTGCCACGCTGAAAATACCCGACCCCAACCCCTGAAGCAATCTAAAAGCCACCAGTTGCCAGTATTCGGTGACAAATACATAGCCAAGGGCACTGATGGTTACCAGAGAGGGACCAAGAATAAGCAGTGGTCTTCGTCCCCAGAGTCGTGCTATTTTGCCCGCTGGTATATCTATTGCCGCTCGGGTTACGCCATAAGCAGCCATGGCTATCCCCACCATTGTGCCAATTACTGTTGGGCTGATGCCTAGCTCCTGGACAAAACCAGGAAGTATTGGGCTGAGAAAGCTAGCCCCTATCATGAGCATTAGTGCCTCCACGCAAATAACGATGAGGATTCTGTTACGCCACATTATCGTTTTGAAATAACTATGTTATGAGCAATAACCCAAGCTCAGCATGGAATATCCCTTTAGCAAAGTAAATAGTATTTTAGAAACACATAGTTTATCAAAGCCGGAGAAGAGATGGGATATGTCACGAGGTAATTTACCATGATGGCTAAACAGCAAACAGAACTAAGTAAACCAGAAATATCACGCCTGGGCAGTTTTATGTCAACTTCGCCAGAAGAGAAGATTAAGCAGGCAAAAGCCCTGACAAGAAAGTATATGAGCGCGATGGAGAAGCAGAGCCAGCGTCCTATATGCCATATGCGATTTATTCCCTACTGAGGTTTCCGAGGAAACGTTCGTGAAAGTTTGTTGGGTATTGAACCCGTTACGTGCTCCTGCAGCCGCCACGTATGAGAATGAGCATGGCTTCAAGCCTCGGCGGCAAGGAATTCTTGCCAACTTCTGCGAGGCAGTTCACAAAGAGACAATGACCGACTCCGCTACGACCGCTGAGGAGAAGGCACAGGGACATGTAGGTACGCCAGAGTAGACGGGACAGAAGACGTGAGACATATGTCTAGCTGAGCTACGCCGTGGCGCACAGTGAAATTGCACAAAATAGAGAGGGGGGTGCAAATTTACAAATGCAAATTAGAACCTACACTGGCGGTGAATAGACCTCAGCTAGATAAAATTGGCTCTGACTTTTGCACTTTGCACTAAATTATTTGCACTTACTGTACAATGTAAATCCTGGCCAAATCAGGAATCCCTAGAGGACCGAGGCTATAACCTTTGACATAAGGTTTAACCAAAACATAATTTCTACCAAAGCATAATGGCAAACAAGGTGCTTCATCGACAATCTCCTGCTCAGCTTGCTGATACATCATCAACCGAGCATCGTCATTTTGTTCAACGCCAGCCTGGTCAAGCAAGGCATCCAGCTCGGGATTATGATAGTCAAAGATATTATTCTCACTGCCGCTGTGAAACAAATTGTCCAGGAAATTATGAGGGTCGGGGTAATCAGCTACCCAGGCAAGCATAAACATCTCATCCTTTTCCTCCATCAGATGGTAAACGAAGTTCTCCGATTCCAGCTGTCTCACCTGAACGTCAACTCCCAGGTTCTCCCGCCATCCTTGAATAATCGCCCCCAAGTAGTCAGAAACACCGCCACCATACCCCACCACAGTGATGGTAATCGGCGGTAAGTTAGAGACATTGCCGTACTCAGAAGCAGCGATACACTCCTTAGCTTTGGTTGCATTGTATTCAAGCCCAGTAAAATTCTCGCTATACCCTGGCATCCCGGGAGGCAATATTCCATCAGCTTTATTTACCATATCCCGGAATATCAATTTGATGATGCGCTCCTTATCCACGGCATAGCTAAAAGCACGGCGAACATTCACATCATCGAAGGGCGGAGCGCCGGTATCAAAGCCAATGTAGTGTAGGCTGAGCTCAGGGGTTACCGCTAACTCCTGGTGAAACGGGCTAGCTTCATCTTTAACCAGGTCTATATAATACGTGCCGACAGGCACGACATCAATTTCCCCGTTTTCATACATCGCCATAGGATTTCCAGCGAGGAGATGAAAGGCAACCTGCTTAATTTGGGGTAACTCACCATAATAAAGCTCGTTCCTTTCCAGAATCAGAACCTGTCCCGGGGACCATTCTTTTAAGTTGAATGGACCGGTGCCTATTGGGTGACGCCACCAGTCGCTTCCCGCCTCCACATTTGCTCGTTCAACCACAAAAGCGGTAGGATAGGTAAGCTTGCACAGGAAATAAGCTTTGGGAGCATCAATGGTAACCTGAAGGGTATAATCATCAACAACCTCAACTCCCGAAATTTCTTCTGCCTCGCCAGCAAGCTTATCATTTACACCAACGATATCACCTAAATAGGTAGCTGCTGTTTGGGAGCCAGTTCCAGGGTCACAGGCTCGCTCCCAGGAATATTTGAAATCCTCTGCCTTGACCTCTTTGCCATCGTTAAATGTAACCCCATGGCGCAGGTGAAAGACAAAGACCTTGCCATCCTCACTCTTTTCCCAACTTTCAGCAATGTCAGGCACCACCTCCAGTTCATCATTAAGGCGGACTAACCCGCTGAAGATTTGCATCACATAGCCATGAGAAGACATCTCACTGGAAATTGCCGGGTCAAGGGTTATCGGTCCGGTATCCCAGAGATTAAGGACATCTCCACTGGAAGGCGGAGGCCAGTTACAAACACAGCTAGCTTGAGGCAAGAACAGGGCACAAAGCAGAAAAGACAATGATATCAGACGCCAGATTCTTTTCCCAAAATCCTTCAAGCTACCGAACTCCTGCAGATACAGTTAACGCTGATAACCCAGCGATTGAGGCAGGCTGAGATTCTTCGCTACGCTCAGAATGACAAGAAGCGAAGGGCGAAGGGCTTTGGCTCACCGCAACGACTGGGGAAGCCACCAGCAATGATTCTCGCCACCGGGTGTCAAGCCCATCGATATCAAAACCATAAGCCTCAGTCAAAGCTTCATCGTAGGTGCTGCCCTGCTTAATTAAAGTTAACAAATCAAGCATGTTATCTCCGCTATAGTTGTTCAAAAGGTATTCCACCAGGCTATAGCTCTCGGCATAGGAAAGATAGGCTTTCTCAGGGTCGGCAGAAAATGGGCTGCACAGGCTGCGAACCGAGAGCAGTTTGCCTTCAGAGATAGCTTCTTCCAGGCGAGACCTTAATTGGGGAGAAAGCTCACCCTCGTTGTACATTGCTAAACCTTCATCAAGCCACACAGGCAGTGAGCCATAGGGACTGAAAACTAGCTGGTGAACAACTAAATGAGTTAGCTCATGAACTAAGGCTTCTTTTCCCCAATCAATGCTATCCGGTGAAATGCCGATGGCGATGATGCCAAATTCAGTAAAGGCAACGCCTCCAGTCCACTCCTGGGGGAAAATCATTGCTCCTTGCAACTCCTGTGATGAAGCATAAACATATATATTGATAGGCCTTTCAGGATAAGCGCCAAATTCCTGTGTTAACCTGGCAGGTCCTTCTTGACAGGCATCCATTAGCTCATTGGCGAATTCATCGTCCCCGTGATACCAAAAAATAGTTATTTCCCTGTCAGTCAAGCTCTGCCATTGATAGCGGTCATCCTCAAAGTAAACCACTTTGGGCAAAGTTTGAAGCTCTTCACCATCAGCATTTTTAATAGTCCACCAATATGTTACTTGAGCTCCAGGAGGCAAGCTCGCCTTCCTCATATCCCATACCCAGCTAGTTTCCACCCTCGTTGCCGGAGTAAACTCAGCCCAGCCCTCACTAACAACCTGAGCATAATTCATCCTGTCAACCTGATAATGAAGCCGAGCATCAAGAATATCGGCCAAACTTTCCGCCTCAAGATTAAACGCAAGGGAGTAAGGGAAATCCATGGTTATGCTGGTATCTAAGACGGAGATATCGCTTTCAGCTTCAACTGGAGAGAAAACCAGTAATAGCAGAAGCGTCAGGATTACCAAACCGATACGCTTAACCATAACAGCCTTTATGATGATAACCTATTACTCTGAGTCCTTGAAGCAATATCATAGCACTCGGGACAGGCTCCACGAAGGGTCTGTAGGAGATTTCCCGCCCACAGGGTTCAGAATGACAAGAGGCAAGGTTGCCAAACACATATTTAGTCACTTCCCTTCCCTACTTTAGAGCGCAGGTAAGCATTGATAAACTCATCCAACTCTCCGTCGAGCACCGCTTCAGCATTGCTAACCTCGAAACCGGTGCGATGGTCTTTCACCATTTTGTAAGGATGAAGGACATAGCTTCGAATCTGATTTCCCCACCCAGCCTCAATGCGCTCACCTTTGAGCTTCAATTTCTCCTCCTCTTTTTTCACACGCTCCACTTCCAGGAGGCGCGCATAAAGGATCCTCAACGCATTTTCTTTATTTTGATGCTGGGAGCGCTGACTCTGGCAACCCGCGGTCAGCCCACTGGGCAAGTGAGTTACCCTAACAGCGCTGCTTGTCTTTTGCATATGCTGCCCACCAGGACCGCTCGACCTGAAAGTCTCCACCTTCAAATCCTCAGGATTTATCTGCAAATCCACCTCTTCTTTTGCTTCAGGGAGAACTTCCACCAACACAAAAGAGGTATGCCGAGCATGGTCAGCATCAAAGGGAGAAAGTCGAACCAACCTGTGAACTCCGTGCTCACACTTGAGATACCCATAAGCATAGTCCCCTTTAATTCCCAGGATAGCACTCTTAATGCCTGCTTCATCGCCAGGGGAAATATCCAATGTTTCAGCGTGGTAATTACGCCTTTCCGACCACCTCAAATACATTCTGAGCAACATACTTGCCCAATCCTGCGACTCCGTACCACCAGCACCAGCGTGGATGGCAAGCATGGCATTATGAGCATCGTACTCGCCACTCAAAATCAGTTGATTTTCCAGCCGCTCAAATAGGTAGGCTACCGCCGTTACCTCCGTATTTATCTCTTCACTTAGAGAAGAGTCACCTTCCTCTTCAGCGAGGCAAACGAGCTCATAAAGGTCAGAGGCTTTCTTTTCCAACTCACGCCAGGGGCGAATTAGATTCTTCCTCTTTCCCAGCTCCCGCATTACGGCCCGCGCTCTGGCTGAGTCACTCCAGAAATCAGGACTTGCCGATTCCCGCTCTATCCGAGCAACTTCCTTTTCTTTGCCAGGAATGTCAAAGATGCTCCATTATTTGTGAGATTTGCCGAACCAAAGCATCCAGTTTCTCTTTCTGCTCTTCCATTGCTCCTCCTTAATGTTAACCAAATAACTTCCCTTGCTGACTCGATTCTATTCCAAAATTGCCCCCAGCGGCAAGGTGAGCTAACCTCGTTGGCTCAGGAAGACGATAGCCGCGACAGCAATTGAGCACCCACTTTATCGCTGAGTTAAGGCTAATCTTATGACCTATGGAGACATATACTGGTTTCGTTCCAAGCTTGGTTCTTAAAGCAGCCCCGATGACTTGCTCACTATCAACCAGTTCGGCATAGGAGCCAACTTTTTCCCCCAGAGGCTTATGATTACCCAGAAGTATGGATTTAGCGCAGCCCACGGTAGGCACATCAAGGAAAAGTCCCAGATGCGAGGCAAGCCCTAAACGCCTAGGATGGGCAATCCCCTGACCATCGACTAGAATCAGGTCTGGAACGCTGGATAATTCCTCACAAGCAGCTAATATTAACGGAGCTTCCCGAAACGACAGTAACCCCGGTATATAAGGCAAAGTGACTTCCCTTTCCACAGTCTTCACCTCCACCAAATTGAGTTCAGGGTAATTTAACACCACCACCGCCCCTCGAGCTACACCCCGAGAATCAGGAGCGGATATATCAACACCAGCAATCAAATGAGGATTAATACCTTCATCATCAGTCACAACCTTTTTTGCCAGGCTGACCTGCAACGCTTTAGCCTGGCCATGGCTCACATCCCAATCATGCAACTTATGTATTTCCACCTTGCCCAATTGTAAAACCATTTTCATGTAGTGGCAAATCTAAGATCACGAAGCCATTGACAAGCATAGCTACTTAGGAGATAATAGGTAATTGAATGGTTAAAATCAGGCTGCGTAGAGTAGGTGCCAGGCACAGGCCGTCTTATCGAGTGGTAGTAGCTGATAGTCGCTCGCCACGCGATGGAAGGTTTATCGAGATTATCGGGCATTACAATCCACTAACCGACCCCTCGACTGTTAATATTAACGAAGAAAAAGCCTTGAAATGGCTTAAACTGGGGGCTCAGCCTACAGATACAGTTTATAGTTTGCTTCGCAAATCGGGCATTGTGGATAAATCTGAGCACCAAGAAGGCTCAAAACGGAAGGCAATTGCTGACAAGGAGACAAAATGAAAGAATTAGTAGACTACATTGTCAAATCCATCGTAGCTGAGCCAGATAATGTCACCATCACCGAAGAGAATAGCGATGAAGGATTATTGCTTAAACTGGAGGTCGCTGCTGACGATAAAGGTAGAGTTATCGGCAGAGGTGGTCGGGTAGCTGAGGCAATACGCACTTTACTTCGAGTAAAAGCAGCCAAAGATAATACCAGAGTCAGGTTACAGATAATGTAGCCTGTTTACCCTGTCATTGCGAGCGAAGCGAAGCAATCTATCTCAGGTCAGACCACAAACAATGTAACCTACTTATCCTAGTTTCCTACGGCGCCTTTTTTCAGCCACTTTTATCCTTGCTAATGAGCGCCGTAAAGCAGCCTCAGCGGCAACAGTATCCACTTCGGGTGGTCTGGTTTTAAGGATTTCCTCAGCACGGCGTCTAGCAGCCTCAGCACGTTCCATATCAATTTCCTCAGCACGCTCACAAGCATCAGCCAGGACAATTACCTTATCAGGACGCACCTCGAGAAAACCACCACTTATCGCCAGATAGTGCTCCTCATTATCCTTTCTTATCAGCAAATCTCCAGGCTGAAGCATGGTCATTAGAGGAGCATGATGAGGTAAGATGCCCAATTGCCCCTCCATCCCCCAGGCTACCACTTCATTAACATCATCGGCGAAAACTGTTCCTTCCGCAGTGACAATCTCGAGCCTCAATGTAGTCATACTTTCGCCCTCATGTTAATCCTTTCCTCGTGAGTTGACGGAGAGATGAGATTCTTCGGTCACCTCGTTCCCTCAGAATGACAGGAAATTCTGTAGCCACTATCCCCCTCCCATCTTATTGGCTTTCTCCACCGCTTCATCAATAGTTCCCACCAGATAAAAGGCAGACTCAGGAAGCGCATCGTGTTTTCCTTCTAAAATTTCCTTGAAGCCACGCACTGTTTCCTTAACAGGCACATATTTACCCGGTGTGCCGGTAAATTGCTCAGCGACATGGAACGGCTGCGAACAGAACCTCTGAATGCGCCGAGCACGCTGCACGGTAAGCTTATCCTCTTCAGTTAATTCCTCCATCCCCAAAATGGCGATTATGTCCTGCAGCTCTTTATACCTTTGTAACGTTCGCTGTACCCCACGCGCCACTTGATAATGCTCCTCACCAACAATGGCAGGGTCGAGTATTCGCGATGTCGAAGTTAACGGGTCAACAGCAGGGTATATACCCAATTCAGCAATATAACGCTCCAGGGCAACAACTGCATCCAGATGACCGTAGGTAGCCACGATGCCGGGGTCGGTATAGTCATCAGCAGGCACATAAATAGCCTGGAAGGACGTAATTGAGCCCTTTTTGGTGGTGGTAATCCTTTCCTCTAACTCACCAACATCGGTGCCCAGTGTTGGCTGGTATCCCACTGCTGAGGGCATGCGCCCAAGAAGAGCTGATAACTCCATATTGGCCAGAACATAGCGATATATGTTATCGATAAACAGAAGTACGTCCTGACCCTCAACATCGCGGAAATACTCCGCCATAGTTACCCCGGTCAATCCTACCCGAGCACGAACACCGGGACTCTCATTCATTTGCCCAAAGACAAGAACAGTCCTGTCGAGGACTCCAGACCGCTGCATCTCCAGCCACAGGTCGTTGCCTTCACGTGACCTTTCGCCTATACCGGCAAAAACGGAAAAACCACCGTGCTCAGTGGCGATGTTACGAATCAGCTCCATAATGATAACCGTCTTGCCCACGCCAGCACCACCATACGCCCCAACCTTTCCCCCTCTGGTGAAAGGAGTGATCAGGTCCATCACCTTGAGCCCTGTCTCCAGCATCTGAGGAGTTGTCTCCTGCTCTTCTAAAGAAGGTGGGGGGCGGTGGATAGGATACCTCTGCTCAGTTTTTACTTCGCCAAGCTCATCCAGAGGCTCACCGAAAACATTGAATAGCCTCCCCAGGGTTGCTTTTCCTACAGGCACGGTGATTGGAGTTCCCATATCGATAGCCTCAGCTCCTCGTGCCAAGCCATCGGTAGGAGTTAAGGCGACACCACGGACCCAGTTATTGCCAACATGGTGCTGAGTCTCAACAACAACCTTGTCCCCATCCATGGGAATCTCTATGCCATTATTTATCGCAGGCAATTCATCAGGTGGAAACTCCATATCAACCACTGTGCCAATCACCTGAACTACCTTACCTTTTGCCATGTGTTACCTCCTACCTGTTAATGTCATTGCGAGCCTGAACCCTTCGCTTCTTGTCATTTATTAACCTTCTTAAGCGAGAGCTTCAGTTCCTCCAGTAATATCACAAATCTCCTTGGTAATAGTCTCCTGCCTGACTTTATTCAGGGTCAGGATTAAGTCCTCAATGAGCTCTTTGGCATTATCACTGGCATTGCGCATAGCTACCATCCGTGCTGATTGCTCACTGGCAATGAGCTCAAGTATGGCATGGTATACCTGCATTTCCACAAACCTTGGCAGTAGCTGGTCCAAAACAGCGCGGGGGGCAGGTTCATAAATATACTCCACCCTCTGTGTTGGAGGCACCACCGCTGACTCAACGGGAAGCAATACCCCTATCGTAGGTTGCTGAACCATAGTAGTAACGAAACGGGGGTAAGCAAGATAAACCAAATCAACATCGCTATTGGTATAGTCATCAATGACAACCCGGGAAATAGGTAGCGTTTCCAACAGGGTGGGACGGTCGCTAATGCCAGTGAACTCGGCACGAATATCCTGTCCGCTGCGAAGCATGAAGGCTCTCCCCTTTCGCCCCACGGTGATTAAAGCAACAGGAACACCTTGCTCAAGGATGAAGTCAGCTACAAGGCGATTCAGGTTAGCATTTAAGCCACCGCATAGCCCACGGTCGGTCGTGATGTGAACTATGGCGATCTTTTTAACCTCCCTCTTCTGCAGCAACGGATGCGCCTCCCCGTTAACCTCGGGTTGAATAGCAAGGTCAGCGACTACCTGGCTTATCCTCTCAGCATACGGGCGTCCCGCCACCGCCTGGTCTTGAGCCCGCCTCATCTTGGCAGTGGCGATCATCTCCATTGCCTTGCATATTTTCTGAGTACCTTGAACGCTACGGATGCGACGACGGAGAACCTGAGTGCTAGCCATTACTCTTTAACTAAAAATCCTAAATAGTAATTTCTAAACTCTAAACAAATCCTAAATCCAAATTTCAAAATTTGTTTAGGATTTAGGATTTCGGATTTAGTATTTAATATGTGGCACCTCCCTTGAACTCCTCTATTGCCGACTTCAAAGCTCTTTCACTTTCGGGCTTTATCTCCTTATCATCGTTGATTTTCTGCTCCAGCTCAGGATGGTTAGTTTCCATAAATCGATGAAAATCCCCCTCACAGGCAATTATTTTATCCACAGGGACATCATCAAGATATCCATTGGTCACTGCGTAGAGAATCATCACCTGTTTCCCCAAAGACATAGGTGAATATTGAGGCTGCTTCAACACCTCGGTAATACGCCGCCCACGCTGTAATTGGTCTCTGGTAGCCTTATCCAGGTCGGCAGCACCGAACTGAGCAAAAGCTTGAAGTTCACGGAACTGAGCCAGGTTCAGCCTCAACTTACCAGCTACCTGCCTCATCGCCTTCCTTTGCGCTGAGCCACCAACTCGAGATACCGACAATCCTACATTGATCGCCGGGCGAATGCCCGCATTGAATAAATCAGGCTCAAGATAGATTTGCCCATCGGTAATGGAAATCACATTCGTAGGAATGTAAGCTGACATATCACCGGCTTGAGTCTCAATAATAGGTAAAGCGGTGAGTGAGCCACCACCATATTCAGGAGCTAGCCTGGCTGCTCTTTCCAGAAGCCGACTATGAAGATAAAAAATATCACCAGGGTAAGCTTCCCTGCCTGGAGGACGCCGCAGCAACAGAGAAATCTGCCGGTAAGCCCAGGCGTGCTTGTAAAGGTCATCATAGACAATCAAGGCGTCTTTTCCTTGTTCCATAAACTCCTCACCTATAGCACAACCGGAATAAGGAGCAAGATATTGCAACGGTGCCGGGGCAGAGGCATCAGCAGCTACTACGATAGTATGTTCCATAGCTCCATACTTCTCCAAAGTAGCCACCACCTGAGCTACTTTGGATGTCCTTTGTCCAATAGCCACATAAATGCAAATGAGGTCACCGCCCTTCTGCGCGATTATGGTATCAATTGGAATGGCTGATTTACCGGTAAAGCGGTCACCGATGATAAGTTCACGCTGACCACGTCCGATTGGGATCATACTGTCTATAGCCTTAATTCCAGTCATCACTGGAGTATCCACAGGCTTTCTTAGCACCACGTTTGGCGCTACTCTCTCCACAGGGCGGGCCTTATCTGTGTTGATCGGTCCCTTACCGTCACGGGGATGTCCCAAAGGGTCAATCACCCTTCCGATAAGAGCATCACCGACAGGAACCTCGACCACTCGCCCCGTTGCCCTCACTTCATCGCCTTCCTTAATCAAGCTGCAGTCACCGAGGACGACAGCACCAACATTGTCCTCCTCTAAATTGAGAGCCAATCCCATAATGTCATGAGGAAACTGGAGCAATTCATTATATCCCGCAGCGCTGAGTCCATGAACTCTAGCGATGCCATCCCCAACCTCTACCACCGTGCCCACATTCGTTGCAGTTACAGTAGCACCAAAATGCTCGATTTGCTCCTTAATTACCGAAACAATATCTTGCCCTCGAGTTGCCATGCTAACCTCCTAACAAATATCAAAAATCAAAATTACAATTCAAAGTGCAAAAAAGGCTTTACTAAACTGATTTTTAAATTTTGCCCTTTGATTTTGGTTTAGGATTTCGTATTTAGTATTTAACATCACCTCCCAACTTCAGACAGACTCTTCCTTAAAATCTCCAGTTTACTACGCACGCTAGCATCAATAAGCATATCGCCGATTTTAGCTTTGAATCCCCCGATTACGGAGGAATCAACTACCGTATCAATGATGACTTTACGATTAACCATGTCCCCCAGTTGACTGGAAATCCTTTCTTTATCCTTTTCATCCAAGGATAAAGCGGTAACCACCTCAGCGTGTTCAATACCACAATGAGCATCTAACAAACGGTCGTATTCCCGCGAAACATCACCGGCAATTCCCAATATGCCCTTACCTACCAGGAGGCAAGCAAGATTCAACGCCAGGGTATTTATGTCCCCTAGCCGTGTTTCGAGAAGCTCCCTTTTAATCTGGAAGGGAAGCTTGGGGTTCTCCAATAAACCCATAAGGTTCTCATCGATGCTCAGTTCAGCAATCTTCCTCAAGCTGACCTGCCAGCTTTCCAGTTCACTTTTCTCCCTTGCCAGCTCAAAAGCAGCTTGAGCATACCGTTTACCAGAAGCTATTCTCGGCATCTTAACCTAGTTATCAGCTAACTGCTGAATGCTGAGTGCTGAGTGCTGTGGGCTATACTTCAACTTTCCCTGAAAGTAGCGCTTTCCTCTAACGCCTCTTCGATAAGTTCTCTGTGCTTTTCCTTATCCAGTGTTTCATTAATAACTTTTTCAGCAGCTAAAATAGCGGTATCCACAAACTCTCGGCGCAAGTCATCAATAGCCTTATCCCGCTCCCGCTCCAGCTCAACCCGAGTTCGGTCAACAATAGCCTGAGCTTCCTTTCTTGCCTCCTCCTTTGCCTCTTCTTTGAGCCTGTCTCCAATTTGTGTTGCCTGGCCGATTACTGCTTGCCCTTCTTGGCGAGCCTTACTAATCTGCTCCTGCACTGCCACTTTAGCCTGCTCATATTCCTGTTTTGCCGCCTCAGCTTGCTCCATACCTTCCTTTATCCTGTTCGCCCGCTCATCAAGCATCTTTCGAATTGGCTTATAGCCAAAATAGACCAGCAAACCAAACAGGATAAGAAAGCTAACAAGCTGACCAATAAAAGTAGCTAAATCTAACCCTAGACCCATATTCTATTTACTCCTTAGAATCAGACTAAGCCACGAAAATGAGCAGAATAGCCACAATAAGGGCATAAATAGCTACAGCTTCAGCAAAGGCAATAGCTAAAATCATGTTGGTCATTATTGGTCCTCTCGCCTCGGGATTGCGACCCAGAGCATTCATGGCACCCATGCCAAGGACTCCAATGCCGATTCCAGGACCAATAGCTCCCAGTCCTATAGCCAGACCGGCACCTAATAATTTGGCTACCTCCACGGAAACTTCCATCAGCTTAACCTCCTTTCGCAGAAATCCTAAACTCAAATTTGTTTAGGATTTCGTATCTATTTTTTTATTCTTCAGCCATTACCGCAGCACAGGCAAATCCCAGGGTCAATCCACCAAATATCATCGCCTGGACAAAGCCAAAGAATGCTTCCAATCCGTAAAATACCACAGGAACTACAAAAGGAACAAGAAATATCATTATCAAGGTTAATATAGCCCCGGCAGTCATATTGCCAAAGAGACGAAAAGTAAAGCTAACCATACGTATAAAGTGACTTAGTATCTCCAGTATGCCAGCAAAGGCAAGTATTATACCATTAAAGATGCCACCAAAGCCAGCCTTAATCTTGCCGGTAAACAAGTGCTTAAAACCCAAACCCAATGGTCTAAAGTTGAAAAAGGTCTCCAAATAACGAGCCCCCTTTGCCTTAAATCCCCAATACTCTATAGAGATAAAAGCGACTACAGCAAGCATTAGAGGAACATTTATATCGGTATTGGCATTGCGCAGTAGGGGCTCACCATTCATTTTGATAGTCTCAAAACCAGGCAGCAAATTAATCCAGGCATTGGCCAGCACGAACAAGAATATGGTGAAACAGACAGGCAGGAATATTCGTCCCCATTTCTTTCCCGCAGGGTCCTCGATAAACTTTGCCGCTGTCTCATAGATAAATTCCACTAAGTTCTGAAGACCATGGGGAACCAGCCTCATTTTACGCGTGGCGACAAAAAATATACCAAAAAGAACTAAAATGCTTATCCATGCCGTAATCATGGTGTTAGTTATAGGAAGATTAGGAAAAGGATGCTCTGCGGGTAATTGAGGATGAGGGGGCTGAACAGCAAAAATGCTCAGTGGTTCTCCACCCGTTATCAATGCCCCCACACTACCACCAACAAAGCTAATCACAGTTAACGCCAGGGAAACAACGACGAGAATAATTATCAAATTTAACGAGCAACCTAAAACCTTCCTTTTAGCCATTATTCCTGTTTTTCGTCTTCCTTCTGTTTTGAAGAGGCTAGTCTGAAAAGGATTTTCGCGGGTCCACGAAGTTGCTCCTCCTTCCCCTCCTTCTTAGCTTGTTCCAGGAAAGGCTTGACCATGCGGTAAACTCCGTAAATCATTATTATTGTGCCCAGGCCAAGACCAACGAGGGTGAATAAAGGGAATTCATGGGATGCTCTTTTGTCAAACCAGACACCTATCACTGCTGGTATGATAAGACTGAACGCTACATAGAAACCCACT